>Ga0325414_1001025_pt1 | contig 25796 bp, 28 predicted proteins | sample PopdelMetagenome_8_FD_206183 | JGI IMG/M metagenome (GOLD analysis project Ga0325414, IMG submission 206183) | Populus deltoides microbial communities from Bellville, Georgia, United States - Leaf-PdKOR-R3 | ecosystem: Host-associated > Plants > Phyllosphere > Phylloplane/Leaf | place: USA... | reverse complement strand
GTTGCTGGGCATTGGCTGAGGAAAGTGGAAAAAGTTATAAATTAGATGCAGGTGCCAGAGGAGCTACGGGTGGATTGCATGACTCAGTTATTGGTTGATAGTGCCCACTCTTGGTGGGAGACCATTAGAGAGAAGAGATCAGGGGAGGTATTGAGATGGAAAGACTTTCGTGAAGAGTTTGAGGAGAGGTACTATTCTTGGGAGTATAAGAGGGAGAAAGAACATGAGTTTTTGGATTTAAGGCAAGGAGATTTGACAGTTCTGGAGTATGAGAGGAGATTTCAGGACTTAGCAGCTTTCGCCTCCACTTACCTTCCCATAGAGTGCCATAGGGTGGAGAGGTTCTGTGATGGACTAAGGCGAGAACTGAGGATGATATTGATAGCCATGCAGTTTCAGTCTGCACGGGAATTGGTACGGGCTGCTCAGGGTATGGAAAGGATAGAAAGGGATACCCCGAAACCAGTGGTTTAGTAGAGTCGGGTAATTGAAGCTAAGAGGAGAGATTTTGAGTTATTTACTAGGACACCTCCTCTCCCAAAAAAAGGGAAGAGCGGGTAATCATCAAGACAATTCCAGAGAAGAGGCGGGAGTTTCACCCCAGTAGGGAGCTCAGGAGGATCTAGACGAGTCAGTGGAAGAGGAGCTTGGGGAGGACAGTCTAGACAGGGAGTGAAAACTGCTGGAAGGTCTACAGAGCAAAAGGGACCAAGTATATCCATTTTATCAGAGGTGTGAGCAGCGACACCCTGGAGATTGCTCTGCGAATCCGAGGAGATGTTATATTTGTAGAGGTGAGGGGCATCGATGGAAAGAGTGCCCGCATGTAGGCAGAGGCTGTTACTATTATGGGCACACGAGTCACAGGAAGAAGGATTGTCCTCGTAGAACTACCGAGGGAGCTCATGGTCAGAGGATTGAGGTTCAGAGCCAGCAGCAATCGATGACAGTCGATCATCCTATCAGGCATACCCAGTCAGGGACGAGTGTTACTCGTGGGAGGCCTAAAAATCAGGAGGGGAGGACTTAGGGTCGGGTATATCACATGACCTACGAGGATGTGGGAGTTGTACCTGATGTGGTGGCAGGTACTTTACAGTTAGATACGATGCAAGTTTATGCTTTAATTAATCCTGGAGGTAGTCATTCCTTGGTATCTTATAGAATTGTGAATAACTTGCATGTGTTATCTAGTAACTTAGGTGTAGGAGTGACGGTTAGTACACCTCTAGGAGAGAATATATATATTGATGATATTTATAGAGAGGTAAAACTATATATTTGAGGGTTAGAGTTGAGGGTAGATCTTATGTCGTTAGAGCTATATGATTTTGATATGATTCTAGGCATGGATTGGCTAAGTAAACATAAGGCACAAGTGGATTGTTTCACCAAGATGGTGACAATCCAAGGAATAGGTGATAAAAGAGTAGTGTTTAAAGGGGAAAGAAAAGTAATTCCAAGTTGTGTAATCTCAGTCTTGGTGGCTAGAAAATTACTGAGGAAGGGTTGTTCTACTTGGTTAGCCCATGTAAGAGAGCTGGAAAAGGGTAGCATAGATTTGGCTAGTATTCCTGTTGTGAGGGAGTTTCAAGATGTATTCCCAGAAGAGTTGCATGGATTACATCCAGTTAGAGAAATTGAAGTTTCCATAGAAACTATTCTAGGAGTTTCTCCTATAGCCCAGTCTCCTTATAGGATGGCACCTATGGAATTGGCGGAACTGAAGGTCCAGCTTCAGGAATTGTTAAATAAAGGCTTCATCCAGCCTAGTAACTCGCCTTGGGGAGCTCCGGTATTGTTTGTAAAGAAGAAGGATGGCACCCTTCGTTTGTGCATTGATTATTGTCAATTGAATAAAGTGATGGTGAAGAACAGGTACCCACTCCCACGAATAAATGACTTGTTTGATCAGTTGAAGGGTGCTAGGGTGTTCTCTAAGATAGATCTGAGATCTGGATACTACCAGTTGAGAATCAAGGAACAAGACATACAAAAGACTGCATTCTGAACCCGTTATGGGCATTACGAGTTTTTGGTGATGCCTTTCGGGTTAGCCAATGCTCCAACCATGTTTATGGACTTGATGAATCGGGTGTTTCGGCCTTACCTTGACCAATATGTGGTTGTATTTATTGACGATATCTTTGTATTCAAACTCTCACTTGGAGCATGAATAACATCTAAGGGTTGTGCTATAGACCTTAAAGGAGAATCAATTATATGCAAAGCTAGATAAGTGTGCGTTTTGGCTCTAGGAAGTGGTATTTTGGGGCCATGTAATATTCGTAGAAGGAATATTTGTGGATCCAAGAAAGGTGGTCGTGTTAAAATGGGAAAGGCCTACCAATATGACAAAAATCCAGAGCTTCTTGGGCCTTGCTGGATATTATCGAAGGTTTATTAAGGGGTTCTCCACCATAGCATCACCTTTAACTAAGCTGACCCGCAAAGAAGTCAGGTTTGTTTAGTCAGAAGAGTGTGAAGCAAGCTTTCGAGAACTGATAGAGAGGCTCATTTCTGCTCCTGTGTTGGCCCTTCTATCGGGGACAGAAGGGTTTGTGGTATATAGTGATGCCTCAAAAGGGGGTATGGGATGTGTATTGATGCAACACGGGCGTGTGATTGCTTATGCATCAAGACAACTAAAGTCGCATGAGATGAATTACCCAGTTCATGACCCAGAACTTGCAATGGTGGTGTTTGCCTTAAGAGTATGGAGAAATTATTTGTATGGGACACAAGTTCAAATCTTTACAGACCATAAAAGTTTGAAGTATTTGATATCATAGAAGGAGTTGAACATGCGGGAGAGAAGATGGGTAGAGTTAATAAAAGATTACAATTGCATTATTGACTACCATCCTGGTAAAGCTAATGTAGTAGTCGATGCTGAGTAGGAAGGGAAAAACAATGATGAATGATATGGAGCTTAAGGAATAGGAAAGTATAGTGGAATTAAAGAAAATGGGCTTGCAACTAAGTGTAGGGCCCGAGGGATCACTGTTAGCTCAGTTAAAGATCTGATTTGTGCTTCGAGACAAGGTCTTGGTGGCTCAACAGGCAGATGGGAAAGTAAAATAGATCAAGGAGAGGGTAAACAAGGGTATAGAGACATCATTTCAAATGTTATCCGGTGGACTAATAGCTATAGGTAGGCGAATTTATTTGCTTAAGGATAAGACTTTGAAAGATGAAGTATTAAGAGAAGCTCATGAATCTCGATTTGCTACTCATCCTGGGAGTACAAAAATATATAGGGATTTAAAGGAATCCTACTGGTGGCCAAATATAAAGAGGGAAATAGCAGAATTTGTGTCGAACTGTGGGATCTATCAAGTAAAGATAGAACACCAGAAACCTGCAGGGGAATTACAATCATTATCAATTCCAGAATGGAAATGGGACAATATTTCTATGGATTTTGTGATGGGATTACCCAGGGGAAAGAAGGGGAATGATGCCATATGGGTGGTCATGGATCGACTAACAAAATCTGCTTTATTTTTGCCTATGAAGATGATTGATTCAGTGGATAAGCTGGCAAAATTGTATGTAAATTCAGTAATCAGACTTCACGAAGTGCCAATTTCAATTTTGACTATCTTAGAAGCAGCATGGTTCTCCTTCCTTTAGAGAACTTGTAGCCTCATGTCTTAGCTTTCCAACGAGACTAATCTCGCTTGAATCGGAGTTCTATAACTCCAGATATAGTTAAAAATATGAGGAGAGGTCAGACAATAACAGTTCAAAAACGAGACAGTAATAGTTGGACAGTAACAGTCCAAATGTTTGTTGATGAGCAATTTTGATTGTCTTAAAGGTAGAACTGGGTTCTCCTTCCCTCAAAGAACTTGTAGCCTCATGTCTTAACTTTCCAACAAGACTAATCTCGCTTGAATTGGAGTTCTATAACTCCATAAATAGTTAAAAATCTGAGGAGAGGTCAGACAGTAACAGTTCAAAAACGAGACAGTAACAGTTGGACGGTAACAGTCCAATTGTTTGTTGATGAGCAATTTTGACTATCTTAGAGACAGAACATGGTTCTCCTTCCTTCAGAGAACTTGTAGCCTCATGTCTTAGCTTTCCAACGAGACTAATCTCGCTTGAATCGGAGTTCTATAACTTTAGAAGGGAGAAGTGAACAAAATATGAATGCATGTTACCCTGTTGAAATTGTTAGATATTCGTGTTGTTATATTTATGTGATATTCACCTTTCAATAAAATATATTTTGTTTCAGGATCATCGCATGCACGACAGGAGTAGATCCTAGCTGATGTTTCCTTCTTGTAATTTAGGTTCTAGGGAGTATACCCTTGTATTTTGTAAACATGAAAATGTTTGTATAACTTGATTTGCATAATTAATGTTTAAACTTGATTGAATGAACTTAACTCTGTAGTTCATATAACCCTATTTCATGTCTATGTATTTATATATATTTTTTATCCATCCATAATGATATTTTATTATATAATGTATATCATAAATATTGTGATTGATAGGTGTGAGAATATTTATGGAATTGAAACCCAGGATGGTTGGGTCTGGATTAAGTTATGAGATGCGAGTTATTAGAAGTGTAAACAGGTTACATGTCGATAACTTAGGACCTTCTGGTATACGAAAACAATATATATATATATAGTAATTACTATGTTTTTTGGTTGACATGAGATTGTTGTTTTCATCATGAAAGTTACATGATGGTTTCTAAGTCGGCAGCGACTCGGTTTTTGCTTGCGATTTCGGAGTCAACAGGGACTTTATGCGCTGACGAATCCACGCGGAGGCCTTGGAAAGCACTGTCGTTGATGGTTTCTGAGTCGGCAGCTACTCAACTTTCGGTGAAGTTTTTCGAGTCAACAGGGACTCTGTGCGCAGACGAATCCAGGCTTCAACTAGGGAGGCAGTCTCGTTGATGGTTTCTGGCAATGACTCAGATTTATCTTATGATTTCGGAATCAACGGGGACTTTATACGCTGACGAATCCACATGACAGCTATGGAAGCAATATCGTTGATGGTTTTTGAGTCAACAGCTACTAAGCTTTCGCTGATGATTTTCGAGTCCACAAAGACTGTGTGCACGGATGAAACCAGGCTTCAGCTATGGAGGCAGTCTCGTTGATGCTTTCTGAGTCAGCAGCGACTCAGTTTTCACTTGTGATTTCCAAGTCAACTAGGACTGTATGCCCTAACAAATCCATGAGTCAGCTACTCTATTTTTGGTGACGATTACCGTGTCAACAGGGAATGTGTGCGCAGACGAAACCAAGCGTCAATTGGGGAAGCAGTTTTGTGACGATTTCAAAGCCGTGAGCAACTCAGTTTTTGGAGATGATTTTCGAGTCAAGTGGGACTGTGTGCGCTGATGAATCCAGCCGTCATCTAGGGAAACAGTGTTGTTGATAGTTTCTGAGTCGGTAGCTATTCAGTTTTCGCTTGCGATTTCAAAGTCAACAAGGACTTTGTGCACTGACGAATCCACGTGTCACTGTGGAAGCAGTTCATTGATGGTTTCTGAGTCGACAGCTACTCAGCTTTCAATGATGATTTCCGAGTCAACAAAGACTATGTGCACGGACCAATCCAGGCTTCAGGTGTGAAGGCAGTCTCATTGATGCTTTCTAGTCTCGTTGATTATTTCTGAGTTGTCAGCTACTCATTTTTCGGTGACGATACTGAGTCAACAGGGACTGTTTGCGCAGACGAAACAAAGCGTCAGCTGGGGAAGTAGTTTCGGTGACAATTTTCGAGTTGGCAGTGACTCGGTTTTCAGTGATGATTTTCGAGTCAAAAGGGACTGTGTGCGCGGACGAATCCAGGCGATAGCTAAGGAGGCAGTTTGGTTAATGGTTTTTGAGTCGGCAGCGACTCGGTTTTCGCTTGCGATTTCGGAGTCAACAGGGACTTTATGCGCTGACGAATCCACGCAACAGTTGTGGAAGCAATGTCATTGATGGTTTCTGAGTCGACAGCTTTTTAGCTTTCGCTAACGATTTCTGAGTCAACAAGGACTATGTGCGTGGACAAATCCATTCAACTGTGGAGGCAGTCTCGTTGATGCTTTCTGAGTCGGCAATGACTCAGTTTTTGGATATGATTTTCGAGTTAAATGGAACTGTGTGCGGTGACTAATCCAAGCGTCATCTGGGGCAACAACATCGTTGATAGTTTCTAAGGCGGTAGCTACTCAGTTTTCGCTTGCAATTTTGGAGTCAATAAGGACTTTGTGCACTGACGAATCCACGCGTCAGCTGTGGACGCAATGTCGTTGATGGTTTCTGAGTCGGCAGCTACTCAGCTTTCGGTGATGATTTTCGAGTCAACAGGGACTGTGTGCCCCAACGAATCCAGGCTTCGACTCTGAAGGCAGTCTCTTTAATGCTTTCTAAGTCGGCAGCGACTCAGTTTTCAACTGCAATTTCGGAGTCAACAGGGAATATGTGCGCCGATGAATCCAGGCATCAGCTATGGAGGTAGTCTCGTTGATTATTTCTGAGTTGTCAGCTACTCAGTTTTCGGTGAAGATACAAAGTCAACAGGGACTGTTTGCACAGCGGAATCCAAGCGTCAGCTGGGGAAGTAGTTTCAGTGACAATTTTCAAGTTGGCAGCGATTCCATTTTCGCTTGTGATTGCCGAGTCAACAGGGACTGTGTGCACTGACGAATCCAGGTGTCTGCTAGGGAAGCAATGTCGTTGATAGTTTTTCAGTCAGTTGCGACTTAGTTTTCGGTTGCGATTTCCGAGTCAACCGGGACTTTGTGCCCTGACGAATCCACACGTCAAACTTGGAAGTATTGTCGTTGATGGTTTCTGAGTCGGCACCTACTCAGCTTTCTGTAACGATTTTCGAGTCAACAGAACTGTGTGCGCGGACGAATCCAGGCTTTAGCTGGAGAGGAAGTCTCGTTGATGGCTTCTTAGTTGGTAGCGACTCAGTTTTCGCTTGTGATTTTGCAGTCAATACGATCTTCTTATGCTAATAAATCCACACGTCATCTATGGAAGTAGTGTCGTTAATGGTTTCTGAGTCGGCAACTACTCAGCTTTCAGTGACTATTTCCTAGTCAACACAGACTGTGTGGGTAGATGAATTCATGCATCAGCTGGGGAGGCAGTCTCGTTGATGGTTTCTGAGTCGGCAGCGACTCGGTTTTCGCTTGCGATTTCGGAGTCAACAGGGATTTTGTGCGATGACGAATCCACACGACAGCTGTGCAAGCAATGTCCATGATGGTTTCTAAGTCGGCAACTACTTAGCTTTCGCTGATGATTTCCGATTCAACAGGGACTGTGTGCGCGAATGAATCCAGGCTTCAGCTGTGGAGGCAGTCTCGTTAATGCTTTCTGAGACAGCAGCGACTCAGTTTTTGCCTTTGATTTCCGAGTCAACAAGGACTGTGTGTGCTGACAAATCCATAAATCAGCTGTGGAGGCAGTCTTAGTGATTATTTCTGAGTCGTCAGCTACTCATTTTTTGGTGACAATACCGAGTCAACAGGGACTGTTTGCGCAGACGAAACAAAGCGTCAGCTAGGGAAGTAGTTTCGGTGACAATTTTCGAGTTGGCAGTGACTCGGTTTTTGGTAACGATTTCCAAGTCAAAAGGGACTGTGTGCGCGGACGAATCCAGGCGATAGCTGAGGAGGCAGTCTAGTTGATGGTTTCTGAGTCGACAGCTACTTAGCTTTCGCTAACGATTTTTGAGTCAACAAGGACTGTGTGCGCGGACAAATCCAGGCTTCAACTGTGGAGGCAGTCTTGTTGATGCTTTCTAAGTCGGCAGCGACTCAGTTTTTGGAGATGATTTTCGAGTCAAATGGGACTGTGTGCGCTGACTAATCCAAGCGTCATCTAGGGCAACAACGTCGTTGATAGTTTTTGAGGCGGCAGCTACTCAGTTTTCGCTTGCGATTTCGAAGTCAATAAGCACTTTGTGCACTGAAGAATCCACGCGTCAGCTGGGGACGCAGTGTCGCTGATGGTTTCTGAGTCGACAGCTACTCAGCTTTCATTGACGATTTTCGAGTCAATCGGGACTTTGTGTGCTGACGAATCCACGCGTCAGACTTAGAAGTATTGTCATTGATGGTTTCTGAGTCGGCAGCTACTCAGTTTTCGGTGACTATTTTCGAGTCAACAGAGACTATGTGCGCACACGAATTCAGGCTTCAGCTGGGGAGGCAATCTCGTTGATGGTTTCTGAGTCGGCAGCAACTCAGTTTTCGCTTGCGATTTCGGAGTCAACAAGGACTTTGTGCCCTGACGAATCCATGCATCAGCTGTGGAAGCAGTGTCGTTGATGATTTCCGAGTCGGCAGCTACTCAGCTTTCGGTGACGATTTCTAAGTCAACAGAGACTGTGGATGCGGATGAATCCAGGCTTCACCTGTGAAGGCAATCTCATTGATGCTTTCTAAGTCGGCAGAGAATCAGTTTTCAGCTGTGATTTCAGAGTAATTAGGGAATATGTGTGCCGACGAATCCAGGCATCAGCTATGGAGTTAGTCTCGTTGATTATTTCTAAGTCGTCAGCTGTTCATTTTTTGTGGCGATACCGAGTCAACAAGGACTGTTTGTGGAGACAAAACCAAGCGTCAGCTGGGGAAGTAGTTTCGGTGATAATTTTTTAGTTGGCAGAGACTCCATTTTCGCTTGCAATTTCTGAGTCAACAGGGACTGTGTGCGCTGACGAATCTAGGCATCTACTAGGGAAGTAATGTCGTTGATAGTTTCTTAGTCGACAGCAACTCAATTTTTTGTTGCGATTTCCGAGTCAAGCAGGACTTTGTGCCCTGACAAATCCACGCGTCAGCCTTGGAAGTATTGTCGTTGATGGTTTCTAAGTCGGCAGCTACTCAGCATTTGGTAATGATTTCCGAGTTAACAAGGACTGTGTGCGTGGACAAATCCAGGCTTCAACTGTGGAGGCAGTCTCGTTGATGCTTCCTGAGTCGACAACGACTCAGTTTTCGCTTGTGATTTCAGAGTCAACAGGGACTGTGTGCGCTGACGAATCCAAACATCTGCTAGGAAAGCAGTGTCGTTGATAGTTTCTTAGTCGACAGCGACTCAGTTTGCGGCTGCGATTTCCGAGTTAACCTGGACTTTGTGCCCTGACGAATCCATGCGTCAGCCTTGGAAGTATTGTCATTAATGATTTCTGAGTTGTCAGCTACTCAAATTTCGGTGACGATTTCTTAGTCCACAAGGGTTGTGTGCGCTGACGAATCCAGTCTTCAGTTGTGGAGGCAGTCTGGTTGATGATTTGTGAGTCAACAGCGACTCGATTTTCAGTGATGATTTCAGAGTCTAGTAGGTCTGTGTGCGCCAACGAATCCACACGTTAGCTGTGGACACAGTTTCATTAATGATTTCTGATTCGGCAACGACTCTGTTTTCGGTGATGATTTTGCGAGTCAACATGGGATGTGTGTGCTGAAGAATCCAGACATCAGCTATGCAGGCAGTCTCGTTGATGATTTCTGAGTCATCAGCTACTCAGTTTTCGATGACAATTTCAGAGTCAACATGGACTGTGTGCGCATACAAATCCAGGAGTCAACTAGGGAAGCAGTTTCGATGATGATTTCTAAGTCAGTGGCAGCTCAGTTTTCGATGACGATTTCAGAGTCAACTAAGGTTGTGTGGGCCAACGAATCCACGAGTTATTTGTGGAAGCAATTTCAGTGACGATTTCTGAGTTGGCAACGACTAAGTTTTCGGTGATGATTTCCAAGTCAACTGGGACTGTGCGCGCTTACGAATTCAAGCTTCAATTGTGGAGGAAGCCTCGTTGTTGATTTCCGAGTCGGCAACGATTCAGTTTTCGGTGACGATTTCCAAGTCAACTCAAACTGTGTGCGATGCCCAATCTAAGCGTCAGGTGTAGAAGCAGTTTCGGTGACGATTTCACATGCTACTTATATAGAAAATAATGACCAAGATGGATAAGCAAATAGACAAATTTGTTTAACATGCCCAGATTGATAAGGCCAACGCTCAGGATATGGGAGGGGACGTCTTACCTTTGGTTGGAGATGTGGTTGAAGAGAAAGACCGGTGTACGTTTTCTTTTTCTTGTATTTCCTTTCCAAAACAATGTAATGAACTTTTCATTATTAATGAAAATGGCTTTAACCCACCTTGTGTAAAATTTGTCTTTTAGTAAGTGTGATTTAAGTTTTATTAAAGCAATGGCTTGAGAAGAATTACTCCTAACAAAATGTGACAAAAAAATCCATGCCCATCACACAAGCAAAATGGTGCCCATCGGTCAATCCTTGAAAGGCAAGATCCATATCCAATATACTTTGGCATATGCATCATGATCATGCATTTAATCAAGCATTCACTTATAAATTGTCATGTGCACTATAGGTTATGAAACATAGGCCCTCCACCTAAGATCTACTACACCTGATTAAGAGAAAGAATGGAGAACAAAGAGAGAGCTCATCTAGAATCACATTATCAGACAGAGCTAGAATCTGTAAAGAATGAAGTTGCTTGAATGACTAACCTACTCAAGCACCTCTTAAGATCCAAGAATGGGGAAGGAACATCAGCACATCCTCCTATGGAAGCACCAGTAACTCATATCCTCTATACACCTTAGAATTTGGTGGCAAATTTGGCAATTGAGCAGTATTTTCTCCCCATTACCCTCGTCTAGCCGGTCTAAACTCCAATCACTATGGATATGACAACTGAAAGACCTTCTGATGATAAATCTAATGGTCTCATGAACTATGATAAAAGGATTGCTCTAGAAGAGATATTGAGAGTAGTTAAGGAATCTGTTTGACCTTGTACAAGCTATCATAACCTAATTTTTTAAATTCCAAAAAAAATTAATAAAAAGAGTGAATGAAAAATAAATTTGAGAATTGGGTCAAGACAACACAAATTGAAAGTTTAAGGACTAATAAGGAGGAAATTATAAATTTGAAAGTCGATTTGGCCAAAAATTGGAACAATTGATAAGTTTGAATTTGAATTTGTTTAATGAATGAAATCAGGAGCTTAATTGAAGAAATATCAAAATTCAGGGTCAATTTAGGTCAAAATTGCAAGAAATTAAAGTCTAGGGACCAAAGTGAATAGGCATCGATACTATAGGGGGGTTAATTGATTTTTCTAGGGGTAATTCTGAAAGAATTAAAGTTGAGGAGTCATTTAAGGACTAAATTAATTAAACTTGAAACCGAGGACTATTATGTAAATGACGTTGAAATCCAAGGGTCCAATTGTAATTAATCCAAGGGCAAAATCAAACAAAAAAGAAGGAAGATTTCCATGAATAAGGGCCTGATTGCTAAATGGCAAAACTTCAAGGGGGCAAATTGAAGATGGTCATTTCAGTCGAAAAAAACAGCGTTGTTCTAACCAACTATTCATCCTCGTCATCCTCGTCCCAGGAGAGACCAGCTCAACCAAAACTACATCAAATCTTATCCATAACATGGATCAGATTTATCTTCCAACCAAACCTGCTAGTGGCCTCAATTTCTGTCACCCACACATTGCTCATCTGAAGCAAGGATGATTCATCTCTAACAGTCCTGCGCAGGACTGTTGGTGCCTTGTTTTCCTCAAACACGGATGAATGAGTCATGCTTATCCTCATCCCCAGGATTGTTATATTGGGATAGATAAGATGAACCACCAGGGCATTCTCTCGCCCTATAAAAGCTAGAGAAAGACCACTCATCGAGGGATGAAGAAAAAAGGGAGACAAAACCCAGGGGACCAAAAAAACAAACAGAATAGGAGATGGGCAGAAAAGGGACAAAGAACCCAGAGGAACACAAAAAAAACAGAGAGACTTGTTGTCCCTTAACCAACAAGTTACTGAACCAACCAAACACAAAAACAAAAATACAAAAAAAAAGACAAAGAACAGAAACATGGAGAGAGTCGAGGAGATGAAAAACACAAAGAGCAAAAACACAAAGAGCGCCCAAGAAGAATGACCTGAGAGGAAAAAAATGAAAACAGAAACAGAAGGAAGAAAGAAGCGTTGCCCAACCAACGCACCATTGTCTTCAGCTTCGTCTCCAGCAAACTAGGTAAGTTTTTTGCTTTCCCTCATTTGTGAATTTACGAATTCAGGTCGACTAAGCTATAAACAAGGGTTGCTAAGACAACAAAACTCTTTTCTAAACAGGAACAGTTGAAACCAGGGTTTAAGTTTAAGAGAATTGTTGAGCTTCAGGATTTCAGGTCAACTGAGTCGAAAATCAAAATTGTCAAGATGACAAAATTCATCTCCTTATGGAAATAGTTAAATCATAGTTCTGGTTGAAGGGGATCGCTACGAAGATAGAGTTTTAGTTCAACCGAACTAAAGCTTTGAGAAGATCAAGTTTGGAGAACAATTTATTTGTCTTTATAAACTTATTACATAAAGCACTTGACAAGTGTTAGCTCCAAAAGTATTGTAAAGAGGAAGCATTTGTTCTTACCCATTTTAGGGCCCTACATAAAAATAAATGAATAAAATAAACATAGATATACAAAAGAATTTAAACTCACATCTTAGAGCTAAAAAAAAGAGCATCTTAGTGGGATTATACAAAACTTGACAAAAATGGGAGTTTTGGAGCAAGTTGCATGATGAGGAAGTTCAAGGACCATTTTGGACAGATCTGGAAAATTAACAATCCAATTGTGATTGATAAAGGCCCTGTTGATAAGATAAAACTTAATTTATGAAGAAAAATTCAAAATTGAATGATTAAAGACTTAATTAATTTTTTTAAAAAAATCAATTTTTGTGTTTAATTTAGACTTTAATTAAAGAAATTAAAGCTAATTTGATAAATCAGGGGCTTAATTGCATGAATACTAAGGTTGATAGATAATTAGGGGGTTTGATTATAGAAATTCAAAATCAATGACCTATTTGTAAAAGGCACGTGACTTTAGGGACTGAAATTGGTAAAATCAATGGTCAAATTAAAGAAAATTAAAAGATAAATAGTCAATTGAGGATTAATTTGTATAAATCAGAAACCAAGGATTAAAATGAAAAAGGTGCTAAACTTTAAGGTTGGTAATTGAGTTTGGCAAGGACAAGATTGCACAAAAATAGAAGTTAGAGGGTAATTAAGGATATAATCAAGAAGATTTGATAGTTTAGGGATGGACAAATCCCAAATTAATTCCCTAATCCCTTGGAATTTAACCTAGATGACATGTCATCTAGGGTAAAATCAAAACGCATCGTTTAGACACGTGAGAAAATGACATGTCATCTGCCCATCATTCATCTTTTTTTTTTTTGCAGTTTTGGTTAATCGAGTAGGCATCTTCAAACGAATGAATATGAAGCTACAAACTAAAGTTGTGCACCTCCTCTACCGACTTCAAGTGGTCTTCAATGATGTTTACATTGGAATTGCTCTGTTGAAGCCTCAAAAGTGGTCAACTCGATCATTCTTGATTGTGATACCTATTGTGCAAAAACCACTTCTTTTTTTCCATATGTTCACATTTGATAGCTCTTAGATGGGTTCTTATCACTAGTTGGAAATGTTTTCCATAAGATTAAAGGGTTAAAAACAACTTATTAATTGGCCTCCAAGTATAGCAAAACCACCAAAATCTCCAAAACCAAGTTTGTTGCAAAATCACCATTGCAAAACCAGCAAACTATAGAGCTTTCGGCTATTAAAATCTGTCCAAAACCCTCTCATTTTGATTAGAGGGTCGAGTATTGATCAATCCTTGATTGAATCAATCAAAAAAATCCTAACAAAAGCTTATAAATACCTACTAAAATCTAGAGAAAAAGGTGGGGAAGAGGAGAAAAAAGTTTATTCTTTGAGTTCATTAATAACCAAGTTTATTGTTTGGCCTCTAAAAGCAAAAAGGATAAGTTAAAGATTGAGCAAAAGACTAGATTTTCAAAGGAAAAAGGGCAATAACTATTATGAGTTTTGGGAAGTTATAATCCTCCATTAACTTGGTAGGTAATGTCTATAAGACACATCTGTTATGATCCAAAAAACAGTTGAACAAAGAAATTCAAATTCTAGTGTAATTATTTCTATTGTATAGTTTTACAGCAACAATCATAATTCTCAATCTGACAATTGCATCGGGCTAAGGATTTACCTAGATTTTCTTGGAATATTGTTCTATGTTGGGGTAAAATTTCAAGTCAATCAGAGTTCGGGAAGGCCTTGTAATATAGGTCAGAACAAGTTGTGTGAATTTTGTTATTTACTTCCTTTTGACTTGTTATTTACTTCCTTACTTCCTATTTGGTAAGGATTATTTTCCTACAAGGATGTGGCAGCTTGCTTTAGGGATTTTCTAGTTCTATAAGTATCTTTAATAGGCTATAGCATAATTTCTAAGTGTGGCAAGAATTCATTAATGTTCCAAAATCATTTTCTTTTGGTCAGTATACACAACAAAAGCCTTTGGTAATGACAAATTGGTTAGCTAATTATAAGGAGTTTCCTAATCCTACAAGGAAGTTAAAGGAAGGCAACAAGGGTTTTTATATTTTAAGAGAATTCTTTAAAGCTGTAATTAATTATCCTAGACAAACAAGGAAACTAAAGGAGATGCAACTTCAACAATCAATTTCCTACCTAATTTTAGATATCTAAAGGTGGCAACAAAGACCCTAGTTTTTCTAGGATGGGAATTTCATTTATTACATTATTTAAACTAGGAAAATTATTAATCTTATGTTATTTTGTTTAATTAGGTGCAATAACTTAAGTCTATGCATCAGATTTGTTATTTTTATTATTTTCTTCATGTTTTGGCTTAGTTAATATACTTTGGGTTTATTATAAGTGGGTAAATATTACCCACAAGTTTTAGGTCCATTATGGTTACTAGTTTAACCATTATATAAGGTTTTGTAATCTAAAATTTTCAGCAGCCAAAGATTTATGATATAAACTTGTATTTTATGTGATGCAACATAATTTCTTTGCTCAGATAAAGAACATATTTTACTTATTAAGGTATAACTAACCTTGTGGCATCTTCCATATACTTTAGAAACATCATTATTCGTTGGGTGAGGGTTTTTTATTACAATAGTGCTAGTGCATTGGGACAGGTTTAAATTGTGTCACATTCATATCAAACCTGATTTATTGGCTTTCCAGGAGTTGTATCATCTACATTGTGGGTTGTTTGACCGCGTGATCAAGAGGTCTGCATCAACACCTCTAGCTTGTTTTACATATTTAATGATGTTTTTTAACTTATTTAAGTGTTCTAATGTTTTTTAGTTTTGATTTTGACTAATGCATAAAAATGTTGTTTTTTTCTTGTTTAATCTTGCTTTAAGGTGGTTGTTTATGTTCTTGGATGTTTATAAGATGTTTGAATGATTGTTTTTGATAAAATGGAATACGTTTGGAATATGTTGAATGTTGTAGTAGGTTTTTTTTGTTTGGTAAATGCGTGTTTTTGGCTCCTAGGTTTTGGTTTAGTCCTATAGAGTGTTAAAATATCAATTTTGAACCTCAAAATTTTTAATATACTTGTTGTTTTAATTTGGCAGTTTTGGAAAGTGAAACCTCATGCATGATTTTGATGTTGTTTGTTAATTATTTTGATTCAAATATGCTAGGTATTGGTATATAGTTAGTTAGGACTGAAAGTAATGGGTTTAGAGGTCAAAAATGCATTTTCTAGGGATAGGCAATAGTTGTGCATTTTTTAGGTTTTATAGGTTTTTCTTCGAGTTCTTGGAAAGAACGTTGTCTTACATGCATCTTTTAGGCCTTGATTTTATCATAATCCTTGCTCTTGCAAATTCATATGACCTTGTGCATTGATAACCTGCATTTTATTTGAATAAAAAACAATAGTTTGGTCATTATAATCGTAAGTTTCCTTTTTTCAAATTAAAGCATATTTTGATAAAATTATGATTATGGGTTGATAATCGATGTTTTTTTATGATTGATTCTTGTTCCTTAAATGATTTACAATATGCCTATGCCTTTGATTTTGTTGTATTTGGTCAGACTTGAGAATCATGTGGCTAGGTTTACTTTTAATGTTCTTCGTGTTCTTGATTTTTCTACATTTGATCTATTTTGGTAAAAAAAACTTATGTTTATCTGTTTTTTTTTTTTTTTGCAAGTTTGATCTGCTTTATCTTTTGGTTTTTCGTTTTGGCTTGTTTTTCAGGTTAAACTAATGTTTCTTGTTCGATTTATAATAAAACCAAAGATTTCAGATCAACCTAATTGGGTCAAGTTCGGGTCATTTGTGTAAAGCCTTGTTTGGTTTTCAATGATAAAGGAATTTTTTGCTTAAGGGCGTGTTTGGAAAACATGCCCTTGGGCTTATTTTGACAGTTTTATTTAAAGAAAAATATTTTTTATTCAAACAAAACCTTAAAAAATAATAAAAAATATATATTTTTAAAATAAATAAATAAAAGGTTTCTTGCATATGGCCAAAAATCCTAAAACAATATTGGAGCATGTCTTAAAATTAGAAAAAAAATCAATAAATATTTTTGCATGTTTAAAAATATAAAAAGTATTGCATGGATTTTACAACAAGTTTGTAAAATTACAAAGGATTGTGGCTTATATTTCAAAAAATATAAAAAACTCATTTTTAATATAAAGATTAAAACATATATGAGGTTGGTATCCAACATATTATATGGAGTAATATAACTCATTCACTTCTGATATAAAGATTAAAAAAAACCTACAAGGGGTTTTTTATCTGAAATATTAATAAAGAAGACGCGAAGATACCCAAAGTTCAAGTTTGTTTGAAAAAAAACCTCAACGATAAATGATGATATTTCAACATATGTCTCATGGCACAAATCATGGACATTTGAAATACCAAAAGAAAAAGTGAAATTTCAATAGTCACCAAATCTTTTTGGATTTCTAACTCCAGTTCCTTCGCAGCACAGAAGTTGTGAATAAGCTTACTTTCTTCTAATATCTTTTCAAATCGGAATCTTTTAGACCAAGTTCTTAATCTAGAACACCAGGGTTTGTTTATCGTAGCAAACTTGTCATAGTAGGTTGATAAAATTTAGAAACACCATTATATCATAGCAACCACAAACAACGAAAAATGATGCAGTTTACCTCAGGTAAGGTGTATTATGAATGCTAATACATTTTCTTTACGCAACCAGTCCCTTTGCCTAGAATCTCTAAAGACTTGTTAGGATTCCTAATAACCATAATATAAGATGGCACCTCCTTATCCAACCAAAGACCTCTTAACCCACCCAGGAAGGGTCATCGAGACACCGCACTCTCATGAAGGGTACGACACTCGTTTTGACCAAAAAAATTGAAAAAAAAAAGTTAATAGATTTTTTTCCACTTGTTTTATCTCAGGTTGACTAGGTTGCAGTTCAACCCAGGTTTTTAATTAGGTTAGGTCAGATTAATCTTTTCTCTATTTTTTCTTAAACCCGAACTTTTTCAGGTATAGATCCGAGTTTTGTCTATTGTCTACCAAATATAAAATAAAACAAATTGTCATGTTCAGTCCAAAGCACACCAAATACAAGACAAGATTGTTATTTGTCCAGTCATGTTTTGTTATGTTCAGTCCTATTTAATCCAATCAATATTGTCCACCTTACCAAATATTTTATAAGAAAATCTCATTTTCATTACTCTTGATCATAGATATGCATGTTCAATTCTACATGGGATTAAATTTTATGTATGGGGAGGGCAGCACCATTCAATTAATCAAAGTTAAAACCTCCTTCACTTAATATTTTTCACATGAGGACAAGGACCCACTATGGTTGTGTACTCTTACACCAGCTACAAAGGCAAGTTGAACTAATTTCCTCAATCTTTCTCTCCCCACTTCTGGTTAATTGTGATACTTTCCATATATTCTTGAAGTGGTAATGACTTCAATGCCTTTTTAAAAATTGAGAAATTAAAGCAAGCCTTCAGGAACCATGAAGATAATTTTAAAGTTCACCGCACCACTAATTTCCTCATTCATGTCTACTTTCCGACACATGGATGGCCAAAGATGGCCCACCATACCAATTGTGAACAACACTGGCCATCCGATTTAACACACTATTTTGGGTAACATAAAGTTCTCAGGAGTAGTTGGGCATCAAAAGAAAATGATCATTACCAACTATGATGCATCCATGGTCAACCACCTAACCATGCACTTTTTTAAACCACAGACACCCACTATAAACACAAGTGTGTTTATGATAGTCTAAGCACTTGCAAATATTCAAAACTCAAATGTGATCCATGGGGCTTAATTGTTTTTTGGTGGGGAGCTTACTAACTTATTATTACCCTTTTGGTTAGCATTTTGTCGTGCACATTTGAACTTCCAAAGAGTGGATTTTCTATTATGAACTTGCTGATGGTGAATCCAGTAGAACACAAATGACTGGAATGGCAATTAAAACTACTAATCATATTGATAGCAATACTAATAATTTCCCTTCGTAAGTTATGGAAATGTTTCCCCCTTTAAACTAGAAAATGAATTTAGGGATCCGTCCTCTCCCCTCCCTGGTTTTATAAACTAATCGAAGTTGTCATCTTTATTCATTCATTCCTTCATTTTCTTTTTTTTTTCCCTTTTCATGGCACCCATGGCCATCAAAGTTACTCTCATAATTTGCTAGTAGTTGGTGAATGCGAAATGATCGCTTCAAGCACTTGGAAATGTCTTTCACAGTTTCAGCTTTCACCAAGAGAGCCAATATACAATGTAATGCAGTTTTACATGAACTGCTGAAATGAACATGAAAGTCCCACCAATTGACACAGAGGTCCTCTCCATCATGCAAGGATCAGCTCTTGCAGTTGTTTTCAATACTAATGTCTAAAGCTTCTTTAGTGTTCAATCAAAACAAAAATCTACAGAAAAAACCATATCCAGGTAAACTTTAGCCAACTTGAACATCATATGTTTTACAGCAATTTTATGGTGCCTAAGCTGATGGAGAATGCAAAAGCAGTGTTTGCTCAACCTTCTTCCCAGTCTATATCATCATCGTCATCCTCTCCAGAAGCAGAAGCTTCAGCATTTAAGTTATTAACCTTAAAACCTTCACTTGTGTTGCCTGCAGTATTGTAGACAACAAGTAATGAACTGGGAGGAGAAGAGTTCAAACGGAAGAAGAAAAACTTCAACAACCTATGAAGTTAAAAGTTTTCTGCAGTCCCAAGCCGCTAAATTTGGTATGTCTCAGTCTCTGTAATTTTAGTTTTAGTCCATGTGATGTATAAAAACACAAGAGAACCCTGAATTAATTTGATTAATCAATATTCAAAATGTGACTTGAATGTCTGGGTAGGGCAGTATTAAGGGTGCCAAACCAAATAGAAATAGGAAGAGGAAAACATACTAAACAATCTTTAATGTTATCAGGAAACTAATTAAACCTAAATATATTCCTAAAATAAGTGCCTTCAAAATCTTTCACTGGCTATCCCACCTCACCCATTACAGCATTTACAAAGCCAAGCTAGAATGGTTTTATTATAAATGAAACCAGGTTATACCCTAAATATGGAGGTACATCTCTTCTTCGAAGGATAAAAAAATGGGAAGCTCCTAATCTATCTCCATATGTGCCAAATGCATCTTAAACATATGCATGCATCATGTGTTTTAATGCCAACTAAACGGGGAATCATATTTCTTCCCGTAGCTCAATAGCATAAGGTTGGAATAGGTTATGTGAATTTGCAGTAATCTATCCCTATAGCCTGGAGTTGATACAATATACATTGGTCTTTGGAGATGAAAGGCCAGATGCTTCGAAGATGTAGGGCTTCCACAATAATATGATTGGTATTGCTTTCACAGCTTTTTAAAGTGTGTTTAGGATCAAGTTTTGAGCCAAAACGCAGGTCTGGAATCCCAAAATGGATATTTGATCATCTTTTTAACCATGTTTTGAAATCCCAAAAACTCAAAACATATGGTTTTGGAGAAGCAACAATCTGCTGCTTTTTTTAAAAAACATGGTTTTGAAAACTCAAATCCCAACATGCACACTTAATGTGCAGCGTTTTTAGTGAGCATGCAAAACAATTGGAGTTCACTTTTATATAAGTTGAGATTTTTTTTCTTTTTCCTCAAGGAGGATGTCTTAACTTCCATTTGTACTCATTATTTTTAGTCTTTGAATAGTATTGTTCATCTATTAACTAAAGAAAAACGAATAACAATTTTCACCAATGTAAAGCACAACAAATGCAGGGGCAGGATGCCACTTCCTAGCATGCATAGGATGCATTGACACGCCTCCTAGTCCCTAGTAGGATTGGAGAGGATCCCATTCCATTGATAAATAAGACATACCTCTAATTGGAGCCTCTTCCCATTCAACGTCATCATATGGCTCATCATCCTCCTCGCGTTTGGATTTCATGCCCACTTGACAATCAGAAGATGATTTGGAAAAACCATTAGAGATGGATGTCTGTAACAATTCCTGTTGTTTCTCAGCAGATTCTTCTGCTTCTCGTTGTTTCTGAAGCAGAGCAGCATAATAAGCTTTAACATACTCATCCTGTCATTTAAAAAGAAGAAGCCAAGTCAAAAGATAAGAAAGTGAGGTTAAATGAGGAAGCAAAACCATGTATAACAAATCAGAACATGCAAATGTAATATCATGCAGGAGACCTTTATCTTGTCATCATTCTCAATAGAAATCTTTTTGTCATCTGAGGGCTCTGCTGCTGCTGAACTGTCATCCATCTTAGACTCCTCCTTGACCTCTCCACGTTGCTCTTTTGTAAGGTTTATTCCCTGTTTGATCATCCATGGTGGTAAAACTTTCAGACCAGTACTTGCAGTTTCAAATTTGAGATCCTCCTTGCCTTCAACACCAGAAAATGAAACTTCAACCTGTCAAAGTTTAGCAATTTATAGCTTGTGAATAATTTAATCCAATATTGAAGCAAATGCTGATGTTAGAAACTTTTACATGGCCAGTGTTCGTAACAAAGACCCAACAAATTTCAATGATTAGCCATAGCATGGTAAATAGAAAATTTTCCATGTAACCAGAAGACTAAAAAAAGAAAAAAAAATCCTACAAAAAAGGTAAGGTTAAAAAGAACTGAATCACCAAACAGGGAAAAAAAAAGACCCTGTCAAAAAGGGAATTCAAAGAATGCCCATTACATCTTACACAGTCATTGGTTACAGCTTTGAGGGGTTTTTTTTTACGACTTACCCTCCCTTTTGTAGAGTTGTCCTTTTCCTTTATCACACACAGAGACATGCACACATGATATATAGAACATTGGTTCTCTTGCTACCCAATTTTTGACCCACGTTTTGATAAATTTTCAGAAAAATTCAAAAATAGCGAAAAACATTGAAAATCCAAAAAAAATACATTTTTAAATATATTTGCATCGTTTTTAGCATTTTCAGCATCATCTCTAAAGAATTTAAATTTTCAAAGATATTTGGAACGCGTTCAACTTTTAACGTATTATTTTTAAAATCATTGATTTTTCTCATTGAGTCGATGTTGATTTGCTCGTTTTCAAAAAATACAAAAAAAATAAGAAAAATCAAAATTTACAAAAAAAGAAAGAAGTTGAGGGACTAATTTTGAGGCCCAAGCAACATTTTGCCTATAAATAGTAGCCTTCAACACACAAAAAAGGAGGGGGTTTTAAAAAAAAAAGAAGGGGAAACACAACAAACCCTAAACCTAAACTTATCTCTACCAACACAAACCAGCCACCCCCCCGGACTCACCAAAAAACAAAGTCGCTGTCCCCCGGGGTCCTTGGTGGTTATTTTCAGAACAGAGCCAAGGACCCCCTGACATTTCAGCTTTCCTCCGGTCATCTCTGCCAAAACAAACCAGAGCCGCCCCATTCCCACAAATCTTCCCCTCTCAGCCATTCCCCATCCTTTTTCAGCCCAACAAGACACTAGCCCTTTTTTCCTCACAGAACCCATAGCCGATCTTCCCCATTTCCTCTCATTTTCAGCCGACAGCACAGCAGCCCCATCTCTCCTCAGCCAGCCGATCTCTCCCCTATCCTCCACCGGAGCTTCAGCAGCCAGCAACCTCTTCACCTCCTTTAACCAGCCTTGCAGAGCACCGCCAACAGATCTTCCCTCTTCAATTGGCGAAGCACCGCAGCACCGACTCGCAGCCATCACAGGCCGCTACCACCAACAGGGGTGAAGACCAGCCAGCGGCACGCTCACAGAGCCATCAGCGCCGTCCACATTGTCAGCCAACAGTGCTGCCACAGATCCACCGTTGCCTTCTGCACACTGCAGCGCCGCCCGATTTGCCACCCGAAGCAGAGGAGAAGAACATGAAACCCATAACAGCTGACCCGCAGTGAAGCAGATCCGAAAAAGGAGAAGGGAGAAATGCAGATCTAAAAAACAAAGAAAGACAAATCTAAAATCAACTGTTTGGGGCCCTTTTTTTGCGTTTCTTGTTGCAGGTAGAGGTAGCAATCATCGCTGGCGAGGAAGAAGGGAGGAGCTCCCCCGCTGCCTTTTTTCAGGCGGCGCGTGAACCCACGCGCCACCAGTGGCGGTGGCGCGTGGGGAGACGCGCCGCCACTGTTCCTGCTGTCCTTTGGCTTCATAGAACTGGTCCCAGCACTGTTATGGATTTTTGAATGGCTGTTTTGTAATTTTAGAATTGTTTAATGTAATATTTGTTTAGTTTTGAGTTTTTGTAATTTGTATTTTGTAAACATGGAAGCAGAAAAAAAAAGATAAGGAAAAGAAAAAAAAAAGAAAAGAAAAAATATAATGAAAGTGTATGTGTGTGTTTGTATGTTTTTATTTTTTTATTTTTTTATGGATGTTTTTATTTATGATAAAATTGCAAAGATTAAAGAAGAATTTAATATTTTAATTGGATCACGGTCAAGAATTATTAACTTATACGTAAGTTGTATTTCTAATATCCGATGAAAAAACAATTATTAAAACTTCTTTAACACGTCAATCCACGAAGCAGCTTACCTCAGGTAGGGTGTGTTAGGGGTGCTAATACCTTTTCTAACCACAACCAGTCCTTTACCCACGAATCTCTGACAATACCAGTACATCCGGTTTCCTAGTAGCCCGCAATCAATTACTAGGTGGCGACTCCAACGAATCAATCAAAACGAACAACGAAAAAGTCGCCAAGCCGACGCCGCGCGGATTTTGACGTGCGACAAGTTCCATGATCCTTTTACTGACCATTTGAAATGGATCATTAATGTCAATCCAACCAATTATTTATGAAAGAGAAACATGTAATATATCTCTCTACAGTTAGCAAGGGAGACAGTTTGCTCTTGCCATCAATGTTTCCTAGTATCATCAGCATTGATTTCCCACTATAAAAAGAGAGTATGAAATGCTTTGAAAGAGTTATTTAGACCTAAATATATCTATTTGGTGGAATTAATTAATCAATCAACTCAAAATATCACTTTAAACAGCCACATTGATGGGACAACAGTTTGTCAACATTGATGGGACACATTAAGTATCCCTGTATTAAGAAGGCATCATTCAAATAGAGCATCATCACTGATGCTATCAACTTTGTCAACAACAAGCCCATGATATAACTGAACAAAATGGGCACTGTTGACAAAAATGGTTCCATTTTATCTCGCCAAATTTATAAAGTAAACCAGTCTGTCTGCAGTATGTCTTTCTCAAACCTGGTCATGTCTCAATTGGCATCTATTTGATGCATTAAATTCAACTCGGTGCTGCATGTCAAATATGCTAGTCAAAATAACACATGTAACTGATGTTTTCATAACCGATCACAGCCAAGTATGGATGAACTTCACCAAAAAGAAAGCACTAACAACTTTTCAATTGGGAAAGTTACTATTTAGATATTATACGTGTCATTTCAACTATCACATTTGATATCAAACTTCTACATTGCCTTAAATAATCATATCACAAGCCAGAGAGTTCAAAGGAGTGATTTCATCATATCCATACCACTTTCAAAAGCTTCAACTCGTTTCCCATATGTATGAAGGTTTAAGTGGAGGCAAAGTGAAGGGAGTTTGTACATTACACGCCTCTCATGGATTATATCAACACAAATAGTACATGGCACATATCTTTTTTGCTCAAACACCACCTAAACTCATTAAATAAAGATCAACAAACCCAAAAATACAACTAAAAATTCACACTGAATTATTGTCGTGAACACCCAAAACAATAGGTCAAAACACCTAATCTGGTTTGTTAGGTAACATCCAGGTGAGGATGATAAGCCAAAACACTTTATCAAATAAATTTAGCATGCAAGATTACGTTAGTTGCCTTAAGAACTTACAGTAAGGTCTACAAGTTGGAGCAAATGATTCTTCCAATCTCACACTAGAGCCAAAGCTTGAACTAACCTACCGTTGATGGACTGAAGGTTTGACAAGTGAAGTTATGACTCGCTAAAAGAGAAAAAACATTGATCCCTTTCTTGAAAGAGAGATTGAGAGAAACAATAAGGTCTGCGTGGTTGGCAAGGTAGCATCCAAATTCAAGATATCAGTGAATGATCAACAGAGTACTTGAGAGAGTTATGATTTTGATCAACTTTTTCAAATATGACCCTAATTTATAGCCTTAAAACTTGTCATGCTACCACCACTAAGGCTTGAACTAGCCTAGCTTAGATCATATGGAGTTTTCACATGTAAAGCTATGGCTTAACAAATAAGGGAAGCACCCAACTCCTTCATGGCCTGGGAGGCAGTGAATTGGTTTAATTCAAAATGCTTATTACCTAACACCCCATTCACCTTCTAGCCTAAATTTCATCTATTTGGTGCATTAAATTAAAATTGATGGCTTACTAAAAGGCACAATGTTAAATCCAAAGTGCAGCAATACCTTAGCTTATGCTAAACCATTTTTTTCCAGTAACTTCATGCAAAAAGCTAACCCTAGAAAATTAAGGATGGCAATAATTTACGATCTTTGAAAGGTGTAATGCTGTTTGGGTACACCAAAGGCGTTAAAGCTCCCTGGTAGAAATATCATCTCTATGAAAATAACTTCTACATAAATTTTAGTGTAGGAAACCAAATAAAAATTCCTTATAGTTTATAAAAAAAACACTGCATGAGTAACAACAGATATTTTTTGCACTCAAACTTCAAGCAGAAAGAGCGATTGTAGGTGGGACTGAGAAAAGTGTTACCTTTGTCTCTCCCAGAAATGGCATTGGTGTTCCACCATACCCTTAAGAAGATCTGGAGGGATCATTGGAACTAGAATCACCATTTGCAGCACGCCTAGCAGCACTTGCATGAATTTGCCTGTAAACACCCAAAGGAAAATATATATATATATATATATATATATATATATATATATATATTTAGAGAGAGAGGGATGATGATGAATGCAGTTTTCGCTGCCGATGCAGAAATCAGCAGCGATGCAGTTTTCGCCGCCGATGCAGAAATCGGCAGCGATGCAGTTTTCGCTGCCGATTCTGGACTGGGCAGCGATGTAGTTTTCGCTGCCGATTCTGGACTGGGCAGCGACGCAGCCTTCACTACCGATACAGAAATCGGTAGCGACGTAGTTTTCGCTGCCGATGCAGAAATCGACAGCGATGCAGTTTTCACTGCCGATTTCTCAATGAACAGTGACGTAGAGCTGGGAGGGAGGGGTAAAACTGGTTTTAGATAAACCAAACAAGGATAAGGACACACCTAAACCAACCCCCAAACAACCCATTTCATTGGATGGGTAGTATAAATACAAAGAGGGGAGAGAGAA
>Ga0325414_1001024_pt1 | contig 25804 bp, 6 predicted proteins | sample PopdelMetagenome_8_FD_206183 | JGI IMG/M metagenome (GOLD analysis project Ga0325414, IMG submission 206183) | Populus deltoides microbial communities from Bellville, Georgia, United States - Leaf-PdKOR-R3 | ecosystem: Host-associated > Plants > Phyllosphere > Phylloplane/Leaf | place: USA... | reverse complement strand
GATGATGAAAGACAACGGAGCAAATAAGAGGAGAACAATGAGAAGCACATTTAATTTCACTTAAATCGTCTTAGTAACCACTCCATAGTGGAGAGTTTGGCACGGTGGCTTTATATTTTTTTTTTTTTACTTTCTTTTTTCTATCTTTAATTTTTACGCCTTATATTTTAAAATTTCAAAAATCTTTTAATTTTTTATTTTAAATTTAATCTCTATTATTATTATTATTATTATTATTATTATTATTATTATTATTATTTATTCATATGAAATAATTTCTAAAATTAGTTTTTTTTTTTCAATTTCATCCTCCTTTAACTATTTTCATATATCATATTTGGTCCCACTCTTTTGATTTTATTTGTTTTACTTGACATAAATTTTAGAATTGAATTTTTTTGCGATTTCTTCTTCTAATTTTCTTTCCTATCAAATTTGATCTTCATTCTTAATAATTTTTTTCAAATGATATTATTTTTCTGATTTTATCTTTTAACATTAAATTAGTTAAGAATTGAGCCTTTTGATTTAGCCAAGGCTTAAGATTTTATGAGTTGTGAATTTGAAGATTAACTTAAGTTTAAGAGTTTCACCCAAATTTGTTTTTTTTTAACTCATATTTTTTTAGTTTTATCCTATAACATTTATTAAATTGGAGATTAAGTTTCGTTTTTTTTCTTTGTTTTCTATTGGATTTTTCACTAATTTTAAAAATGATATAGGTTGTCTCGCTTTTTAACATTAGGTTATTTGATAATTAAATTTCACAGTCTTATTCAATTTGCTTTTGATGGGGTTACCCTGGTATCATAATCAGGTTATAGATTTTGCATGCTGACCCATGTGGTCTCGGGTTGGATTTTTTTTAGTTTTTTTTTTTAATTTTGTCCTTCAATATTTTAGTTGCTAGAAATTGAGCTTTGATTTTTTTTTTCATTTTACTTTTTATGGGGTTATCACATTCTCATTTAGTTTTTTCTTTGTTATCAATCAAGATTCTTCAATATTTGATTTTTTTAAAACTAGTTTTTTATTTTAATTTTATTATTCGTCATTTGATTGATTGAAAATTGATCTTTATGTTTTTATTTTTTTTTTCTTTCTATGAAATTATCTTAATTTTATGTCAATGATAGCGGGGTTAGTGGGTTAACTTGATTTGACTCAGACTGTTTTTTTTTTTAGTTTCACCATTAAATATTGAATTATTTGATAATTGAAATTCATGACTTTATTCAATTTGCTTTTACAAGGTTATCCTAGTGTCACAACCAAGTTGTATATTTGACGTGCTAACACGGATGGACTCGGGTCGGGTGTTTTTAAACTTTTTCGTTGTCAATTTTTTTCACTTTATTTATCATTTTTATAGTTTTTTTTATCCGTGTTATTAAATTAGTTGAGTTTATTAAACCTAATCAAGTTAATAACCTGAGTCTTAAATTTTTTTTTGTTTTTTTATGAATACTTGCATTGTCTTGGCATCTTTTTTTATATTGAAAAACAATTGGATTGGCCTACCAGATAACACACAACACACAAATCACTTATCTAGTTAACAGTACAATTAATTGCTTGCTCCTACCCAAATCATTTTTTTAAAAAGAAAATTCGATGTGAAAACATTTTCAGGTTAAACTTTAGCAAATTTCACAATTAATTTCAAGAATAGATAATTATTTTGTGCAAATTGTTTGAAAGTTGTTGGTTAAAATATATCATTACTATCTCAATAGTTTTGTAATTACTTTTATAGTAAAATAAATGACACAAAATAAGTGTAACAATCAGAGATGAGAAAAAATCGAACCGTAAAAAAACCTGATTAAACCGATTAGAATTTTAAAAAAACCGACCAGTTCGGTTCGGTTTTATAAGCCTGAAACTGAACCGAACCAAACAAAAAAACCCGGGAAAAAACCGAGCCAAACCGGGAAAAAACCGAGCCCAACCGGTTTGGACCAGTTTTTCCCCCAAAATAACCGAAACCAGTCGGTTTGAACCGATTTCAGTTTTTTTTCAAAAAAACTGGTTTTGGTTTTTTTATAAAAACCAAACTGAATCGAAAATAATCATTCCTAGTAACAGCTAGTAACAGCAATAAGAGATGGCAAATGCTTTTTTAACGGAGTAGATATACTATCACAATTTTTCTCAAAATCACTCTCTTAAAGTTGCTATTAAAAAAATTCAATTTGATAGTAGAGAATCCACAACATTTTTCTCAAAATAACTTTAGATGAAGAAATATTTTATTTTAATAGAAAATTTCAAAAAATATATATTTCAAACTTCATTAAAAAAAAATTACAATATTAATTTGTTTTCGAATAGCTCTATAAATTTTTATACACAATAATATATTCAAACATTCACTGCAAGTTCCATTGAATCTCATTTACAAATCCTTTCCTCTCTTTTTCAAGAACTCTTACCACAATCCTCTACTTCCAAGTTCTTTAAAACCATAGGGCGACGAAAATATTAGCATTTCTGCTTTCTATCAATGTCCAAATGACTGAGGCAATGACGAGTGCTTCAACTGTGTGAACACACTCTCTAAGGTATCAAACAACCCGTGTAAACAAGCACTAGCAACTAGGGTTCGTCGATGAGAATTCAATGCATGAATTGCTTCATGACATATGTAGCAAAAAAAGGTGGCGGTAGTGGTTTCAAAGAGGCAAAGGATCTTGAGGTGCCGAGTATAGCACCCCATAAATTTTACACGTAAGAAAAAGGCTTCATAGAAACTCGAATTCAGAAAATTAGGGTTGTTTTTTTTTTTTATATAGAATAAAAGACTATTATGATCTATTCTTTATACTATTATCTTTCTTCATTAAGCTAGAATATAAGAACACCCTACAATGTTCATAATATTTTATCTCCCCCGTTCTTAAGAGTTAAAATATAATATTCAAAATCAATTATAATTTGATAATTAAAAATTTAATTTATGCATCATTTTCTTATTGACATATATACATTCATCAACTTAACCATTCTTAATTTTACTATTTGTGTCCAATCTATTATTTGAACTTTTCACACCGGATTTGTATAGGTATATTTCTATACACCCATCATGTCATCTAATAAATAATGTTTTTTACTCACAATGTAATAAGCAACATTATCACTATAAAAGAAACACCAAGGAGACTCATTCCTTTAAAAACAAAAATTATATCATGCAATTGACTTGTCTCATACATTAGATGTTAGTTGCATTATCACCATTATCTCATCGTTAACATATTTGCACCCTGCCGAGTAAGAATATATTTAAGGTTTACTTCACCTTTCAGCTTAATGATCCATTACATCACACGATCGAAATATTATTGCATTTCTTTTTCTTTGTATACTTATGTTTGAAATGGATTCTCCTCACATAATTTTATAATTTTAGCCACATTTTTTTCTCACCCTTTTTGTGTTGGACAATATAACCTTATTTTATACTTTACTTGACTTCCCAAAGCAGTCATGCATTTAATCTAGTTTTATCTCAAAGTCATCCTTTATGTTATAACATCACTTTCCTCATCACAAAGATATTTCTTATTATCACAATTTTAATTTGCTTGATTATCTACCCTTTCATGCATTCTTCTCGGGTGATACAATCTATTTCTTCATTATTCACAATGGTTGGGCATTTATAAATTCAACAATCTATATCATGAACTCAATAACAAAATTCTTATCAATCCAACGCTAAATACCATAAACATAATTTACCATTTTACTTAACTGTTGGGTTTCACCAAACATTTCATTAACAATCCAACAAGTCAGTCATTTAATGAAATATGTGTTGGTGAAGGCATCATCGTTGGGCTTTGGTGGGCCTTTTTTCTCTCCTTTTTCTCTCTCTCTTCTCCTAAAGAATCGCATTGGCTTTCCAAAATATTGGCGTCCTTTATTTTTCTTTGTATTAGATTTGATCTTTATTCTTTTTATTTTTATTTATTTTGTTTTGAATATTTTATTTATTTATTTATTTTTCAATTTAATCTCTTAGCATTTAATTAGTTTCATTTAATTTTTATATCAAATTTAGTCATCATTATTTTGTTATTATTTATTTGTTTTTTTCCTTTTCTTAATTGCTTTTTTTTTTAAATTTCATCCCTCAATATGTTATTTCATTTTATTTTTTATTTCTAACTTGGTTCTTATTTTTTTTTATTGCTATTTATTTTGTTTTCAATTATTTTTTGATTGATTTTTTTTTCAATTTAATCCATAAATATTTAATTGAATGAGGATTTTGCTTCATAATTTTTTTGGGTTTGACTTCTATGAGGTTAGTCCTAATTTCATGACTTAGGTGATGAGTTTCAAAGATTAACTTGAGTTGACTTCGATCATTTTTTCATGTTCTTTTTAAAATTTATTTTTTTTCAATTTTATCCTTCAACATAGCGTTACTTGGGGATTGGTCTTCATGGTTTTTGTCACTTTCCTTTCTAAAGGATTGTCGTGATCACATGTCCTAGATTGCGGGCTTATTGGTTTGACCTTAGTTGATTTGAGTTTTTTTCATTACTTTTTTTTTCATAGGATTTTTTTTAGTTTCACCATGCAACATTGGGTTGTTATTTTTAGTTTTGGCCTTCAACTTTGGATTGTCTAAGATTTGTGATTATTTGTTTTTTTCAATTTGCTTTTTATAGATTTATCCTGATCTCATGACTAAGTCTTGTATTTAGCAGGCCAACTCAAGAGGACTCATGTTGTTTATTAACGTTATCATTGCATTTTTTAGTTTGATTTATGTACTGTTATTGCCTCTTTCCTCTTTTTTTAATCATATAGTTACATTTACCAAACTTATTAAGCCAAGTTGAGTTAATAACCTAAGCCTCAGATTTTTCTTACTTATTTGAAAATGCTCGGGCCATCAATCTATTACTTACTATCGAGATGGGATACCAAGTGACTCATATCAAGTTTAAAGTCTAACTATTTCTTAAACCTCTTTTTTTAAGACTTTAAAGGATATACCCAAATAGAACCATGCACATCTCCATTTTTATTACAACAACTCTTTCAATTATTGTCTTCGGGAGCTCTTGCTACTCAAAAGAGTAACCAAAATAACAAGCTTCTATTTCTCTCTTCTTATTTTCTTTCTTCTTTTCGTAGCTGGGATAACAATATGATCTTTTTTTACGAAGTAAATCTTGAACATCTCGATTGAAATTTAAATGAGAAATATAGAGTGATTTGAGATCTGAAACAAGATGAAATTTGTTCTATTTTGTTTTTTTTTTGAAATATTACAAGGAATACCAGCTATTTTCAACATAATTGACAACCTTTAACAATACCATTTCCTTTAGCCTACTAGGTTTGTGGGGTTGGCTTAATATTTATAAGTTTGTGATGATGTTAATTTATTCAAGTGATCTAAAATAATGAGTGGTCTCTTTTTTATGTAAAAATTATTATTATGAATGTAATAGGTACTTTATACAATGTAAATGGACTATTTTCTTAATGAATCAGATCTTTACCTAATGGGGTGTAAAGAGAAACCTAAATTAGGGAGAGTAAGAGAAAAACCAAACACAACGGTCGAAATTTTGAATTCCCTAAATTTCTCCCTTAGAGTATAAATCCAACCTCTTTGTCTCTCTCAATTTTAACATTTCTCTTATCTCTCTTTATAAAAAAAAATTCTCTCTTTTAGATTTCAATTTTTCTTCATTTCCTCTCTTTGAAAATTTTCTAGAAAGAAAATCGTTGATCAAAGTGTTTTTGAAGTTTAAATTTACATGTAATCATATTGGATCTCAAAGATAGTCTTCACATTATTCAAAATGGCGTCTACTTTCTATGTGAATACTCGTTTGTCTCTTTATCTGTTTAAATATTATAATGGGTTTTTTTTTTTTTTGTAGTTTGAAGTTGTGAGTTTTGTTCTAATTTTCATATAAAGTTGGTATCTTGATGTGTTTTTTTTATTCCGTCTAATTGTACTCTTTATTAATTTTAAATTAATTATGATTTCTTGATTTTATAAGGGCTTGAAGAATTTTTTTGTTTAAAGGCTAGGTCTTTTAGCTTTTAAAACTAGTTAAGCATGGTTTAATGTCTTAATGAATTACGAATTAAGAGAACAAGAGAAGTTTCTTGATCTTGATAGATTTTTTTTTCCAATAATGCTCATGTTTCAATTTGCAGTGCAAATGCAAAAATATTGCCAAGTAATCTGCTTTCTATGCAATTGTAGATATTTTTATTTCTCTGTTTTATGCCTTGAAAGGCTTTATTGCATATAAGGCGTTAATAATGTTTTAGCCTTCTTGCAACTATTAACTGATTTGTGATTGCTGGAAATAGATAACATTATATTATTGATATATATTTAAATAACTAATCTTTTGGTTAAACTTGGGTAAGAAGACAATTTGATATAGAAGAAATTAATTATTTTTAAAATTATAGGTCTAATCAATGATAATAGTGTTAGTGAATATACCATGTAACCAATTGACTAGTTATACGTAATAGTGATTTTATTTATGTAAAACATATTTGTTATTAATAAAAGTTTTCTTTATCTTTAATATTTAATTATATTTGATTTATGAATCTAATGTTTGATTAATAAAACTAGGGTAAAGATAAAGTTTGTGGAACAAAAATACTTTTCATTAAAAATTATAAAGTTATTATAATTATTAGATTCTTATATTATCAAAGCATTGTTCCTAAATATTCATGGTCAATGTTCTATTAAGACTGAACATTAATTAGAATTGTTAAGACTAATGCATATCATGTTTCTTCATTTATGAAAGGAAATAACTATCTTATAAACTGAAGAATGAGAGATGCTTGTAACTAATATGCAAGTATTGTCAGATGACATGTACACTAAACTGATCTGCAAGAGAATTTCATATGGAGAGATCACTTATGTCTGTGGAAAGACTCCTATAATAGTTATGTAAATGATCTTTAGACTTGAGATCGCTAAGTTATCTTATATAGAGAGTGTTATTCTTTGATTCTGACCATATGTTGTCCTAATCAAATGCAATAAATGAGTAGATATTAAGTATAATATAAACTATATGAAGGTATTTGGGTAATTGAAAAGGTATTCATTACCATTGGTAAATTAAAAAAAAATACTTCAATTGTTTTTAAATAGTATTGATTGTGAAATTCTTGACCAAGGTGGAAGCTAAATTAGAAAAGGTGGTGTACTCATTGAGCTTCATCCCCCATCAAATTTTTGAGAGTATACCTTATTAAGATGATATAGTTTTCTCCTCTAGATTATTGGCTTCTTTCCCTTCAATATTAGCTTCTTTTCCACCTGAAACTGGATTGGATTTTGTTCTTTCCTTCTCTCTCGATTTAGTACCCTATTTCTTTAGCTTCCCTCTTAATCATTTATAGGATTTTTTTTTTTATCAATTCTTTAGTCCGATAGACACTTTTTCTTTACAACCTCACTATGAAAAACCTTGATGAGATTTTTCTTTGTAAGCATTGTAAAGAGGGTATCTGTTGTTACCTATTTTTTACCTCATAAAAAATCATGAAAATAAAAAAGAAAAAAATAGAAAAACAAAATCCAAAATATAAGAGGATATACATGAAAAAAACGTACATGATTGCCTAAGGTGGTGGTGAAATACCAAAATGACAAGTAGAAAAATTAGAGGATGATGTATAAGATTGGTGAAATTGAGTACCCAATTCTGATTGACAAAGGGCTCATTTGATAAAAATATTTTTATTTGGGGTAAAGAAATATAAATTTGGATAGTTAAGGACTCAATGAGAATTTTGAAAAGCTTAATTAATTTTATTGAAGATGTAATTGCAAGAAAAATTGATATTTGAAGTCAATTTAGGCTTTAATTGGAAGAAATCAAAGTTTGGAGGTCAATTTGCAATTTTAAAGAGTTAATTTGATCAAATTAGGGCTTAATTGCATAAATATTAAAGTTTGATGGGAAATTAGGGACTTGATTGAAGAAATCCAAAACCAAAGATCAAATTGAGAAAAGGCATGTGATTGTAAGGGCTGAAATTAACCAAATCATGGGCCAAATTGAAAAAAATTAAAATTTTGATGGTCAATTAAAGGTCCAAGTGCCCAAATTAAAAACCAAGGACCAAGATGAAAATGACACTAAACTTTAGGGCTGATAATTGAGTTTGACAAGGTTCAAATTGCATGAATTTAAAAGTTTGAGAGGCAATTACAGGTGCAATTAAAAGCAATTAGAAGAATAGAGATTAAAATGAAATATGTCAAATCCCAAATCAATGACTACATTTTCAGATTCTAGCCTAATCAAGTTGACACTTTCAAATGAATGAATATGGAGTTATAAACCTTAAAATTGAGTAAGGTTGAATCTAAATGAAAGGTGTATACCCCCTCTACCAAGATCAGGTGGTTTTCAACGACAATGAAATCAGAGTTGCTCCGATAAAACCTTAAAAATGATCAACTCAGTCATCAATGGTTAGATACTCATTTCGCAAAACCACTAATCATTTTCATGTATTCGTACTTCAAGCCTTATTAGTGAAACTTTATCAAAGGTTAGCCCCGTTTCTCTCAAGATCAAAAGACTAGAAATAAGTTATTTGGTCTCTAAGTTTGGAAAACCACTAAAATCTCAAGAAATCAAATTTGTTGCAAAACCACCATTGAAAAACCAGTATAGGTACAGAGGTCACAACTGTGAAATGTTCTCCAGAATCCTCTTATTTTGATCAAAGGGTTAAAATTTGATCAATATATGTTTAAACCCATAAAAAAAACCATAGAAAAACCCTATATACACCCTTTAGAAAATCAGAGCAGAAAGAGCAAAAGAGGTGAGGAAAAGATTAATAAAGAAACTATAAAGACTGAAGGTTTAGAGGCCTAACACAAGGATTTCCTGAACTTTGAGAGAAAGTAACAAACTTAAAAAAGAAGGAACTGAAGGGCAACAATCATTATTTGAGCTTGAAAGATATAAAACATTCATTTATCCTTGTAAATGATGTCCATGAGGCACATTTCTAGCCTATTCTTTCATGTTTTATGGTGTTTTTGAACGTTTGTTGCATTATATTGCATTTAGCTTTGATTTTGATTAAAGTACAAAATATTATTTTTTTTCTTTTTTTGATCTTGTTTGGAGTTTTCTATTATTGTTGCTGGATATTTATAATATACTTGGATGTTTAGAATAAATGAAACATAATGATTTGGAAATCTAACACCAGGGTAGTTGATGTTTTTCTAGTTTGTTAGTGTGTGTTTTTGGTTCCTCCTAGGCATGGTTTTGGTTTCAAATGTTTAAGGAGTCAATTTTGAATCAAAATTTGTTGTTTTTATAGATTGTTTTATGTTGGCAGTTTTAAAATTTGAAACCTCTTGTAAGATTTTGATGTTTTGATATGATAGGTCAATTGTTTTTATTCAAATATGTTTGGTTTTGGTAGTGTAACTTATTAGAATGAAGAAAGCTTGTTTTAGAAGTAAAAATGGTTAGTTTTGGAGGCTTAACAATGTGCTGGGTTTCTGGGCTATTTCTAAGTTGTTGGGCAGTGTTCTTCCTGTTCTTGGAAAGAACATTGTCTTAACTCCATGATTTGGACCAATTTTGATCCTATTCTTTGCACAAAAATCCTTCGGATGACTTTTTTAGTCAATAATCTAGGGTTTATTTGCATCAATAACATGGTTTTAGTAGGTTTTAATCTTAGGGTTTCTGTTTTGAATCGAGTCTCATTTTGACAAAACTCATGTTGAATGTTCTTAAATGTTCTTTGTTTTCTGGGTTTTAATTTGTTTTCATAAAAAGTTTTTGAATTTTTTTTAAGTTTGATTTTTTTTATTCTAATTTAGGTTTTGGTTAGTTTTTTGGATAAAATAAGTGGAATTTGGTTCGGTTTATGGTGAATCAAAAATTTCAGGTCAACCTGGTCGGGTCAAAATTAAGTCAAAGGTTAAGACCTTGTTTGGCTAGCAATGTTTTTGCTAAAGGTTTTCTTTGGTTTAAGGGTGTGTTCGGCAAACACCCCCCCTAAGCCTACTTTAACAGTTTTGATTTTAAAGGAAAACGAGTTTTTACGAAACATGGCCTTTAAAAAACAACATTTTTGCTTGTTACAAATGCCTAATCCTTACAAAAAAAAATTGCATTTTATTTATAAAAAAGAGAAAAAAAAAATGTTTTAGCATTGTTTTAGAAATTTTGTTGTTTTTTATGGAATTTACAATAAGTTTATACAATTCCTTAAAGATTTTGTTAATATTTCAATAACCCTATGTTTTTTTTTTTTTTGCTTACTCTGAAAATTAATGGTCAACATTCTGCTATAAATGTTGGACCTACATGTAGATTAGTATTTAAATATTAGGAGTTGACCTGGAAATTCTCATATTTTTTTTATACTCATCAATATTAATTGAGAGTATTTTTCACCATAATATACGAGTTGTGAGAAACACTTTCGTCTTCTAGGATAGGTGAACTCTATTAGTGAACCTACATAGATTCTTCCTATAAGGATTTATTTAGGCATATGAGCCTATAATAAATTTAAAATGTCAGTTTTGTTCATGAACGTAAATCTTTGTTCCGGGCAATAAACGAACCATCAACTAGAAACCAATCAACACTTTTAAACCATGTCCAGACCACATAATGCAGCTTACCTCAAGTAAGGTACGATAGGGGTGCTAATATCTTTCTTAGTCACAACAATCATTTACCTTGAAATTTTTAATAAGATCAGTCCACCAGGGTCTGCTAGTGACCTTAAACCAAACAATTAGGTGACAACTCGTTGACTCTGACATCTCACCACATCGTGCGTGGATGTGCGATAGAGAGGATGACATTGATGTTTGGTCAGGTGCGAGATCAAATAAAGAGGCAAGAGGCTGAGATTGCTAGATTTCAAAGTGGGGTAGGTAGGAGGTATAAAAGGCATGCTAATCCAATCTTTGATGAAGGAGATGAGAATTATGATAATGCATCCATTGACTACAGACATAGGTTTCAGTAGCCTCAAAATCAAATGGAATATGGTTTTTGGAATGGTGGTTAATTTGTCCATAGGGAGATTTTGGGAATTTTAGGCATTATGATTAGATAGGAGTTTCGGTAGCATTAAGATAAGGATTTTTGACATTCCAAGGGAGGAATGATCTCAAGATTTATTTAAAGTAGTAGAAGATGAAAACGGATCTAGGGGCTGTCAAATCTCAACCAAACATAGAGAGTAGGTCTGATCTTTTTAAAGACAAGAAAGTCATCTTTATTGATATCAGAGGTAAAACTAAAACTCTAGCATCTTGTAAGCATAATATAAAATGTTTTTGTTGTTTATGCATAAGTCATGTTGCTTTATAATGTCTAAACAAACGAGCAATAGTTATAAAAGCTCACTAAAAGGTTATGACTAATAGTGAGAGAAGTGATAAAGAGGAGATGTCACCACTTGAAGATGTAAATGATGACGGTGTTCAATATCTGGTTAAGGGAGAGGCGTTTATGGTTAGACGAGTATTGAATGAGCAAGTTAAGGTAGCTGATTTAGAGGAGCAAAGATATAATGTCTTTTACACAAGATGCCATGTACAAAATAAGTTTTATAGTATGATAATAGATAGAGGGAGTTACACTAATATAACTAGTATTGCTCTAGTGGATGAACTAGATTCGCATACTACAAAGCATCTTATGCCTCATAAACTTCAGTGGTTGAATGATTGTGGTAAGATAAAGGTGACAAGCAAGCTTTAGTTTCATTATTTATTAGAAAATATTGTGATAAAGTGTTATATGATGTTGATGTTGTTTGATACAATCCAAAAAAATATTGAACAAAGAAATTTAAATTCTAGCTTAATTGTACCTACTATCCAGTTTCATGCAATTGACTATAACTCTCAAAATTACGTTATTTCCTTCTTTTTTTGTTTTGTTTTGATTACATATCAATTTTTTTTTTTTGTTTCTCTTCTTCTTTGCTTTGGCTCAAGTTTCTTAGTGTTAAGCATTTATGATACGAGTTTTTCTTTCTTTCTATTGTCTAGTTTATGTTATTTGGTCTTTTCATAAAATAAAAAGCTAAGTCATTTATTTTTGTTCAATTTATCTTCGTAGAGTAAAAGAAATAATAAGAGAAGTAGTTAGTCTGTAACTAAAGTTTATAGGGGTTGATTCATTTGGGTAACAAGGTAAATTAAAGTTTTTAGGTTTGGTATCATTAAAATTAGTTGGATATCTATAGTTTTAAATTTAAAATTAGGTCAGAATTTGTACTCCATAGTTTTTTTATATCATATCTTACTAGTCATCCATCTCATTTTTCTATTCGTGTCATGTATTCACCAAGAAAGAGGGAACGAAGAAGGGTTCTCACTCAAGAGCACAAAGACCTATCTCATATGTTAGGGGTTTTTAGGCAAGAATTTGATAAGTTAAAAGAACTAGTCTATGAATGGCAAACTTTAGAAAAAGAGGAGCAACAATACCGAAAGGATTAAAAATGAAAAAGAAAGGCTTCTACTTTCATACAAAATTGTTAAAGGCAAGTGTTAGTTAAAAAAAGAGCTTCTAAGGTTTAAATAAGAGGCCTATGAAACATCCATTATATATATTAGTGATTTGAGGAAAAAATATATTGAAGAGAGAAGAAATGATATGATCTAAGAAAATGTTGAACAAGAAAATTTGAATTCTAACGTAATTGTGCATATTGTTTAATTTTACACTATCAAGCATAATTCTCAATCTAACTATTCGATTGAACTAAAAATTTATAAAGAGTTTCCATACATATTGTTCTATATTGGTTTAAATGTTCAGATCAATCGAAGTTTGCAAAGGTCTTGCAATATAGGTTAACAGATGCAATACTGATTTTGTTATTTTGTGTCTTTTGACTTGTGAACTTACTATTCGGAGATGATAATTTTCCTAATAATGTAACGATATTTAGTAGCTAATTTTAACATTTTTTTTTTCTAAAATGAATATTAAGGGCAACAATAATGGTTTTCTTGTGTGGTAGATATTATTTAAACAATGAAAACAAAAAAAAGATATAACTTTATTTTTAGAGCGTAACTCTAATACCAATTAATACGAACCTTATAGATTTAAAAATCTAGAAATCCACAATGAAGTAGATGTCAAAGCTAGAAAGCCAAAAATAAAGTTTATGATAGATAAACATTAACCTATAGATAACCTTGTTCATAAGAACTAAGGTCAATTATACCTTGGTGAGACAAGTGTTGATCTTTTTCCCAACAAAGAAAATGATTCGCATCAAGAAAAAAAATGAATGATTCAAATTAAAAGGATGCCAAAATTCGATAACCATTAAAACATATATAGTCCTCTTAAATAACCCTAATGGACCCTTTTTAGGTTGCAAGTCAAAAGGCTCAAGATAATTATTAGCTTAACACAAACCTAATGCCTAAAATAGTTTTAAAACATTGATTTTTGGGCCAAAAAAAACTCAAACTAAAACACAAGTCATAAACTAAATGTAAATATCCGATAATAAAACAAAACAAAAAATAAAATAATAAAATAATTCAGCCTAAAAGTCATCCCTCCTTGCTTGAAATCCTTTATAGTTGAAATCTAAATCCTTGTATGTTTAGGGTTGTCTTAGCTGTTCCTTGAAGTTCTTCCCTTGCATGGAAGATTCTCAATTAATTGGTTGATACCTTTTCCTTGTTTGTTACCCTTAAACCTGTCAAATTTAGAAAGGAATAAGATTGATTTAATCTCTTTAAACAGCTTTGCATAAGAATCCTTGTAGACTAGGAAGTCCCAATAAAATAAGGAAAAACAATGGCAAAGAATTTGTCTCTCTTGTAGTTGTCCTTTTCTTTTCAAGTTATGCATTGAATCCTTGCAAATAAAGAAAATACAATAATTACTCATCAATTTAATTTTTGTTGCCACAAATAAACTCCTTTTTGCACAAGAAAATTTCCCTCCATAAGCATCCAAAAAGCCGCTAGCCACAAGTCCGTTTTTAGTTAGGATTTTTGGCAAATCCTTGTAGGAAAAGGATTATAACATTTTAATTAATCCTAGATTAAATAAGACCTGATATTGCCCAAACCAACATATGTAATTAAGTCTCAAACTAGACCCAAAATATACTCCAATTAAGCATCATTTGCTATCCAATATAAACCAAACATGGGTTAATCTGTTTTGGCCAAAATCAAGCTCAATAGATATTGACTGAATCCGACAACATAAAACTTCCAAGGTTGGTTAAAGTTAATCTAAGAAATAACCTCATATTGGTTTAATGGTCTCTTTACCAAAACTAAAGACAAAATCACATGCATTCTTGAAAAACACCATGGTTAAACCCTATCAATAAATGAAGTTATTGTCTTTTTTTTTTTAACAATATCGTAATGGAATGTTATCCAAGACATTTAAGATATAGAAAGCGATTTACAATTAAGCTATTCAATTATTACCTACCTATACTAGCCAACAAGATTACCATTAAAGCTTATTCCGTCATTTATCGATGCCAAATTTCTTGAGTTAGAATTTATCTAAAAGGAATAGGAAAAAAAGCAAAAAAAAAGACAAAGATTTACATTTATCACAAAAAAAAGGAGAATAGCTTGTGAGTAAACATGGAATAAACACACACACACACACACACACACATATACACACACACACACACACACACACACATATATATGTGTGTGTGTGTGTGTGTGTGTGTGTGTGACTAACTTGATGATGGGTGTCATAACCCAATTCTGGGTTATCCTTCAAAATTTATTTTTTTTTCAAAATAAAAATCAAAAAGTAATAATAAAGGCTGGCAACGTGGAGTAAGCAAGCTGGGGAATCAAGCTGCAATTTTAGAGGAAATTCAAGGCCTAACTGCACCCCATTATGTCCCAAAATATAGAGAAAATGCAAATTTAAGGTCAAATTAAATGATTATTGGATGAATTTGCATAAAAATCAAGTTCAAGGACATAATTAAATTTTTAATAGGCCAATTTGATTTAATTATGGGCCAAATTGAATTTTAATTATATTTAAGAATTAATTTGGGTCAAAGTGAAGGATTTAATTAGTGCAAAGACTTAATTATACTTTAAATGGGTCAAATTAATTTTATTTGGGGTTTAATTGGTGAAAAATTAATTTTGAGAGCCTAATTTAGGCTTAATTGAGAAGATTAGAATTTTAAGAGACCAAATTTAATTTTTTTTCCATGTGAATTGATTGAAATCAAGGGCCAAATTGCAAGAAAATTGAAGTTTTAGGGTCAATTAGAGGTGCAATTAAATCAAATTCAAAGAGGGAGGATTGAAATGAACTGTGGCCAAAAACAAAACTTAGCACTGTTCATTATCTTCTTCATTCTTTCTAAAAAAGGTGGTCCGGTTACCTACTTTACGTTTAGGTATGGTCGTCACCGGTGCACTAGCAAATAAACGAACGTGGCACCACCCCAAATAGGCCACCTCAGGCAGCTTGCAGCTGCAAATTTGATAGTTCACCAATGGCTACTTTGAGCCAACGGTTGGGATCCTTCCTAACTGAATCAAGGGCAGAAAATTTTTTTCCATTGTAGACAAGATTGCCCTCTTCTACCGCCTATAAATAGAGGCAGATTTGATGGTCTGAGGGAGGAGAAAATCATGTCCAAAGTGAGCCAAAAAACCATCTTTTCTAGTTTCTACACAGTCCTCTCTCTTCTTTTTCTCTTCGTTGTGGCCTTTAGCCACCACCACCCTCATCACCGGTCTTCCCACCATCAGCTCCACCATAGGAAGCCAACATAACCACCAACCGAACACCAAGAGCCACCGTCGGTTTCTCTCTCTTCTCTGCAGCTCCTCCCGTTTTCTTCCTTTTCTTTTGCTTCCTCTGCCATCGGCCGCCAACTCTTCCATCGTTCCTCACGATGACACTGCCCAGACCATCAGCTCAACCTCCTGATCACGGCCGTGACCACAGACCCTGGTAGCCTTCTCCTTCGCTTGCCTCTAGCTTCTGCAAGTATTTGGCTGCATGCAGAACATGAACATTAATTGTTCACGTTCTGCAACTAATTAATTTATATGGTAGGCTGGACTCGATTTGGCCCAACCCATTCCAAAAAAGAAGAAAGATTAAAGTGGGCCAAGATCGGCCCAATCCTTTGTGGGTCGAGATTGACCTATACTTCTTATAGAGTAAAAAATTCTTCTCTTTATATTTATATTTTGTTGAATTTGCCTTTTAATTTTTAAAATTGATTTCTTTTTTTTTCTTAGCTTTTTAAGTTGTTTTTAGTTAGAGTGGATCACAAACAAAATCTCAATTTTAGTTATTTAACATTTTAAATTGTATATTAGTTAATTTCATTAGACTAATATATTCAGTGCATGTTTACTTAATCGTAAAAGGCTAGATGAGTGAGACCATGCATCCAAACTTTTTAGCATGTCACTCTTTCTTCTACAATCTAATAATTTATATCAAGAAAATATATATATAAAAAAGATTCGATGAATTAAAAAGAGCTATTGCTTGTTGACTAGAGGCATATTTGATATTAAGTTTCACCTATATTTTGAACAAAAAATTGATTGAAACTCAATACAAAATGGGACCTACGAGATTAAGACTAGGTTTCAATTACATCAATTCTCCATAAAAAAATACTAATAAATATATTCATGAGAAAAAATAACAATTAATAAAGTTACAAAGGCAAACATGAAAGAAAAAACAAATTTCGATCGAGGTCAAAGTGTTTCCTACAATTGGGATTAGTACTCACAATAAAAATCAAGTGGCTTTCGATGGTAGTTGATGAGGTTGGAGATCCTCACGTAAGCGATGAAGTGGCTGATATTTTGAGTTGTAGAGAGATTGCAACGGTTGAGAATTTGCAAAATAAATCTTCTTGAAGGGTTATAAGAACTCTTCGATCATCATCTTAATAAAGAAAGGAGCTTCAAAGAGCTAAAGTAAGCTCTGTATATACGCGCGTGGTGGATAAAGAAACCTAAAAACTGGTTAAAGAAGAAGTTTAGAAAAATGCAGGGCTTGAAGGGCTCACGAGCCATAGTAACTTGCATGAAAATAAGAACAAAATGATCAATCACCTTGGAGGATGAAATGGTTAATGGAGTAATATTTAAGTGAAAAGATGCTCTATCACAGTCTAGTTGTTTATTGGTGGTGGGAGAACGCGTGAGGGCATGACCTCAACTGCAAAAAGGTGCGACTGAGACCTCATTTGGATTCACTCACTTGGCCATATTTTATTCAGGTATCTTATCATTAGGATTGGTCAATATCACACTGATGATCCAATAAAACTCTATTTGAACACAAGTGATTCTCGGACATTACCACCTCGGATCTTGTCATAACGCAATTAGCATCTTTCCCATATGATATATTTTATTTAAGCATAAACGTAGGATCTATCGCACAAAATGAAAGTTGAGAGGCACAAGTACAAGACCAATAACCGTTGAATTTACAGATACGGTATGTGCTAAAGAAGAGCAATGTGATTGCTGTAATATTTGACTTGGCTTTCTGAAGATACATGTAATATGATTTTTTGAAATCGTATTATAGCCTTTTTTTATGCTAATCTTGTGATTATGTGGTGTCACACAACCCATAATAAGATTTATAATGAATCCTAGAAAGCCTAAACATGTTTGATACAAACTCATGCGAACTTCATGATCACATAACCCGCACGCAAACGATACAACTCCTGGAAGTTAGAAATCATGTTTAGAAGTATGACACAAATATTACCTTGAATCTAAAAACTAACACTATTGGAATGTAGAACCCCCACCCAACAAATAGCAATTCGTGAACGAGAAATATAAGATGACGCCACGAAGACAGTTTTTCTTTGATAAGTCAAATTTGTTCTTTGTCATAGCAAATAATATGTGTTGCATCATGCAAAATACGAGTTTATTTCATAAATCCATTGCTGCTTAAAATTTCAGCTTACAAAACCTTATATAATAGTTAAACTAAAAACCCTAATGGACCCAAAACTTGTAGGTTAATATTTACCCACTTACAATAAACCCAATGTTAATTAAGCCTAAACATGAAGAAAATAATAAAAATAACAAATTTAACATATAAACTAAAGTCGTTGTACCTAATTAAACAAAATTTTTTAAGATAGATAAATTTCTTAGTTTAAATAATGTCATGAATGAAATTTTTATACTAGAAACATTAGGATCTTTGTTGCCTCATTTAGATATCCAAAATAAACTAGAAGATTGATTGCGGAAGTTGTCACCTCCTTTAGTTTCCTTGTTTGTTTAGGATAATCAATTGTAACTTTAAAGAATCATCTCAAAGCATGCAAATCATTATTGTCTTCTTTTAACCTTTCTTATAAGATTAGAACTACCCAAAATAAGCTAACAGATATATCATTAAATACCATCGACCCTTCTTTCCTTATGTAGCTAGGAGAATAAGATATCATTCTAAGAAAATCATTTTGGGACATTAATGAATCTTTTGCCACACTTGAAAATTATATCGCAGCCCATTAAAAATCCTTGTATAACTAGAAAATTCCCAAAAAAAGTTATCACATCCTTGTAGGAAAATGATCATTGCCAAATATAAAGTCTATTAGTCATAAAGAAATAAATAATAAAATTCATATAACCTATTCTGATTTATACTGCAAAGCCTTCTTGAACTAAATTTTACCTTAATATATAACAATATTTCTAAAAACTCCTATGAGAATTTTAGCATGATCCAATAATAGAGTTAAAAGTTATGCTTGATAGCGTTAAATTAGACAGTATAAAATTTTACATCAAAATTCAAATCTAACCTTGCTTGTATTGTATACAAGCCTCAATGTAACTTATATTAATACAAATTAATGAATTTTCATACCTCCCATGAAATAAAAAGGAAAAAACATTCTTTATACTGGTCACAATCATTTTTCAAGGGCAAAGCATGAAAGGAAATGGAATGGTAGAGAAAAATAATTTATGTCTATTCCATGTAAATTAACTTATTATGAGAAAATAATAAAAAGTATTTGAACGGGTTATTTCCACTTTATGAATTAACAATTATTACTAGTTTTATTAATTTACTATATTATCCCTTATTTTCACTATATTTATCTATCGAAGTATCTTCTTTTGATAAAATTAAATTTTATTAATTTATTATTTTTGAATTATTAAAATTGCAAACCAGTTCAAATGAAAATGATATGATATATATAAAAAAATAAAACATTTCAAAATTATAATTTATAAAATAAATATTTTATTAATGAATAAAGTTGGAAACAAAACAAAATGATTAAAAACATTATAAAAAAAGTATTGTGACCAAAAATGTTATTTTGAAGAAAATGATATATATTGTTAAAAAAAAAGTGATATTTTAATATCTTGCTGGACATGATAAATCTAAATATGTTTCTAAAATAATTTACATTTTGATTTGATGTGAAAAAATAAATATATCAAAATATATCTTCTGTCATTGATGAAAAACAATCATGATTTTTTTTAAGGTTTTTGTACTTTTAAGCTCTAATACACTCAAATTTAATCGTGTATTTGTGTATTTTTGTAGGTAAAAGTTTATATTTTAGTGTGTAAGCCTAGGGCAAAAGCCTATATTTATAGAACAAGAGTCTCATTAACTTCTTAATTGATATATAACTTTGTTGCCGTTTAATATATATAGGAGTTAATTTATTAGACCAAATTAAAGTTATTGAAAAAATTGAATCTCATATTAATATGAATTTAGTAAAAGCAACTTTAACATTCTCCCACTTTGTCCATACTTTAACCCAATGTCTTAACTTAACCTCATCCTTTATCTTTCTTATAAAACAAATGCATAAATCATGGTGATAAGTTCTCTAAAAACAAGTATTACATTTCATGTATTACAACGCATATAATTTCCCAAGTATTATTTTATGTGTGGCAACCTTACTTAACGAATAAACCTTATGTTTATTCTTGGTCCTATATGGATGAATTTTCTCAAATAAACTAAGGTGCGCATAAATATAAAAAAACATCACAATAAATATAATTTGTTTTAAAATAATATAGTTCATACAACTAAAATCATATAATTGAACTAAGTCTCATTTTCACTCATGATCCTTGAATTTTAATAGTGGCATGCTCTTAGTCAAAGGATCTGCGATCATCAATTCAGTACTAATGTGCTTAATGACCGCTCTCTTTTCCTTAACACATTCTTTTATGGCTAAATACTTGATGTCAAAATGTTTACTTCGACTATCATTTTTGTTGTTCTTAGCAATAAAAACAATAACTGAATTGTTGTAATATATTCTTAATGACTTAGAAATAAAATTCATGATTTTAACTTTTAAGCATAGATATGAAACTCTTTAACCATACATAATGTGCAATAGCCTCAAAATAGAAAATGAACTTAACTTCCATAGTGAATGTAGTAGTCCAAGTCTGCTAAGCACTTCTCCAAGATACAGCTCCGCTAGCCATCATAAAAATATATCCTTATATTGATTTATAAGAATTAATATAGCTAAAAAAATATGAATCTGAGTAGCCAATTACTTTCAAATTGTTCGTTCATCTACACATAAGCATGTAGTCTTTATTCCCTTAAAGGTATCTCATTACTTTCTTTACAACTCTCTAGTGGTCTATACTTGGATTACCCAATATCATCCCAACATTCTCATAACAAATGCAATGTCAAGCCTTATATAGACCTGAGCATACATCAAGCTTCCTACAACAGAAGCATATATAATGTTATTTATTTGTATTTTTTAAAGATCATTTTAAGCATATATAATGTTATTTATTTGTATAGACCTATCATTTACTACGAAATGTTAGTAGTGGAAATGATATGTGAAATAACATTAAATTGTGAAAATCATATGTAGATTGAGGGGATGTTTTGAATAACATGTTGAATTTATGAAATTTGTAATCCATGTATACTTAATTTGTTATGTTATAAGGTAATGGCATGATTTTTCTTCTAAATTCTTAATATTTATATTTTGATAGTTTTTTCATTTGTTCCTTGATTCTAGATTGGCATGATAAACTTTTTAATTGTTGGTTTTTAACCAATTTCTATTTAGTTGTAGGATTTCCATATTGTATGGTACGATATGCATAAAGCTTCTTGAGAGAATGTAATAAACATAATTGTTGAATTTTTAAGCATTATTATTTTATTATGGTGAAGTTGTAATAATGACGATGGAATTATTTGTTTTATCATTAATATGAGATTTTAATGTTTTGCCTTGTAAGTCATTTTGTTGTGGAATTATATTGTAAAATTTAATATATGATTATGTGATATGGAAACATATATGGATGGTGTGGATAATGTTCTCGGGTGGGCATAAGTACACCTGAGATTGTAATTCAAACAAACAATTTCACAATACTTATGTAGTCTGTTGCTAGTTATCTTGTATGATTACATACTGAGCATATAGGGGTGTTACAGTTGTGATTCTGAATGACCCTTTTTAAAAACTATATTCTTGATTTGATAACCCCTACTGATCAAGTTATTTTTAAGAAACTTTGCATTTCTTGATTCCATAATTCTAGTGTTAAGAGATTCCTAATAAAATTTATACCCTTTAGACCTTTCAACATATTAATAAAATACCCTGGTCTATAGGTCTAGCTTCTTTTCTCATGGATTCTAAATTCTTACTTTAAACGGGTATCCCTAAATGCACGCATGGTTCTTTCTAACTTTTCAATAACTCAAATGGTATTTTTGGAACAACCATAGTTGAAACTCGATTTAATATGTACATTGTCATCTTTATTGCTTTAGTCTACAAAGATTTAAGGAGATTAGAGTTATTAAGCATACCCCATATCATATCTAATAATGTTTGGTTTCTTCTTTCTATGACACCATTCTAGTCTAATGAACTAGATATAGTGTTTGTCCATTTTTTGTGTATCTACCATAATATTATCCACCTCTATTTAATCTCACAATCTTAATTTGTTTCCCACATTATTTATCTACTTCAACCTTAAAAATCTTAATGTTTCATTTTTGTTATGAAGTAAATAAAGATACAGTATCATGAATAACCATCTATAAAAGACATATATTAGTATGAGTGATTTCTAATATGTTTGAACTCTTAATAACACATTTATTTGACTTAATGGTTTGCTTTCTCTTAATAAAATACACACAAGTTTCAAAGTTTATAAAATCAAGAGTACTAAGCATCGTATCATTTATTAGTATTTTAATTCTCTCTATGGAGATATGTCGGAATCTCTGGTTCCATAACATAGAGGAATCCTCATTAATATTATATTTTTTAATGCTAATGTAAACATACATTGAACTATAAGTAATATTGTTTTATAAACTAATGTAGTAAACACCATCAGATAAAATATCATTTCTAATACAATCAAATTTATAAAATAAACTGAAAGTTTTTTAAAACTTAATGGAATGTTCAAAAGGCACAAGTTTTGAAACTAAAATCAAGTTTCTAAAAAAACTTGGAACATAAAAGGTTATTTCCAACTCTTAAACAAAACTAGTATTTAAAATTAAATAGCATATTCATATTGACTTCACATGTGAACATATCTTGTTTCTTGAATAAATATTTTCCTCAATTCGCATTGCTTTCCTTAGGTTTTCTATACACTAAATGTATTTGAAATATGGATTATAGAATCATAATCAATTCACCATGTGTTATAATTAACATCAACCATATTATATTCATAATAAACAAATGAGATTGGAACACATTTCCTTTCAAGAAATTTTTTATATTTAACGCATTCCTTCTTTATATGTCCTTTCTCTTTATAGAAGAAAGATATGGATTTCTTTTCAATGTCAACTTGGGAAGACATGTTACATTTTCCCTTCTTATTGACTTTAGTTTTGTCCTTCCTCGTATTGCCAGCATTGCACTTACTTTCAGTTCCATTACTAGCCTCTTTTCCTCTTAAACACACATGGTCATCAGTTCATTGATTTCTCATTTATCTTTATGTGTGTTGTATAAGATTTTAAAGGATATGTGTTGTTGTGGAAGAGTATTCAAGATATACTGCACAAATAAAGATTCTGACATCACAACCTCAAAATTCTTTAATTGAGCCATAATGTTCCTCATTTGCATACACTAGTGAGCCTCATGGGTGAAAACTTCATGATTAAAGTACTTGCTAGTATCTTATTTAAAGTGACAAATTGATCATCAGTTGCTTTTATCAAATTACATATTTTCCCATGCTGATCAACCAAACCACATATACCAGTGGATATTTTAGTTTTTATGAATATCCTCATATCATTTATAAAGTGCAATATCCTCTAAAGTGTTAGTACTAGTAACTGCAGGTGGTTCATCTTTTCTAATTGTATAATCAATGTCCATCCACCCTAAATAAAAGAGAATTCTTTCTTTTCATATTTTATAATTATCACCCTTTAGATTGGGAATGTAATAATGAATATTAAAGAAATTACCAGGTTGTATAACTACATAAATAAATTTAAAGTACATGTTTATATCAAAATTGAGGTGTAAATAAAATTTCATGCTTTACCAATGTAATTCATGCTAAAATTGAATTTAATAACATAAAAATTGCTTGTGGGCTAAATTTTTAATTCAAATAGATTCAAAAATATGGTATGATAGAATTATCAAATTATGTACTTAATTCATAATTTTGTGTATATATATTATGAGAATAATTTGATATTCTATCATAAACCTTACTATAAAACTATCAAATTATGTACTTAATTTATAATTCTTGTGGATATATTATAAAAATAATTTGATATTTTATTCTAATCAATTATATAAATATAATGAGAAATTGTTGTGGGATCATATTTATTATATTTAGTATAGTTAATTATAATTAATGTCTATAATTGTTTATATGATCCTAACATAGCATAATATATAATGTTAGTAATTAAAGATATTGTGGCTAATCCCTAATTAATTAAAATTATATAGATCACTGGACATTAAGTTAAGACATAATTTTATATAACATAAAATAACATGATACCTTTTTATTCATAAAAGAAGCACAAAATAAAAAAAAAATAAAACCATGAAAATAAATCACACAGATAATCAAAGTGACAACCATACAAATTAAAATTACACAACCCAGAGCAAACTAAAATGGAAAGCCCAAACATTGAATGATTAGAAATTAATTTTTGTAATGATTTATTATTATACAAAGCATCAAAACAACCCATAAAAAAAAAAACCCCAAATGTTTTTTTTTGAAAAAAAATGGTTTTCAAGTTATTCTTATGCTAATGAGCATGTTCATGAAAATTATTTTCTAATGGTAATTATTAAAACTCATCATACTAATGGTAATTATTAAAACTCATTTCACCATAAACTAAACTTTTAAGCTATATATAAAGTCAAATTAATCATTAATTCAATTCAGGAGCTAAGGTTCTTTCTAAAATTCTTAGGACATATAAAATATGGTGGAATAAAAAAATCAATTAACCACTAAAAATTTATATGAGAAATATAATTAAGCATATCAAATAATTTATTGGAGCACAAAGATTTCTAGACATATATATCAACATAGATATTAGGAAGATAAAATCTTATTCATCCATAAAGAAAATTTTATCAAGTCAAAGGTATTATTACTAGTGTTGATATCAATTGTTCAATTTGATAGATTTAAACATATTTCTAAAAAAATTATATTTAGATCTAATAAAAAAAAGAAAAGATCAAAATATACATTCTATCATTAATGAGAAAGACTACGAATTTTTTTTTTAGGTTTTATTACTTCTAAGTTTTTAGACACTCAAATTTAATAATATATTTCTGCAAGTAAAAGTTTTTGTATATTAGTGTGTAAGGCTAGAAATCAAAAACTTGTATTTATATAATAAGAGTTTTATTAAAGTCTTAATTGATATATAATTTTGTTGTCATTTAATATGGGAGTTAATTTATTGGATAAAATTAAAGTTCTTGAAAAAGTTGAATCCCACGATAATAGGATTTAGTAAAACATAATTTTAACGCATGCGAATCATAAAATGAAAGATTTTTTTTATTTTAACTATATTTTATATATATATATATATATTCAATGTCACTATTTGGAAAAAAATCTAAAGATAAGTATGTTTATCAATTTAAATAATAAAGTAGATTATAGAATGTGAATAACACCGTTCAAATATGTTTTTAGAAAATATGTCATTTTCTCAATTTTTTAGTAAAAAAAATAACTTTTTTTCTAAAATATTTTCATCTTTCCAGAATTGCTAGTTATTTTTCTTATTGTAAGTATTTTTTTTATCGTAAAATATTTTTGATGATCAAATCTTCTCATACAAGTAAAGATAATAAGAACCATATTTCACGAAAACATATGGTTCTTTTGAAGGACGCCAAAAATAACATAAACAGTGGAACAAATTGGAATAATATACGCAGAATTCTAACTTGGTATCCAGACAGCAAACAAATCCAACAGAATTATTTTATTCTGTACCGAACAGCATCCACAAGTTCTCCTTCTTGTCAGGTACTCTTTTTCTTTTTTCTTTTTTCTTTTTTTCTTTTTTTTCCCCACATTGCGAAGCACTGTTTTATTCTTTTAGGTGGCAATACCAAAGTCCCCCCTCGGCACCATACGGAATACTTG
>Ga0325414_1001022_pt1 | contig 25845 bp, 19 predicted proteins | sample PopdelMetagenome_8_FD_206183 | JGI IMG/M metagenome (GOLD analysis project Ga0325414, IMG submission 206183) | Populus deltoides microbial communities from Bellville, Georgia, United States - Leaf-PdKOR-R3 | ecosystem: Host-associated > Plants > Phyllosphere > Phylloplane/Leaf | place: USA... | reverse complement strand
TTTTTTTTTTTCTAATTTCAATCAATACATTTAGGATTCGGCTAATGAATGACCTTTAAAACACTTATTAAAAATAATTTAATATTTTTAATCAATAAATTATTTGAATTATATATTTTAAAATGTTTGAACATTTATATTATTTATTTTATTTTTATTTTAATTATGTTATATTATTATCTACTACTTGATTAAAATTATTAATATATAATTAGTTAAAATATTTTATTTATAATTTTATAATTCAAATTTATATTGTAGATTTTATGTCGTGTTAAAAAAATATTTTTAATAATGATTGGAAATAAAACAAAAAATTTTCATACCACATAATTGTGCTAAACCTTGCAGATACAAGAACTTCGCCCCTAGTAGTCAAGCCACCCGAAAAAATTAGCCCTAATTGTTAGCCACCCGAAAAACTTAGCCCATGAATTAATAAACGTAAAACCCACTACCACTAGGGTTTATCACCGGGGCTTCTTCTTCTCCTTGTTTGAGAAGCAAAGCAAACAGCATTTTTCTGTCTTCTCATCTCTAAATTTCTACAACCAGCTCACTCCATCTTCCATCAATGGGGAAGAAAAGAGAGAGGCACCGAAACCCAGAACCTTTCCTCCCAGAGGATACAGACTCTATTGCCTCCTCCACTAAAACACGATCCAAAGCATCAAAACACCACCAGAAACAGCAAAAAGTAGTTCTCGCCTTATTTTTTATGCCTTTTCTTTCTTTTTAGGTTCTGTTTCTCTCTCTCTGTCCTTCTAATTTTGTAATGGTTTTGTACTAGATGATATCCTCGGGGATGAGCTCGAAAATCTTGAAGCAAGCGTTGATTCAGCAGAAGGAGATTCAAGCCGAGGAGAGAAACCCTAATTTTAATGCTCTGGAGGAAGAATTGCCTGAGCCTGAAGGAGAGGAATGTGCCGAGGATCAAATTGATGATTTTAGTGGCTTCTCCGAGACTCAAAGCCAGTTTAACGATTATCCTGTCAGTATTTCCATTTGTTATCTTAAATTTATTTTTTGAGCTGTTTTTTTGTCAGTTTTGTTGGATTGGATTTATTTTTATTTTTAAACTTGTTTTGTAAAAGGAGTGAAACTGGATGGTTTGGCAGGAGGAGATTGATGAGAATGATGAGAAATTGCTGGAGGCATTCTTGTCAAAGGATGCTGGTCCACAGCGAACACTTGCCGACCTTATTATTGAGAAATTAAAAAAGACTGATGCAAATGTTTCCTCAGGTCATACTCTTACTTGAAATCAGTTTTATTTTATTTTTATAAACCCCTTATTTATATCTTTAACTTGTGCATTTAATATTGTGTTTACTTTGTTGTACTTGTTTGAATCTGTATAGTTCACTGTTTATGCTGAATATCTTTGTTTGATTGCAGAGTTACAGCCTATACCTAAGTTGGACCAGTCTCTGATAGATTTGTACAAGGGGTAAAATAGCTACCCTCTTTTTGGACATTTTCTTTCCATTTTCTCTTAGTAAAATATTTTTCGGAACAGATTTGTGAAGGAAAGCGTTTTGAATATGATGCACACATTTTGATATGATTATGTGTAGAGTTGGCGAGTATCTTAGTAAATACACAGCTGGAAAGATACCTAAGGCATTTAAGCACATCCCTTCTATGCAACTTTGGGAGGATATCTTGTACCTGACTGAACCTCAGAAATGGTCACCAAATGCAATGTATCAAGCCACTAGAATCTTCTCTTCTAATTTGGGTGCAAAGAAGGCAGAGCGTTTCTATAGGCTTGTCTTACTTCCTAGGGTTAGAGATGATATTAGGACGAATAAGAGGCTGCATTTCAGTCTGTATCAAGCTTTGAAAAAGTCTCTGTATAAACCTGCTGCATTCAACAAGGGAATATTGCTTCCGTTGTGTAAGGTATATACTAGCATGAAAATCTTCTGCATGTTGTTTATTCTATAGAATTTGATAACTGGCTGATTTGCTAATCCGTAACGTTCCAGTCTCTTAATCAGTAGCTGATTTGCTAATCTGTAATGTTCCAGTCTCTTACTACTGCCTCTTCACCCAGTCATAATAAGTTGTTAATGCTGGTCTTCTTAGATTGACTGATGCATTAGTTTGCTGCTATCCTCTTTCTCTCTCATACCTCCCTGTTTTTGTTTAGATCCTAACTGCTACTTTGTAACTTACATGTTACAATGCAGGACAAGGTGGAAGGATCAATTAGGGTTTAAACAAATTGAATTTTTATGGTTGTTTTTTTAGTGGAGAATTGAAATTACAGTATGCAATCCAATTTGTAACTGCTAACGAAAAGAGGCTCACAGGTTCAAACTCAAAACCTGAATAAAGACCTCATAGGATAGACAAAACTAAACTCCCCGCCAATAAATTTATTGGCCTCCAATTGATAGGATGCCTGGTTCTGATAATTTTTTATTTAATGAACCACTAATTGTGCTTTAATATAAACCCCTTTTTTCTTACTTGATATGCAGTCAGGGACGTGCACTCTTAGGGAAGCTGTTATTGTTGGAAGTATCATTCAAAAGGTCTCCATTCCTATGCTTCATTCATGGTATGCTTACTTTTGCAGAGGATAATCATGTATGTTTCAATGCATGTCTTGATTGGTAATCCAAAGGATTCTGCCTGTGTAATTATAACATCATCTTGTTACCTGTTAAGAAGGCATGATTAACCCCATTTTGAGTTGATCTATGACTGGATAGCCCTTCTGAATACCCCTCGAACCTAGTGGATGCAACTCTACTATGCACATTCCATATTCCAAAGTTCTTGAATCTTGCATTTTGCGACCCACTGTAAATTGACTTTACTCATTTACCTGTTACAATCTCTTCAATGTTTAGTTTGAATTTATTGTTGAGAAAGATAAGAATTTCATGATTAACATATGCATTATGCATTTTATGACGTTACCCCAATGCTTTTAATCATTTCAAACCATTCCTCTTTATTTCCCCCCTCATTTTGAGACACACTAGTGCTAATTTCAACAGCCAGCAAACGAGGATAAGATGCTTCTGTAGCAGCTGGAACTTTGCACCTTCTATTTTTCCAAGTTTCTTGATTTACATATGGATTTTATGAATTACACCAATGCTTTTAAACTTTCAAACCATTCTGCTTTATTTCCCCCCTCATTTTGAGATATACAAGCGATAATTTAAACATTCAGCACATGAGGATTAGATGCTTCTGTAGCAGCTGGAATGTTGTGTTGCACCTTTTATTTTTCCAAGTTTCAAATACTTGGGGAGGAGTCCAACTCAAACATTTCAATGGAATTGCAGTGTTGCAGTGTTGAAGCTTGCGGAGATGGAATATTGTGGCACAACAAGGTATATAAATGTTTAACACGTATTGAAAATAAAAAAGGAACGTGTAACAGTTAGCAGATTTACTTGTTTATCCATGCTATTTATGTATGTGGTTTGCCTGTGTACTTCAACAGTCCATGGTCCTAATTATGCATGAAAGCTTTGTACAAAGTTTTCTATGTTTCATGTGAAACACATTGTGATGAATGATTGTTCTCCTTGCTTTCAAAGAGATTCTAATACTCTACTAGGAATTATCACACAAAGAGGCAACGAGCTGGAATTTTATATAAATATGGTCTCATAAGTCATGCCTGACAAGGATGCAAGCCTACCCCTGATTTAGGAAAATGAGTCATGACTTGGGTAGCGGGGTCCTGGCAATATGTACCTTGGGTTTCTTGATGTGATGGTTGTTCCAAATAATTATTGATACTTGCAAATAAATTTCATAATAAAATACCGAGAAGAAAACTTGTAAGTATGGAGAAGGTAAGTAATGAAACAATTGGTGATATTAAGAAGTGTTTTACTGTTCTGAAACAACTGTTGATGCCTGAACCTGTGTAGTGTGGTTCCATACTTTAACCCGGGAAGGCAAAGGCAATAGAAAATTCAAGAGAATGGACTTTTTTTTAAAAATCTTTTCCATTTTGGATCTGGTGCTTTTTTAGTTGCCAAATGATCTGAATACTACTTCACAATGTTACTTTGGCAAACCATCGCAGTTATTTTATCAAACTTCTATTGGACAAGAAATATGCCTTGCCATTTCGCGTACTTGACGCAGTTGTTGCTCATTTCATGAGATTTCTCGAGGATACAAGAATAATGCCTGTAATTTGGCACCAATCGCTTCTTTCATTTGTGCAAAGGTTGGTATTTTTTTTCAATGTTCCTTTTAATTGCCTCTTCTCTTTTTAGTTGTCTGAATTCTATCTGGTATGTATTGACTTTAAATGCTTAATATTGAATGGGAGCTTAAGGGTGTTTCTTGCTTGATTTAGCCACATCACGTCTATCTTTTGCATTGTTTCAGATGCACTGTTTAATGTTATGTGTACAGACTCTTCCTTTTCACTTTGTTTTATGATGCATACAGGTAACCTGACTGATCAAGAAAGGGGAGCAGGGGTAATGGGAGATGATTCTCTTTTACTGTGTTTTTATACGTGTTTCATACATGTCCTCTATCTGATAGCTCATACGAAACACTTACTGTAGCAAAGTAATTAGTATGGATCTGTTTTGCTAATTCAACAGATGCAGGTCAACAAGGGAAATTACTAATAATTACTATTTTCAAATTATTTGTAATTGTATTTATTGTGTGCTTTTTTCATTTTAGGAAGTTTTCCACTTGAAAATAATTGCAACAATTAGGATTTTATTATAGTTACGGCATTTTATTGGTATTTTATTTGAGTAGCGAATTTGTTTTCTTCTTTAGTCTGAGACTCCTCTAGGTTTTTTCTGTGTCGACAAGCATGTATTGTTTGTAATTGAAAAGCCATTTTGATGGATGGGATCTATGAATGTTGCTACCTTGCATAATCAGGTGTCTCTTGGTGTTCTTCTCTCTAACAGTAATGTGGCTCTTCGTTGTCTATATTATATTTTGTTTCTTCTTTGAGCAGCAATGGAACCTTTTTTCCAGCAGCAATAAAATTTTTTTGGAGGTGCCAATTGATGTAGAAAAGGAACATGAATTAAAGAAATAAAAAGAAAAAAAACCCTAGAGATTGACTAGGGGTTCTTTGAATCACAAGGAAAGAAGAACAAACATTCTTCAGGTGAAACAATCAATTTCGAGGTCATGATAATTGATTTAATTATTTAAAACGCTATTCAATTACATAGAATGTGTTTCTATAGGCACATGAGAAATCTAGAAGATCCCTAAACTAATGAAGGAAACAAAATCAAAAAAACCATTCTTAGCAATAATGAAATCTTGGTTATTTGCAACTATTGTAATCAGAGAACTTCTTAACAATGATAGAACTACACAATTAACAAAACCACTAGTAATTTGAAAATAACCCTTCTTGCCATGCATCCTAACTGAAGATTAGGACTCTCATTTCACACCATGTGCATTCTGCCAACTGAAATTGTTGTGTTCGCATTAGTTTTTGTTAATTACTGTGCCTTGATGGGCAACATCAGAATAGGCAGTCTCAAGGTATATTTTATTGTTCTTCCCTTGTTTCTGAATTTCCATCTCCCCCTTTTGGAATGCTTGCTGAGAACTTGAGATTTCCTTTTTCAGCCTAATTTCTCCTTTGAGCAGCACTGTATGACATGAGATGCTTCTTCCTAAACTCTCTTGCATTATTTATTAGTTTTTATGCTATTAATTCAAGTAGCTGCCTCAAAACACATTTGCCTTTTCACTCATACAATTTTTGTTGAACTCTCTCAGATACAAGAATGAACTGCAGAAGGAAGATAAAGATAACCTTAGAAGACTAGTTCTAAGGCAAAAGCATAAACTAGTGAGACCATCATCCATCAGATAGTTCTCTTAAATGTTTACACACATAATATTGCAAAATGAGTCGATTTTATATTTTTCATTGAAATGTTTTAATCTCTGCACCCATTTTGATTGCAGGTATCTCCAGAAATAATCAGAGAGCTAGACAACAGCCGCAATCGTGGGGAGAAGGATGATCCCATGTCAATAAATATCCTTTGCATGCAAAATTAACTTTATACTGCTTTTTTGGTTCCTTGCCTGTTCTAATTATTATGTTATGCCAGCAGGCGGTAACATTTTTTTTTAGATTTTCCTGCAAATTAGCCTGTGAGTGTTTGTTTATGAGCTAATTATGAAGTAGGAAAATGAATTGAAAAAGCCATATTTTTGGAATAAGGATGACAATGAGATGGATCAGTGGTGTTTAAGGGCCTCTAATTTTGATTGTACTTTCTAGGTTTGCCATGGTCATGATATGTCCTTTGTGAATACTAAAGAGATTGGGTAGACTGAATTTGGTTTATTGATTAGAAGCTAAGAAGTATATTTTCACAAGTGGCATGCATTCATAATATTTTGTGATAAAAAAGGTTGCATGTCTTCATGTCTTCTGAGACTTGAGTAGGTTTCTGACAAATCGTATCTTTTCTCTATTCTTGGATATTGATGATTTTAAGTCCTTGTATTACATGCGTGTAATACAATGTTCTTACATGCATTTGGTTAAGTTGGTCATTTTGTTTAGTTATTTGTGTTGAAGGTTTATGAGAGTTTTGATTACAAATGAATGGTTTGCACCTCTTTATGGAGGTTTTGATTTGCTATAAATTATCATGGAGTTGGTTTAAAACGGAGAAATATGTTTTTTTCCCATAAAAACTGGAATTATAATGATAGGTACTGTTAGTGAAATTTTATATTTTATCTCCTCTGGTCCTGCAATTATACACAGTTGGATAAATTTTTTATTCCTTGACTTCCTCGTTACCATCTCCTGTTTCTGTGATTAATAAAACAATTGAGGAAGACAGGTTTGATATTCCAGAAGTACCTATGGAGGAGGACTGAATGCTTAGCCTTGGTATGACAGTCATCCTCTGATTATTTTGTTGTTAGCTAATAAATTTTTAGTGTGCCTTTTCTTGCATGGATGTAATCATTCAAGTTGTTATAAGTTAATCTTCGCATAGCTGCCAGAGTCTGGTGCTGAAGCTCTTTCAGCTTCTCTTAAACTGATTGAATATTAGGTTCCCATTGCAGGTTACTGACTGGGAGCTTTGATGAGATTCAGGCTTGCATGTTTTTTGGGTGAATTCATATTATATATTAAATGCAGGTAAATAGATATTAATTATCCGGTTTAATCTCAGATATAGGAAAATAGTTTTTAATTTTCCTTATGTGTTGATTTTCCCTTTTGTATCCTTATTTTAGGAACTATCTCCAGGTGTAAGGTTTATTTGCTTTCTGATTTTGTAGCAAGGATATTTCTTAGTGCTCTTGCAACTTGTTCTTTTGTTCTGATTCATAAGCCAAGCAGCAATTTTTTGTCTCGATTTGTTTTGCATCAAGCGTTTCTGCATTAACTCATAGACTCTGCTAACATCATAGATTAAGCTGACCTCTTACTGAATAGTTGTCTCAATTGTCAACATGTCAATGAGTTTTTGCTCGATGAACCATAGATTTGAGGTTAATTGGTTTTCGTTTCCCTTTTGTTGCAAATTCTCTTCAAAGCATGGTGCAAATAATGAATGCCCAAGAAAATCTTTGATCAAATACACTGACCGTTGCACTTCATGTATCCCCTTATCAGTTGCTACACTAGGGCATGTCTCATGCAGTAGGTTATGTACAGCTCTGAGAAGGTGAATTACAATGTTGCCTGGAGCCATTTTTCCTAGGATGGAAAGATTAAGCGGCAGTAAATGCAAGGGATCCTACCATGCTAGCTGCATTAGCCTGGTTCGATTCAACTGAGTCGTCTCTGAAAAATGCTATAGTTTTCTCAGAACTCTTACCCTGTTTAGTAGCTGGTGCATGAGTTAGGCATGCAAGCATGTATGATCAATTTACATTTGATGACTTGGAATTTACTGGGCTGAACCTATGCTGAACGAATATAAACCCGGCAAGCGCATCTTGAATTGTTTCGTTGCAGCCTGCTAGTCTGTTTTCTAGTTTTCGTCCGTGCCTTTCGGTGCTTGCTGAAGTCCGAACTATTTAGTGTCTTGTTTTCTTCCAATTTTTGAGATGTCATTTCCCATCAAAATCAAGGCCCGTAACAAAGGCTTTTGGGATTGTGCCAATGAAATGAATGATTTTATTCTGGCCTAGCCAATTGTGAAATTTACGCGAGAAGTTTCTGTAAATATATTGCAGGGGCAAGCATGAAAATCAAATCACTTGAATCATCAACAATGATAATTAATGCTTGTTTCTATCAAAATGGGTTTTACCCAAGAACGGGGAAAGTATGGAGATCAGCCATTGTCGATCTCCAAGAGATGAGTATTTGTAATATCAGTGGGGTGTTTAAAATCAAGATAACACTGCCAACATTAATATCAGTGCGCATCACAGAACCGTGTCGGGGCTGGCATGGCCACCATGGATGGCCCCTTGCTTATTTATTATGCAAGCGACTGGACTGTATTCAAGATCAACTTTTCAATCATGCATATTGCCGATCAGCTAATACTCGACAATGACTTCGATTCTCTTTAGCTGCAAATTGATCAACGCTGACGCCTCACAGCCATTACAAGTAAAATCCCACGAACGTGCATGGATTGCGTATCTACCACTTTGATCTCCTGGTGTCAGCTGCTCCTTCATGCTTGCAAGACATGGTCGTCGATTTCCCTTTTGGCATAAAACAATGTATAGCCTAATCCGACCAAGAAATAGCATTTTATGGCTGGCATTAGATACTTGGGTAACGTATTCGTCTGCCAAATATGCCATGTTACTATAATTGTTAGATGTCTTGGTCTACGTTAAAGAGCGCTGAGATGTCACATACCTGCCATCTTCAGGCAGCATATCTGATTTGCTATCCTTATCCGCTGCTTATTTAAATCATAGTTTGGTACATGTTTATACTATAGATTAAGCCCGTGTGACAACCTAACATACCTATTTAAGGTACTCGAATCGCCACGTTGAAGCTCTATGATAAAAGCTTAGCATCATCAATATACAACACGAATCCAAATATCACATTCACACATGCAACATAAATAGTAAATTTTAATCTCTCTGGAGATGCAAAGAAATTGAGATGATGCATATGCATGGAGATATTTTTAAAGAAGGTTCTCGATTGGATTTGCATATTGTTGCTTTCATGTGGGCAAGGCATGCCATGAAGTCACCGATATGTAAGGTGCACGAGGAAGATGACATGGACATGGGAGGTGACTGAATAGCCGGATGCCACGTCAATGTTTTCGCAGAAAAAAAAAACAGAAAATTTTTCTCACAACACGCAAAAAATATTCATGTCACCATTGATGCAAAGGGACCAGCCGTTAACCTCTTGACACGTAGGGTTTCGGTCATCTTTTCTCTTGTTTTCTCCTGTGGATTTCTGAAGAATTTGGAGCTTTCAAAATCTTCGGCGGAAAGCAGCTCATTATTGGCTTGTCCAGTTGATCAGTCCAGCTCCAATCGGCATGCAGTATCTCATCCTATGCGTTGAGGACTCCGAGTCTTTGGTGACCTTGTGGTCCTATGTGGAATAAGTAATTGTGGGTGTAAGAAGTGGAGCTTTGATATCTATGTCTGTCAGCATCCATGTAAAGCTATTTGTCCACTCCCTATTACCTACTCAACACTTCACCTGATTAATACATTTTTTAGGGCCCAGGACCATTAATTTCTCATTGATCTGTTGTTATCAGCCTGGGTTTTAAACAATTCAAGATTCCTGATCGTCTGCCGTTTCCAAGCGAACATTATAACTGAGGTAACGTGGTTTATCTATGGCTGTCAGCAGCTACAGTTTGAAACAAATTTGTTCTTGATCTTCGCTAGCTCGTGCTTTGAAGGTCAAGCAGTTTTTTAAGCCCATGCTAATCAAATCCAGCTACTCACTCACTTTTGACAGCTGAAACCCAGCGTGAGACCTTTCTTCGTTTGTGGCTGGAATTTCTCTTCATGAGTTTTGTCGTCGTTACTTTATGTGTAAGAAAATTGACGCATGATAAACAATTCCTTCTCGGCTGGCATTTGCATATTTCTTTCTTCATCTCTGGCAAAATTGTCTCGAACCACACATATTTTGCTTGTAGTTACCTACCTATTTAGGTACACATTTGTTTATTAGTTTTCCACATGAGCTTCCAATTCTAAGGTATTTCTTTGACATGGCAGCTTCAATTATGTGGCTGCAATACATCCCACGAATGCACGGGCTTTATAGAATTTATAGCTCACAAACACTTTGCTCTTGAATAAAAAGGGATTTTAAAAAAACATTATCACATAAAATTAAAAATCTTGGTAAAATAATACTATTAAAAATATATCTAGTGAAATAACAAACTTTTATTTTGTATTGTTTCAAAATAACATCAACTTAATATGTAGTCTCATTTCTAATTTTCTAACTCAATCAGTTGATCCGGTTATATGAATTGGTAGATTATTTTACATAAAAATTATAATTATATTAATTTTCTTCCAAATATATTTTACGAGTGTCAATGCTGTAGGCAGGCTTGCGATAACGAGTGATTGTGAGTCTGCCATAACTAAATGAAGATTTGCCCCGGAAAAATTATGCGAATGACATAACAAATACATTTATAGACAAGTAGAACAGATCTAGGCACAAGAGAATGTTTGGTCGTGCAAGACCAAAATGATAGTTTAAAAGAACTATAACTTTTAATCCGACCGTTGGATAATGTTTAATTTTTTATAGCAGTTTTCAGATGCCGTTTTCCTTCAAGTGTAGCATGGATTTGTTATTTCGACCATTAGATCTTTAGATTTTCAAAATATCATTTCTAGGCCTGATTTTGGTAGTTTTGTGATTTTCTTTATTATTTTCGAATTGATCAACTGATTAATTGACCATTATGAACTGATCGACCGATTAGTTCTGCATTTAATTGATGTCACAGTTCAAAAACTCAATATGTAATTAAATATCACGGTTCAAAACCTCCATTACATTAAAAAAAAAAATGTTATCTCGCGGAAATTTCTTGCTTATATGCTAATTTATTATTTTTTTTATATGCTAATTACCAAATTTCTCCTGTAAAAAGAATGGAAAGTTCTAGACCATGACTTTGCTTGCCAATCCCTGGCGTATTTTCGGTGAAAAGCTAGCCTGCGTGGTTCCTGGTCGGCATGGAAAATTTGGTGCTGGAGGCATTGCAGGCTCTACAAATTTCTCCGTTGGTGATGTTGACAGTGATGGAAGCATACATGACCTATGGCCTCGACGTAGTGACTAATTGTAGCATCAATTAAATTCCAATTACTAATGGTCAGAGGAACGCATGCAACTCCAACAATTCGTGTGGAAATTAAAATGCGAAGCTTCCATGAAACTTAAATTTGTCTAACAAAATTACTCACCAGGAATTCTGGAGAAATTTCAGGCCTCAAAACGTACACTTGGTGTTAGAATTATATCAGAGGTCATAAAATGTTCCAATTTTGACACAGATTGCTTACATATAGCAGTGACGCCTTTCTGGTCTGTGGTTAAAACATTTAAAGATCAACCTCCTGCATGCTTAATTAGCTGCCATTAATGGCGACCAAGTATTATGCAGTCAAGCCATGATGCTGAAATCCTGCACGGGGCCGGGGGCTGATAGGCCAACAGTACTTCATTTATTGTTTTGATGCGGGTTTCTCGCCATAGCTGCAGATAATTATTAGCTCAACAGTGACTTTGCTCACGGTGATGGGTGCTGTATTTAATTAGTATATACCATATAATTGAACTGCGATACCTTATAGCTCGGGTCGAGTTATTCTTGAATATAAAATAAAATTAATTAGTTAAAAAAAATCATGTGTGGATTAATTTGATATAATTTAGTTGATTTTATGGGTTTAAAAGTAATTTATATAACTTTTAAAAATATAATTTGACTAAAAAATTTCAAGATGTTTTTTTTAATATTAAAATAACAACATAGATTGATTTGAGGTCAACTCGGGTTAATCTGTCAAATCTGTGCCTGAATTATGAGATAATGATAACTTCATAGAAAACAAATCAAAATAAATTATGAAATCTAATTCCTAATCAATTTAATGTTGAAGAATAAAATAAAAAAAAAACAATTAAAAAGGAGCTAAAAAAGTAACATGAGTTAACCTATCAAACCTACGACTCGAGCTATAAGATCGAGATAATCATATGGAAAGTAGATTGAAACAAATCATGAATTTTAATCTCTAATTAGCTCAATATTAAAGAATATAATTAATTTTTTTAATAAAAAACAACTTAAATCAATCTGTTAAATCTATCTATTAGACTAAAATAACCCCGTAAAAGAAAATAAAAATTTACGATTCTCTTTATCAACATATATGAACACATTGCACATTAATGTAGGACTAGTGTAGTATGGTCGACGCGTACCTCACCTCCATCAACCCTAGGAGTCATGCTCGTGAATTTCAGGCACTTCGATGCGCCTTATAAGACAGCTGCCATTGCCAACATGAATAATAAGATTGCCAATATAAATTATTTCCTCTTCCTCAAGCTCCTTTTAGCAATTGATTCTGGGATTTCTGGATATATATTGTGCTTAAATGTTGCCTTTCTAATTTCATGCTTATAATAATCCAAAATGTCTCACGAGATGGATCCTTTATGCAATGCCATGTCAGTATGTTGGAAAAGCTTCAATGATGCTGAATGGGATTTCTGCAGCTTTTAAGCATAAGAGTCAAGAATCTTTGTCTTCTTTATTATTGTTTAGCTCGCTCCAGACAAGTGTAAATGAATTAAAGTCTAGCTGCCAATCAAAGAACCAAAAAGAAAAGAAAATGTTACAAACACGATGAAATCATTGATTTTGTGATTCTGGGGTCAGAGGCCGGTGCTTCAGGCTTCTGATAAAAGCACTTTAAGAGACAGAGATGGAATAAAGATTGCTGTATCTGTCATTTCGCCTGCAACTTTGGGAATTTGGTCATACATTTCACACCTAAACCAAAACCAAAACCAATTTGTGTTTCTCCTTTCTCTGCCTTTGTCCCCTTAGCCCTATTCATCTAAATTATCAAGATGGATTATCTGGCTCTACTGACTCATCTAAATCATCTAAATTAAAAGCTGATACATGTGTTAAATTAAATAAAAAAAATCATCAAAGTTAAAATACTAAAAGATATATAGATCTAGACCATGAATCCGATTATATTTAATAATTTTATTTTTTAAAATCAATTTTGAAAACGGAGCAAAAATTAAACAATGTTTGATCAAAAGCTAGATTGAAAAGTTAAGAAGTATATCTAAATCAATATATTCAATCTCGGAATACCAGTCCATGAATCCAGCTATCTTCAATAACTTTGTTTTTTGAAACTAGTTTTTTTTATTTAATTAAATAATAATAAAAATAGACAAACACATAAAAGAAATGAAATAAAATCAAAGAAAAAAAACTATTATATAGAGTTGAACACCTATTAATATCATAAAAATGTTCCAATCTTATCTGTAGACCAAGTAAAAATTAAATGATGTTTTATTAAAAAACTAAAAATATTTTTTAAATTTATTTATTTCAATTAATCTTAATTAAAATATAATACCTGCTATGTTAGGCATCCCACACTTACATTTAGTTATTTTATTTTAATTAATTTATATTTAGATAAAAATAAATAAATCAAAGCTAAAAAACAGGCATGTTAAAAGCAAAGTCATGCATGACTAGCTTTTTTTTTTCTCTCTCTTTTTTTCCACAAAAAATGCCCCTATTTTTTTAAAAAAAATTAGATGATACGTTGTTTTCTACCCTAGTTTCCCACCACAAACACATAGTTAGAAAATTGAGCAGATGTTTTCTGATCTAAAAATACATTTTCAACCAATTTTCACCGAAAACACGTAATATTATTATGATAAAAAAACCAACGAATCAACCCAAAAAACCCCTAAACTTTTCTGAAAATGCAAATCAAACCCAAAGAAAAAGTCATCTCCAATCTCAATCTATTTTTTTCTACAAGATGAAAAGAAAAAAAACACCTCTATGGAACTTATCTTATCGAATGGAATCCGTTAACACAAATGAAAATATTTTTCATAAGCAGAAAGTGGCCGACCAATGACATTCTCTCTATATTGCTATTTTTCAGTGATTTTCTCTCTCCACTTTTAAACTAGCGATTAAAAAAATAAAAATAAATAAAGTTTTGAACTATTTTTTTTTAAATAAAGGGATTGTGATAGAAAAAGGAAAGAATGGAGACGAAAACAAACTTTTTCACAATGAGTTTCATACTGGACTCTAGTCCTTTTTCTCTCAATTGTGTCTTTCTATAACAAATTATAAGAAATTGATCATTAATTTGGTTACAAAAGGATGCAATCAAAGAGAAAAAAAGTTTGATTACCAAAATAAAAAAGAAAAAAATTCACTGCTCTAATCCATAGTGAAATGTGAGAGGGAGCATAGTCTATTTTGCACAACTAAACCACCACACCTTTGAATATCTTGGTTTAGCTTTAGGAATATTGGAGTTGATTCATGCGATTTATGGTTTATTTTTCCTGTTTGCTGCATCATTATGCCTTAATCTTCCATGTACTATCTCTCTGTGATTTTAATTTGGTATAATTTGGTTTTTATCTTCGATTAAAGTTCTGGGCTCATATTGTGTTTTTGTTCATGAGAAAATTAAAATGAAAACACCCTTTTAATCTTCGTTATTTATTTTCCAAGTGTGGGTTGTGTTTTTAGTCCACAGGTCAGGCTGGGAAGCCTAGTTCATGTGGCTAGGCCGAGCCTCTTAAAGCTTAAGGCCATGATTAGAAAGACTTCAATTTATTAAATAAAAAAATACGTTTTCAGGTCGTCAAGACATGTTTGCAAACACATTTTTATGATAAGTTTCAAGTTCGGAGGTTATGTTTTTTATTGCCTTTTTTTTTTTGCAGAATCGATTTCTAAAGCTTCGAAGGAGTGTCAACATAAAAAAGAAGGAATTTTTCCCTTTTCATATTTAATATTTGGGGTTGTGAACTTATACGTAAGACACTTTCTCGGTATTAAATAAACTAGTTTTTTTTTTAAATATAAAAATAAAAAAATCCTTCTTTAAAATATACATTTAATTTTTAAATTGCATATGGTTGCGTTTCTCTAAAAAATCATGTTTCTATTTTTAAATAAAAAATACAAAAAATAAAAAACAAAAAAATATTGCATGATTTAGCATACCAAGAAAAATAAAAAAAGTAGTTTTTAAATTTTGCATGCATCATGGATTTAATAATAAGTTTATTAAAGTAACGAGAACTTGGTCTAAATGTCAAAAACACAAAAAGAAACTAATTTGTTTATTTTTAATATCAAGAATTATGAGCTTAAAGATAAGATTATACCCGATATTAAAAGAAATAAATGCAAAAAATATGTTTTGGCTCAACTCTACAGGGGTGGACTTGCTTTAATCAATAAACAAACTAATGATTAGAAAAACATAATAGAGCTTTATTAATAATCGAACAAATGAATAGTGTTGCTTACCTTAGATAAAATGTACCGGGGGTGATATTGTCATTTCTATATACAACCAGTCTCCTTCTCTATACTCTAAAGACTAGTTAAGATTTCTAATTACCAAAATACTACATGGCAACTCCAAACCTTTTTAACCATAAAAAATACACAAATTCCTTGTTCTTAGCACACCACCAAAATCCTGATCCGAGAGGATGAACGCCGTAACACCACACATGTACGACACAAACAAAGAAATCATAAAAGAATAAGCTAAAATAAGAAGATGTTGAACTGCATTAACTTTTCAAACACATGACTCGGGTCATTTGATCAGAAGCACCATATATGAGAAAACCACGAAACCCAATCCCCAATAAATCAAATCCGAAGGATAAAATCGGGAAAACAATTAATTACATAAAAGGATCTAAAATAAAAAAAATAAAATTTAAAGAATAAGGGTGAAATTAAAAATAAAAAATAAAAAATAAAATAAAGGGAAAGAAAAACTTTTTAATTGAAGGGTTAAATTGAAAAGAAAAATAAATCTAACAAAATGAAAAAAAAAAATAAGGAACAAGTTTGAAAAAACAATACACCATAAACTTAGATTAGAGAACGAAATCGAAAACATCAAAAATTTTATAAAATGACCAAGGAAAAAAAATAAAAATCAAAAGAAGGACTAGATCAAAAAAACTTATACATGACATATTAGAATAGAAAATACAATGATACTTGTAAACTCCCGTGTAAAAGTATGATCGAGAGTAATAAGGTTCCAAGGAGTAATTGAAGTTCAGGATGAAAAAAAGTGAATAAATGATGGAGATAATAATAATTTTGATATGTATTGGGGAGGATGACCTCCATAAATAAATTTAAAGGTAATGTTAAAATTGAAATGAAGATTATGAATTTTATAGGTTAAAATCTATAACATTGGTAAAACCGATAACATGTTTTGATTGATAAAAGAATAACGAAAATAAGAAAATGATCTCAAGGAATCAGTGTGGTCTTAAAAAAAAAACACTATAAGAAAGGATACTACACAAAGAAAAAGTAATGCTGTGAGCATAAGTCAAAAATCAATAACATTATCATAAAATGGTAAAAAGTTTGTAAATAAAATAAATAGTGGAAAAGCCAAATAAATATATTTTGGCATAAGAAAATGTTCTTGTGTATTTATTAGAATAATTGGTATAATATTTGCAAGGATTAAACAAGAAAATTTACATTTTTAGTGTAAAACCACCAACTGAGTAGTTTTATTTCATCACACATAACTTTTAATGTAACCGCTGGATCGGGCTCCAAGTTTTCATAGAGTTTCATGGCATGTTTTACAACATTGATTTAAAATTTCAAGTCGATCAGAGTTTGAGAATGACTCACAATTTAAGCAGAAAATTAGGTAGTCCATGTTATAAATCTAAAGAGGCATAGATGAGTGGGAAACTTGTAAATAAATTTAATAGTGCCACCCCTTTTCTCTTTAAAAATCTGACCAGCAGCTGAGTAGAGAGAAAGAGAAGTCCAAATTTGTCCTACAGCCTAATGTTCAGTGTTCAGTCCATATCTCGGGTTCTAGAAGTCCAAATAAGCTCATTTTTCTTTTAGTGGAAAGCGGAAACGGATTCCTACAACTTTGATGAAGACTACGTTGCCAAATTATGATTGTAGAAATGTCATTTCATCTAGAAAACAAATCCATACCTAAACCACCAAGTCCACTAAGTCATTAGTTGACCACTAATTCAATAGTTAATTACCAAATTAATAGTTTTTTTTTTCCTATAAAAGGAGGCATTTTCCATTCATTTAGGCATCTCGATTTTCAGATCAAGGTCTTGCTCCTGTTCTCTTTCTTTGTAATGTTTAAGTTTTGCTTTCATTAATCTCTTGTTTATGTTTTTCATCATAACTATGTTCTTATCTAGTCTATTTATGTTTCTCTTATTCATAATGTTTAGCTAAGTTATTATGTCAAAGTGAAAAGGTTACACTAATGATGTAAGAATAAATATCGTATAAACGTAATATGGACTTTAATGTTTGATACTAACATGCTTTGTATTTGTTATCTTACTCACTTATAATACCTTACTTGTTAAATAATTAATCCAGATTTGTGTTGAACAATCCTTGGTACAACAAATACTTGATCCTTTCATAGCCAACTGTATGGTATAATCGACACCTGTGCTATGAAAGGAACTTGATTTGTTGTTAACATAAGTTATCATCATGAATACCTGACAACATTTATATGTATTGACATTACACATAAGATAATTAATATAATCATGTTAATAATTTATAATCTGATTGGAAACTCCTTTGTGTGTGGTTTCTAGTTGAGAAATAAAAAGAGTTTATATTATACTTATTTGAAATACGATTAGTGGATCCTCTAACCTTGACATTTGTTTTATCCTTATTTAGTCCTTACATCAATATCACATCTCAAAAGTTCTCTTCAACACCTTTTCATTTATTATTTGTAATTTTATATTGTTGACCTCCTTATAGTTCGACCCCGGTCTTGTCGGGTTATTTATTACTTCGACACTTCTGCACTTGGGATAAGACATCAATCTTTTGATCGTGTCAAGTTTTTGGCACAGTTGCCGGGGAGGTAAATTATTTTATAATTTTTTTTTTAATTTTTTTTCTTTTCACACTTTTCTCTTATCTAAGTTTTGCTTCTTTTTCTTTTTCTTTTTCTTTCCTTTTGCACTTGCATGAGAGTTTGGTCACACACATTAAATGGTAGACTTTCTAAGAAATCCTCATCTTCATCTAAAAACATGGCCAAAGAGAATAACCAATCACTTCATAATGAGAATAATTAGAATAATCATGTTAGGACACTTAGAGACCACATGAATGCAACATGAACAAGTGCACCATCATGTATAGTTTTTCCTCCTGATGCATCTTACTTTAATTTTAAGCCAGAAATTATTCAACTTTGACCTACTTTTCATGGCTTAGATCTAGAAAATCCATACTTGCATTTGATATAATTTGAAGAGGTTTGTAACATTTATAATGACTTAAATTGTAGCACGAACACCATCAGATTAAAACTTTTTCCTTTTTCATTAAAAGATAAAGCTAAAACATGGCTACAAAATCTTAGGTCAAGATCCATTCGTGCCTGGGATAAAATGCAACAACAGTTTTTGAAGAAGTTTTTTCCTTCTCATAGAACAAACTTTTTCAAAAGACAAATCACCACTTTCACTAAAAAACCAGGAGAAACATTTCCTCATGCTATGACTAAACAAAGAAAAGTCAATCACAATTCTGAAATCTTTGAAACTTTCAACCAGGTAAGGATCAATATACCTTTGTTCTTATGCTAAATTTTTGAAAGACTTGTGCACCGTGAAGAGAAAACTAAATGTGAAAAAGAAAGCCTTTTTAGCCAAACAAGTAAGTGCCATTCTTCAAAACAATAATGCTTTGAAATATAAAAATCTTGGTTGTCCTACAATTTCATGCTTTATTGGAGAACATAAAATTAAAAGAGTTTTAGTTGATCTTGGAGCTAGTGTGAATTTACTTCCATATTCAGTTTTTCAAAGTTTCAATCTAGGTGAGTTAAAACCAACTTCTGCAACTTGTCCTACAATTTCATGCTTTATTGGAGAACATAAAATTAAAAGAGTTTTACTTGATCTTGGAGCTAGTGTGAATTTACTTCCATATTCGGTTTTTCAAAGTTTCAATCTAGGTGAGTTAAAACCAACTTCTGCAACTCTTTTACTTGCTGATAGATCTGTACAAGTGTCTAGAGGAATAGTTGAAGATGTGTTAGTACAAGTTGATAAATTCATTTATCATGTGGATTTTGTTTTCTTGGATACACAACCTGTTGAAAGATGTAATTCAATTCTAGTTATTTAAGAACGTCCATTTCTTGCAACTTCTAATGCATTGATTAATTGTAGGAATGGACTGATCAAGTTATCTTTTGGAAAGATGACATTGGAGATGAATGTTTTTGACATTTGCAAGCAACCTAGAGATGATAATGATTTACAAGAAGTAGATTTTATTGAAAAATTAATTTATGATCAATTTAAAAATACTTCCAGTGAAACTGAGTTTAATGAATCTGAAGATTTGCAAATGGTTTATTTTCAGGAAGAATCAAAGGCAAATAGTTAGAGACCAATAATTGAGGAATTGCCACCATAATCAATTGAGTCCATACCTTCAAGTGTTCAACCACTAAAACCTGATTTAAAGTCGTTACCATCTAATCTTAAGTACTCATTTTTGGGAGAAAATAAAACTTTTCTGGTAATAATCTCTTCCAAACGTAATGCACATCAAGAAGGTAAGTTATTACAGACTCTGAAAATGCACAAAAATGTATTAGGATGTTCATCTAGATGCGAGTGAAATTGGAGTGCATTTGAGATGGTAAGTTTTTTTCTTTTTAATTTTAATGTTTTTATATTTGATAAGAATCTTATATGTTATCAATTTGAATTGCTTACATAGGTTTAAACAAAACGAAGAAATCGTTTGCACCAGAAAAAATGAATGACTTGTATTTGTAATGTGCAATCTAAATAGTCAAGCTTAACACTTTGTGGTATGTTGGTTTTCAACCATTTTTTCTGAAGTTATTATTTCCTTGAATTTAATGAATTTATTTTTTCTTTCCAATATACGTATAACCATCGGTTGAAGGAGAGATATATGGACGATCCTTCAACCCATCTAGATCTCGATCCGGATTTGTGGTTAGAGGTAGGATTGTCCGGTGGAACAAATAAAAATCAGGTGTACAAACTCTCTAACACTACAGCCAAGAACTTGCGGACGACTCGTAGTGATTCGACCATTAGATGCTCACAATTGATTCCGAGCACTTAAACTCTAGAGTTCATGGCGATGTTAGACCAACGAATATAGGCTTGGATGACTCATCTTAATGATAAATATGACGACTCACTGTTGATTATGAAGAACAATGTTAGTTGGTAATGAAAATGAGATCACAGATGGGTGGTTCATGTGCACCCTCTAATTGGCTCCATGGTCCCAACAAAGACCAGCCTCCTCTCCTCCTCCAGCGCCGCCTTTATTTTAGATTTATTGTATTTGAACATACAAATGTTTAAATTTGTAATAAATATTTGGTTTTTATATTAATTTAATTTATTTTAATTATTTTCTACTTTTATTCAATTTTTTTAAAAATATATTTTTAAAATATTACTGATGGGGTTACCGACGGAACAACTCCATCGTTATATTCTAGAGAGAGTTGAAAAAAAATTATTGCAAATGCCACTATTACTGTTAACTCATCAATGAAATTACAGATGGTATTTTGTCGATGATATGCTATATTTACCGATGGATATACCGATAGACAAAAAAAAAAAAACATCGATGACATTACATATATAGTTTTCCTATCAATGATATGATAATTTAGCGATGGAGATACTGACAAAATAAAATGTGTAATTTATTTTTTGGCGCACTTTGTCCGTCTGTGAATGTCATAAATTTATGTTTGTAAAACTATTTAATACTCATGTGTAATAAATAATGAATTAGTAAGAATAAATTAGTACCTTACGAACTGATCAAAATTAGTATACCTTACTAGTGTTTCTTCGTCCTTATCCCCTCTCTTTTAATAATTTTGTATGATACCTTGTCTTTTATATCATGAATCTATATATCTAATTTAAAATTTGGTGATCATAAGTAATATTATATAAAAAAAGACTCTAATTAGTATCGCTCAACTCCTTCTGTTTTGAGTTACTCTAAATCTTTTGAAATAGATTTATATATTTTCGCCTAGGAAACTTTTCTCCTAATAATGAACTTTCGAAAAAGAATGTTACTTGAGATAACTACTATTCAAGCTTGTTATATTTTGAATGCATATACATTTATTGTGTTTTCAAGTAACCTTGAAAAAGCATGTTGCATATGATCAAAGAGCTTATATTATTTCAAATTTTTTAAAAATAATTATAATTGTATATAGAAGTATGAAATACTTAAAAATATTCGACCCATCCGTACTCGAGAAAAAGGAAAAAAAATTAATTCCTAAAAGATAGGTAATATTTTTAGAATGAATCCCTAAAATATATGAAATATATGGTTATCCTGCCTTTTCAATTTTTTAATGTTTTTACAACACTTTAAAACCTTTGTGCTTGGTTATGTATATGGGTTTTTATAATGATATGACAGGCTCTCTTTTTTCCTGAGAAGGCGAAGGAATTAACAGGCTAATAAACTATATAGTTTTACACTAGATAAATAGCCCGTGCTACGCTGATAAGTTTTTTATTTTTTTATCACAAAAAAATATTGAAATGATGTATATATTTTTTATAAAAGAAACTAAGATTATGATCATTGATTCGAGATCCAAAAATATTAAAAAAAAATAAAAAAGATCGAGCCAAATCTGGTGAACTTGCTGAATCCATGATTCGAGATATGATACCAAGATAATTCAATAGTAAAGGTAAATAAATAAAGAATACCAATTTCAAAAAAAATAAAAATTCCTTCAAGTATTGCCTCAAATTAAATGTTAGAGATGCAATCAATAAATTTAATTTAATAAAAAACTAAAATAGGGCTAACCATTTTTTTCATCGAAGAAAAGATATTAAGACAATGCAAACCTTATAAACTCGAGTTAAGCTCTCAAATTTGCAATCCAGTAAATTCTTGACCTAGACTCAACTCAGGAGCTCAACACTTAAAAAATTAAATGTTGGATGATGAAATTAATTAATTCAATTCAATTTAAAAATAAAATTCATTTAGAAAATCTAAAGTTAACAAAGACAAAAAAACTAAAAGCAAGGCGACTTGTGTTATTTTAAAATTGACTAAAAAAATCTCATAGAAAGCGAATAAAAAAAATAATAGAATGGTAAAGGATGAAAAAATAGCTTTAAAAAAGAAAAAAAACCATGGAAACTCATGTCCGTGTCAACTTCATAAATCAAAGTCAATCTCTTAAACATGTAAACCATTAAATTTAGACCTAAACTCAACTAAGAAGGTAAACACCCATCCAATTAAATAAAAGATGATGAAATAATAATAATAAAAATCAATCTAAAAAAATCTAGGAAGGTAAAAAAAAACAATAATAAAAAAAATATTAGATTTGACATGAAAAAAAATAAAAGAATGATGAAATTGCCACACAAAAAAACAATTGCAAAAATCATCTAAAACAATTACTGATAAAAAAAAGTAGAACCAAATCTGATTGGTGAAAATATCAATTAGGGGTAAAATAAAAAAATATTAATTCAATAATTTTTTCTTAATAAAAAAGATTGCAATAAAGAGAACAACAATGAAATTGAAAAAATCCCTTAATTCCATAAATTCAATTAAATTTTAAAAATTGTGAAGAAGAAAAATAAGGATGAAATCTTAAGCATAACAAACCTTAGGGGTTGATTTGTTTTTTTTTTTAAGGCCAACACAAAAATTAAGTAGGAGAGATGGAAAAAGAAAAAGAAAAAGAAAAAGAAAAAGAAAAAGAAAAAGAAAACAAAAGGCTATACACACCACTCCGGCCACCATCGAACTATACGCGTTGCTTATTCATGGAGGGGACTTAAAGATGTTTGACCATCCCACACCCTGGATAACCTTGTGTAAAGGAAGGTAGAAATATAATAACGTGCAAGGGTCAATAATTTAATGGTAAAGGATAAAACTAAATAAAAAATCAAGTTTAAAAAAAATCGAGTCAACCCATGTTAACACGACTAACTTGCAAATCGAGATATGAGATAGGGATAACCACAAAAGAAAAGGTAAACAAATCACAAAGCTTATAGCCCAATAAGTCAATGTCATATGAACAAAAAAACAAATTCTAAAAAGGATTTTGAAAAAATACCGAACTCAAACTAGGTAAATCATAGAAGCTGGTAATCCATTCATGAGTCAAAACCTTCTAAAAGACCGATATAATTATAAAATAAAATTTTTAATTATCAAAAATTAAAAATTAAAAATAAAAAAATAAACAACGAGGGCTAAATCTTTCACCAAAAACAATTGAAAAAAAACTAATCAAGGATTAGATTGAAAACTAAATAAATGAAGAAAATGATAGAAAAAGAGTAATGAAAAAAAGAGGACCAAAATTTGGAAAAAAATGAATTAAATTCTAAAGAAAAGAATTGAAAAAAAAAGTAATTGAAAATGATAAAAAAAATAGTAATCAAAAGAATAAGAACCATATTAGATACAAAAAATAATTAAATTAAATGCGGAGAGGGATGGAATTGAAAAAAATAAACTTCAAGAAGCATTAAAATTAAAGCATATAGAAATAGAAAAAAATGAAGACCAAACCCAAAAAAATACAAAATAGAGGATACAACTAAATTTATTTTTAAAGGTCTGACATGAATACCAAGGCTCAGGAGAGAGAAATGAAGGGTAGGAGAAAAAAACTCATTGTTGCTCATTCGCTGCAACCTTGGTAAACACGTTACCCTAACAACCATGTCACATAATTGTGCATCAAATGAGACAGTGGTCAAGTTTTTTTTGCCACCATAATTGTCCTCACCCGCCTTTGGAATAGCGCGGAGGACTGTGATGCGTGTGTGGCATGCTTCAACATATTTTACTGATTTATTAATATTTTAATAAGATAAATTATAAAAAGGACCCAAGGGCATACCATTATTACAAACACAACCATGACACAAAAATAAAAAAGCCCTTTGAAGTCATTCTTTAAATTTGAAAAGTCAAATGTTAACCATGTAATTTTACTATAAAAAAGAATGCAAAGACAAATAAACCCCTCTCCGCAAGGTCATTTTCTGAGCAGTCAAGGGTATAGACGTTATTTTACCGTGCAAATAAAAAGAAAAGGAAAAAAAAACCCCTTAACGAAAGACCATTTTTTTTTAAGATTCCAAGGGCAAAAAAATACTTTTTTTGTGCTTTTTCAAAATTGAATGATAAACTTTTTCCCGATCAATCCACAAATAACATTTGAATCTCTTTGAAAAAATAATTTTACCCTTAATATCAAGGCAATTGTGAAGAGCAATAAAGAGCAAAATAATCATTACACTGCTATAATCTACAATGATTCTTCTCACATGTTACTTCTACAGGAAAAGGCTGAGACCTTTTAGTTTTTTTTTTTTGTAATGTTACTTAATTTTTTTAAAAAAAACTTAGAAACAAGCCAATAAAGAACCTAAAATTAAAATTCAAAAATAATTAAATTACATCAAAATTCATCAAATTATTATGGAATCCTAGGTTAATTTTTATAGGTTATTTTGGTTGTTCTCTCTCTCTGTTTTTTTTTGTATCTTTTGAAAAATAGTAATGATATTAAAAAGGACAATATTTATTAAAAAAATTATAAATTTTTTAAATATGTATGTTTTTTTAAATTTATATTCATGCCACATATAATAATCTTAAAAATTATTAAAATAACAAAGGTTAACATAATATAATTTTAAGTGAGAATTTGTAGTGATTGCTATTTTTAAGAGTTGTGTATATTTATCCTAAGTACTATTAATTATTAATTATTTTGAAAGGTAATTTAATTATCCCTAATTTTTATTTAAAAATATTTTATATAAAACATGTTTATTCATTTTGCAAATTAATTAAATTATAATTATTTAATAAATATTTAAATCTATTTATTTATAACTAATTCTAACCAACCCTTTAGAAATTAAAAAAGGCATATATTATAAATTAGTTATATAATACAAGTGTATATCACCTTTAAAGAAACTAGTTTATATACAATAAAAAAATATTTCTTCAAAAATATTTCGAATCTCTTATCCTCATTAGATAAATTGATGTTAAAACTTGGACTTGCACAAGTGGGTGGGAATTTGATAAATTGTTATCTCTTGTCAATGTCAATCTAAAAAAAGAAAAGCCAGAATACTTTATTCAAACATCAATCTTTATTTGTTAATTATGTGTGAGAGTAATATACTAATATTTGCCTTTTTATTATTTCTAGCAATAAAATAAAATAAAATAAAATAAAATAAAGTTAACTAGTAAAAGAAAATAATGTTCGAAGAAAACAAAAACAGAACTCGGTTAAAAAAGAAAAAAGAAGAAGAAAACCTTGTCATTGTCGAAGTTGAAATACAACTTTTGATGCATTTGTCGCTTGTAAGGGAACAAAAAAATCCTAACCTTTATTACATTTGCCGCAGAATGAATGTCGTCCATTACTTTTTGGTGGAAGAATGAC
>Ga0325414_1001020_pt1 | contig 25851 bp, 22 predicted proteins | sample PopdelMetagenome_8_FD_206183 | JGI IMG/M metagenome (GOLD analysis project Ga0325414, IMG submission 206183) | Populus deltoides microbial communities from Bellville, Georgia, United States - Leaf-PdKOR-R3 | ecosystem: Host-associated > Plants > Phyllosphere > Phylloplane/Leaf | place: USA... | reverse complement strand
CACCGAAAGCAAGTTAAAATGGTACAACGAACTCCCTCGATTCCAAATAGATTTATCCACTTAATTTCTTCATTTTGAGATGCTACAGAAGTGCACTGTCCATAAACCAAAGGTCTGGTATTGATTCACCCATGCAGAAGCATGTTGATTTATGAAATTAAGATCACTCTTCGTTTTCCAATCCATTTACACAAGATACTCAACCCAACTCAACCCGTTAAAGAGAGATAAAGATTTATGTACGCGTGGAAAGTTCAGTTTCTGATGAGGATGGATCATGTATATATCTCATTGCCGTCCCTTTTCACATGTTCAATGTGAACAATTTGCTGCTAATCCATCGCTTTGCTTGTTTTCCCCCACGAAATGCTCCCATCCTCTCCAACTAGCTAGCTAGTGGTATCGATTACCACGTCTTAGGTATAATTGTGTGTTAGGGTGGCAACTAATTACATGTAACAGGAAAATATTTGATTAATATCATACAGGTAAGAAATGGACTGCATCAAATATTCTCTCTCGTGCGTCATGAAATTCATGTCTAACCCAACCACTGTCCCTTTTTAAAGAAAAGACAAAAGTCACTCGAAATATCATTAATTAATTTAATTAACTAAGAGTATCTTGGTATAGATTGATTGAAAGAAGGAAAAAAAATTCTTGCTGTGTGAAGAAATCTACTCTCTATGTTCTAAAAGGGGAGGCCATTAGCCTTCACGAATATATACGGCTTATATATATAAAAGAAGTTTTCTATAAAAAGATTAAATTAAAAATATCGTCGTATAATTAATTTGTATAAAGAGAAGAATTGCAAGCACCATCACTACAACAAAGTGTCATGAGCATATAGCATTAATTTGCTGTCTCTAGCTAGCTAGCGTATAATATATATATGATCACAATCGCATTATTTTTGAAATTTCCATCATCTCAGGACTTTAGAGGTGAAAAGAAACGTGAACAGGATCAAGTAACGCATGCAGGAAGTAGGTTAGAATGCGTCATTGGTAAATTGTCGGAGACGATACAGCCTTTTAATAGCTTTATATTATTACAGGAAACCTTAAACAAAAAGGAAAAAAAAACTAGGTGGGTTGTGATGCTAAAAAAAACCAAAATTGATCAGCTGTTATGCTATGGTTACAGGTTTCATGTTCATCGTTGTAACGTCTAAGAATCTTCTTATACATTCATCCCAAAATATTCCTGTTACGAATTGGCTGCTCTTTCTGGCTTTATCCGATTTCTGGACCACGTTGATCTTCATTAATTAAAAGCGTACACATCGCAATATCAACATATGGGTCTCGAATTGAAAATTTCATGAATTTGAATGATTTATGGCTAAGTATTTTACATTAGTTGATCTTAAGCTTTATTTAATTTAGAATTAATTATCGGAATCGGCTTCTTAATTTCATGTTTCTAGCAGCATCAACCGCGTTCGTCAAGCCCAAGTCGTTGGATTCAGTGAAAGATTGGAATTTAATGTCATGAGATCAGATAATTATTTATTCTAGAGTTTGTTTTTGTGTTTAAAATATATTTTTGAAAATAATTTTAAAAAAATATTTTTTTATTTTAAATTAATATTTTTTAGTGTTTTTGGATAATTTTTTAGTCCAAATCACTGTTATTGAAAATAATTTTTAAAAAATAAAAATATATTATTTTAATACATTTCAAATAAAAAACACTTTAAAAAATAAACATAATTATATTTTCCAACACGCTTAAAATATTGTAATTAACCAATGTTTGCAAGCAAAGATAAAAATAAAATGATAGGAATGAGAGTGAAAGTTTTATTCTTATTACGCGTTTGAGATAAATGAAACGAGGATAAGAATGGAGAGTGGAAGTGAGAATAAAAATCAAGCATGGCTTCTTTCCCTTGGCATAATATTTATAATGATTTTTTTAATAATAATATATTTTTTTAATCATTGTATATCAACTTTTTTCTTTTGATAGCCTCCCGACGTCGGAGAGCATGAAAAATAAGAAATGATAGGCATATGGGAATTTACTTTGTTCACTTCAATTTGACTATGTTTACAAGAAATTTTTTATTAAATAATATGAGAATTATAACCCCTTCGTAGAATTACTCACCTTATTCTTGCGTTTCTCTTGTTTTATCCTAGTCTATTTAGAATTTAATAATATTACGCAAAAAAACAAACGGTGTCATTATATTAATTTAATATTATTGCTTTATTTGTGGGTTCATTCAATAATCTTTTGGCTGCCAACTAACATCACCTAACTAATATTTATATTATTATTAATATAAATATTCAGACTGGTTTATATATATTTTAATTAATTTTATAAATTATAAAATTAATAATTATATAAAATTAGGACTCGGGGTTTTGAAGAGTAAATCTAAGGTTTTACCGACTGAACAACCCTTCAAAGTTATTAACTTACTTGTAATCCCTAAAGCCCAAGGGAGGGACTCGGTACATAGCTGAACAACTTCAAGGACTGCAAGTGCAACATTAAGTTGATCCATTTATGCTCGTTGTTCGGAAAGAATATTCTTTGTTGCATAGCCAGTTTTAAAAAGATGGCTCCGTTTGAAAGGGCATAGACAGTTTCAAAAGATATTTTAAAGTGTGGTAATACTGGTTTTTTAAAGTTTTTTTTATTTATAAATATATTAAAGTAATATTTTTTATTTGTTAAAAATTATTTTTGACATCAATATATTAAAATAATATAAAAACATTAAAAAAAATATTAATTTAAAATAAAAAATTTAAAACACAAAAATAAACATACATGCTATGAATTATCATGTGAGACAAAATGCTGTTTTTGAAAAGGGTAGGAGCCACCTCTTGAACTCGTAGGAGCCACCTCTGAAATCCTACACTATCCAGAGCCTGATCCTAAACTATGATTGTGGTACGACGATGGAGCATTCCATGCTACCTGGGGGGATATTCATTTTAATATATATATATATATAAAGAATGCCCATTTAAAATATTTTACTAAAATAAAAGAAACTTATCAAGTAAGTTTTTTTAAAATCTTTACATGAGAATAATAAAAATTGGAATGTGAATAAAATATCATTGAAAAAAAAACTGAATGTAAGATTTATTGGATGTCACTAGTTTCTAACCTTCATTGATTTGGATAAAAAGTTTATTTGTTTGAAAATAATGTTCAATTCGTGAAAAACTACTTGAAATTATTATTAAATCCAACTCAATAAATCCGACTTGAATTCTCCCAACCTCATTTCTTGTTTAGCTTTGATTTAAAATTAACCCTGTAAGAATTGCTCTGATATGATTTAATTGACTTGATAATCTGAATGACTGGGAAAAAACATGATTTGGCTTTAAAAAAAATCAAGACGATATCTTTTTTTTTCTTCCTGATATTAAGATGATGACATATTAGATTGATCCGGGTTTTATGACCTAACCTATTAAACTTGCAATCTAAATCATGGAATCCGCTTGGTTTAATAACTTTGTTTTCTTAAACTATTTTCTACTTAATGATACGATAACAAAAATAAATATTTTTAAAATTAAGCATCGAGATATTTGTTTGAGATTGCGATAACTGGGTAGAAAACAAGTAAAATAAATTATGAAAACTAATTCAAAATTAACTAAATATTAAAAGATGAAATTGATTAAAAAAACTAAATAAGTATTTAACTAGAATAAAAAAATGAAAGATGGAATTTAAAAAGATATTGTTATTAAATTAGACTTAACGAATCAACTATGAAACCTTTCGACCCGACTTCTTATCTAACTCGAGTTTAAAACTAACTCGTACATGAGTTGAATGGGTTAAGAGATGACTCGGATGACATGTAAAAGCTTGATTTAATTTCAAAAAATAAAAAAAAAAACATCATTTTTTTTCTTTTAAATATTGAAAAAGCAATATATTAAATTGACCCGAGCTTTATGGCTTAACTCACAAAACTCGTGACTCAAATTATAGACTCTACTAAGTTTTAAATATTTATTTTTAAAATTAATTTTTATTTAATAATATAATAACAAAAATAGATGAATGTAAAAATTGAATACAAACTAATTTTTGAAATGTCTATTTTAGATTTTAATAATTTTATATAAAAAAATGAAATAAATTATGATAAAAAATTTAAAATTAATAAAATATTAAATGATAAAATTTAAAAATAAACGTAGATGATTAAAAAAAAAGGAAAAGTAAAAACAATTGAGATGCTTTATGATGTTTTTGAGTAATCAGTATTGTCCAAGACAATGGGCTCAAGTTGTTAAATTCCAAGCCCGTGATGAGAGCGCAGCGAAGAAGACGTGCACTAGACCAGGCATCAATGCAAACAACAAGAAGCCCAAATTGATCCAGCTCAACAATCCATGGTGTCGGATAAGAGACAGTGATTTCTAGCGTCACCGGGCCAATCACTAAAAATCATCATCAGAGCAAATGATATCCAGTTTCCAGAGTCCCTGACAACCATCACGGCCGTCTTTCACTGCAGGAAAAAAAAAGTAATAAAAAACCCAGTCAAAAGAATCCAACAACCCCACCAACGCTAACCGGCAACCCCACCTGTGCCGTCAAAGTGTCACGCGCTTGCACACGCCTTCATTCTCTCCTTTGAGTGAGTCTCCCTGTTCCCAACAGAATTACAAACCCAAGACCCCAAAACCTACCAGAAACAAAACCAAACCAAAACAAATCCCCAAATTCAAAATATAAATAAAAAACTAAAGCGAAGCTGAAAAATCGGAAGGAGAAAAACATACAAGTCTCACCTGAAATGGCGTCGTCGAAGGTGATGGCGTCGTCGAAACCTAGAAATTCGGATCTATCTTCAACAACTTCATCTCGATCGCGACGCGCCACTTCTTCTTCTTCTGCTACTAATACTACAGCAAAACCAGCTTATCAATCTACTGACCGATTATTTCAAAAGGAATCAACAATGACAGTTGACGGCATCCTACGTAGCGTGTACGCGTCTCCATCAACCGAATCGACTCTTCTCGACGCACAAATAACCCTAATGGAATCCCCTGACCATCTCCCTCATCCACAAATCGAAACAGATGATACCGATGATCAAGATATGAGTGACGTAATTCCACAAGAGAATAAGACTGCGGATGATATTTGGAGAGAAATTGTTGTGGGGAGAAAGGAAATGAAGGATGAGCCGGACGAGATGATGACTTTGGAGGATTTTTTAGCGAAGGCAGGGGCGGTGGGTGTGGTTGGAGAGGATGGGGATGAGGTCAAGATGCCGCCGCCTGAGAGGTTGAGTGGAGGATTGTATGCGTTTGATTCTTTGCCACCGAGTTCATTTCAGGTGCTGGATAAGGAGGAAGGGTCGATTGTTGGCTTTGGGAATGGAGTGGAGGTGGAGCTTGTTGCTGGTAGTGGTGGTGGCGGCGGTGGTGGAGGAAGAGGGAAGAGAGGAAGGGGTGTGGCAATGGAACCCCTGGATAAGGCGGCACAGCAGAGGCAGAGGAGGATGATTAAGAATCGGGAGTCTGCTGCTCGCTCCAGAGAGAGGAAGCAGGTTAGATTCATTTTTTTTTTATTTTTTTTCACGTTGTTTTGATTGATTGATGATATTGGATTCAAGAATTGTGAGTGTTTGTTTGTTTGATTTAAAATGTGGGTGTTTTATTTGGGTTTTAGGCATATCAAGTGGAATTGGAGTCTTTGGCAGTGAGGTTAGAGGAGGAGAATGAGCAGCTGCTTAAAGAGAAGGTAATTCATTTTATGTTATTTTCAGCGTAATTTTGGAATTATGAATTTGGTATTTGGTTTCTTTATATATCTTCCCTTGCGAGTATAACCTTATTAAACCTCTGCCTTGCTATTCGGGACTCTTTGTACAATCTATTAGTCTGTGTTTTTAGCTTTGTGGTCATGGAAATAGTAGTTAGTATTTACTACACTTTCTCCTTGCTGTTCCATTATTATCTTCATCCTATTCCTGGTCTTACTATGCTGTGTGAGTTACAAATAGCAACACAGAAATTTATGGTGGTGATCTATTTTTTTTTTTTGTCTAGCCAAGAAATGAATTGAATTTGGACTGTCCAAATCTCAGTAGCAATGGGAAGAAAAATGGTATCAACAATGCAAAAACCAAATAGTTATTTAAACCCGGTGGCATAGGTCTGGCTGCAGTGATCGACAATTCATTCTTTACCCCCTAAGCAAATTAGTGTTACGCTTGTAATGTAGGTATATTGCTTCTCATGTCCTGATTATTTGTTGCCATGTCTGATGGATCCACATTTTGAGAGTGTTTGAAATCCATTAATATTCTCAAAACCTTTCAGAATGGCTTAAGACAAATGAAAAGGATAGAAATAAAAATCCTTAGGCATCAATTTACATGTCAGATCTGTTGCCCTTTAGTATGCTGGATGGCTCTGCAGCAACTAAACATATGTGAATTCAGACTTGTAGATTTAGATAGTATAAAACAAGTTCGACAATATGCAGCCTAGTTCCACATTATGATTGCATTGGCTTGCTTCTGTATTTTTCACAAGCTTGATACAATGGAAGATCTTTGCTTCTTTTTTTTCTTTCATTTTTTTATGATCTTAATATTCTATTTACATGTCTATCTGTGCTCACTGCTTAGTCTGTAGTTGTTTTGATTATTCCTTACTGTGACCTTTTCATTTCTTCTACTCAGTCTCAAACACATGAACATCACATAATGCATTTTCCCCGGCTCTATTTACAAAAAATGCTACTTTCTTCCTACCTTGCGCGGTGCTGTTGAATTATGCATTTCCCCCCCTATAAAATGGGCACACGATGGCACATTTAGAGTTTATCATCTTTGTTTGCATGCAATTAATGGTTAGCATTAATTTTAACTATAACAATCATTGTTATGCTTTGAAGTTACATGCAGCAAGTATAAATTGTTTTGCATTTTTAGTTTTTCCTCAGGTTTATATGTCTAATATGCCAGTATGTGTAGTAGATTTTTTTTTCTTTTTTATTATAAAATATCTCCATGTTTTTCTCGGACATATTGATGATTTACTTGTGCTAAATGCCAAAATTTATCGATGTGTTTTCTCTGGTCTAACAAAAGCTGCTCTTTGTGCAGGAAGAGAGGACTAAGGAAAGGTTTAAGCAGGTACTGATTCTATTCCTTGACTATTTTTCTTCTGACACACTGAAAACATTAAACCCTGGTATAACACTCTATGATGTTTGCAAATGAAATGAATTAAGCATATAAAAATTGAAGCGAGCCAATAGAGGAAGAGACACTATGAAATGTAACTACTAAAAGACGCTGTTTTCACTTGGATTTCCTGTCTGTGGTGATAGGTGCTTTAGATGCATGTTCTTTTAAAGGTGTACTTGTCTTTGGTTTTGAAAACTGTCCAGAGCAGAAAAACAAGTACTTGGTTTCAGGTGTGTTTGGTTCTTAGATTAATGTTAAAAAGGCAGCTACCAGACACTTTTGAGTTTTGCAAACCATGGTTTTGAGTTGAAAACTATCCCCTTGCGATGGTATGGAACAGAGTGGAACTTGTGTGCCTTTGCTTAGGACTTCAGTGGTGTGGGTGTATGTTTGTGCATGTATTCTTGCAGTATGAATACATCCATATAATTGGTATTTTAATGAGCTATACTTGAGCTGAAAGGAAGAACTAGATCTGGTTGACACATCAATCCTCATTATCATTCTGAGTGATGTCTCATTCCACTGAATAGGTTCCTAGAGGGAATTTATTATATAAATGGATACTGGGTTTGAAAGCAAGCCTATGTTCAGAGGTTTTGTAGCATTATTGGCTTCAAGAACTCCTGAAGCCTAAAAGGCCTGGGACTTTTACAATTGAGGAAAGTGGAAAACTACAGCATTCAAAATTTTAAACGGGGAAAACTGAAAATTGTTGAGAACTGCTTACCAAATTGTTGCGGAGCCAAATTACCCTATGGACTGCAAAACTAAAATGTTGGCTGCATTACAAGATTCTTTGTAAATGCGTGAAATGGAGAAGATAAAGTAATTCATGGACATGAAAGGAAATTTTTGTATTAGAGGTCTCAATACTTTAATTATTCTTACACATCCATTTTGGAATTGCTGTAAACAGCCTTTTTTTTAAGTGTTTTTGAAAGACAACGATGAAATGGATTACAACTAGTATGCATTCCACTTATTCATAATTGTTTAAACTAACCGTTTGAGATAGAGGGCAAAATGAAGATATGTGATCGAGGGTTTTCAGGTTTTAGAATACTGTTATATCAATTGTCTGAGAGACACCAATTGTGAAATTTTATTTGAGCATTCAATATAGTCTACACTCTATATAATAGCTAAGTAGACTACTCTATATAGTAGCACAAACATTGCTAGTAGAGGCATTTATTCTTATATAATTCTAGTTTTGAGTACTCAAGGCTTCATTAACTATATATATTATAGCTGTCGGTTCTTGTTTGGAGCCTTACAGTGAGCATTCACTAACGAAGACCATTTGAAATCAGTTGAGATGCTGAGGATGTTAGGGAGATACTGGACAAGTGCAATCTAGCAATAATTGAATTGTTGACTTATTTATTTCCTTTTGCTTCTACAGCTTATGGAAAAAGTAGTTCCTGTGGTTGAGAAGCGAAGGCCACGACGTGCACTTCGGAGAGTCAACTCCTTGCAGTGGTAGATTGTCTGTGCGCGATTTGCGATTTGATAATTCATGCGGTTCTCTTACATAGAGGAAAAAGAAAAGCAGCATCCTTTTGAAAATTCATTTTCTAGTGGATTAGATTTTGAACCCGATCATCATTTAGAGCAATCGTGGTTTTTATGTCATTGAGAGATGAAAAAAAGAAGAGAGAAGGAATGACAACCTGAATCATAAAGTAATTTCCTTAAAAATGAATTAGGAGGCTTCAATCCAGGGTAGATAGATGGTAAAAGGTTTTAGCTATTTATGTAGTTCGGGGGTGTTGGTATGCAATGCGGTGCTTTGTTACCCCCAGTTGTGGTATGGGGGGGCAGAAGTGCTGGATTAGTATACTGTATTTATGTGTTGGAAAGTTATGTTGGTTGGCAGAATATAGAGTGGTGGTGGTATCTATTTGTAGCAGCAGACCTTTTGTGATTATTTTGCTGCAAAATATTTGTAGTCGTGTTTAAAATTCACAGCTTGGAGCGCTGACCATATAATGATGCAGGTCCATGAGGGCATTCGGAAGTCTAGTCTTGTTTTCTTTCTAGTTCTGGCATTTCTGATGCATGGCCTCCGAGGAATGAAAACGTAAAACTCTATTCATTTTAGAAATGCAAGGGCCAGTTATGACTTTCGGCAACTTTGGTCTTTGGATGTTAAATGGACATGGAACATCAAACGATGCTAGCAAGGAAAGGAAATGATGGATAAATATAGGGTGTTAGCCAGTTAGTGTAGTGTTTGAACATTTCAATGGTGAATTCACTCTGTTCTTTTTCAGGGGAAATGATGAATTGCTTTTTATATCAATAATTTCTGGACGCTAGTCCGTGGCCTTTCCATTGATTCCAAATAATTGTGCTGCACAACAACATAATTACAAGTTAATTTTGGAAGTACGAAGAATCAAACGCAGATATGATGTCGATTTCATAAGCACAAGCCAGTAAGAGAGAGTGCGGGGGGGGGAATTCACCACCTGCATGATTGTTGATTTGTTTCAATCTGGCTCGGCATTAGAGTAATTGTTCCTTGTCTCGTCCAAGATCAGGAACTAGAAAGTTGCGAAGCGATCTATCCTATTCCTCGTGTACAATTGCCTCCAATATTTTTTTTCGTCTTCGAGGAGACTGAGCTTTTTGGAATTGAGAGTACTTTTGCTACTGTTTTTTTGTCTTTTAGCCCTTGTCATTGCATGTTTCAGTCCTTTCGTTGTTGATAGAACTCGGGCAACATCGAAACTTACAATAATTAACAAGTGTCCGCAAGCTGCTTTGCATTGTAAGGGCTCGATTCACAAGATCTAAGCTCTTAAAACAGATGCGGTTTTTCTCTCTCCCTCCTCTCCTACTGTTTGCCAAACGGGTAATTCTTCCGCATCCCTAAATCCATTCTCATCCTCCACAACTGGAGCCTGAAACCTCCTGTTAGGAACAAGGTGGAGAGGGTCAATTTAAAAGAAGGAAGAAGTTATGAAACTGTTCTGCGCGTACAATTTACAGGACAACAATTTTCTTTGAGAGAAGGAAGAACTAAACTGTTTTATTATCGTCAATTCTTTAACCAGTCTTCTTCTCTTTTTTGACCTGCTGGTAACTCCCTATGTGGAAACTACTTAATACGTGAAAAAGAAGGAAAAAGAAAACAGTGGGTTGCATACACTTACTTGTAAAGTACCTTGGACTTGGGATCCAAGCATGCAAGGCTCTCGCTACAGACAAGAGACTCAATTGTCGCTATGCTTACATGTTTGGACAGACCCTGGCTGTCTGTACATATCTAGAGAAGAACAAAAGAGATGGACCCTTACAGAGCCTGCATGCCAAAAAAATTAAACTGAGCAGGGAGCACGGACCCTGCATTCTTTGATTCAACGTATTTGACAGATTTGCAAGGCGTGCCTTACCAAAACCGTCTTTTGCGTTTCTTTTTCCCTGCCTTGTCTTGAATCAATCTCTCATCCTATCTAGCACTATTAATATATAACCGAGATATCTTACAACATTGCGAAATTAACAAAAGTTAACCAGGGAGAGAACAGCATTGTTTACTACGAAAGGGTTCACTCTTCATTAAAACAATATAATGACTACTCTTTTAAAAAAAATCAAGAGTAACTAAATTAGCCTTAAAAGGAAAACTGGTGTTCATGTTTTTGTTTTTTTCCATCATAGTTTTTCAGTATTTATCAAGTTGACTAATGGATACTTTGATATTTTAGTAAATATAATATAATATAATTTAAAAATCAAAGTTAACTAGTGTGTGCATTGCACGTCGTCGTTTATGCGACAAAGCATCGACAATGTTGTTTATGAACTAACCCTAAACATTCAAAATTTCAAAGTTATACTCTCATTTATTGATATTTCAACTTTAATCCTTATTTTTTATTTATAATTCTTGACTATTTTGTCAAAATTTAATTTATTTTCAATTTTATCCTTACATTTATACTTATGATTAGTTATTTTTTTCAAATATAATCCTTCTTCTTTTAATTTTGATTTTGATTTTGATTTTGGATCCTTTTGTAAATTTGATTTTTCTTTTCAATTGTCACCTTCAATTCAAAATTCTAGGTTGTTCTCTCATTTATTTTTGTTTCAAATTCGGTCCTCGTTCTCTCAATTGCTGTTTTTTTGTTTTTAATCCTTCTGTATAATTGATTTTTTTTTCAATTTCATCATTTAAAAGTTAATTTTTCAAGAATTGAGCTTCTTGGTTTTTCAAATAGGGTGCTTCAGGTTTAGTGACTTGGATCACAGGTTTAAAAAGTTAACACGAGTTGATTTTTAAAATTTTTTTTTAAAATTTCATCATTCGACGTTGTTTATCTTGAAAAATGGGCTTCATGATTTTTTTTCTGGTTTCCTTTCAATTGAGTTATTTCGATGTCATGACCTAAGCAACATGTTTGGTCGGTTAACTCGAGTATTTTTTTGGGGTTGATTTTTTATATCTTTTTTTTTTTGGTTTTTTCCTTCAAGATTGGATTCTTTTTAAAATTAAGCTTCGTCATCTTTCTTATTTTCCCTTCTATTAGGTTAGCATGATCCAACTTGCGAGGTTTGACGGCCTTACTTAGGTTTGCAAATGTTTTATTTTTTTGGGCTTTTTTTTTGTTGACTGATTTTTTTTTATTTTATCCTTTTACATTTGGATTGGTAGGAATTGACTTTTGTTATTTTTTCTTAATTTGCTTTCTATAAGGTTGACCCAACCTCACGACTCGGGTTGTGAGTTTTCCGTGCTGGTTCGAGTTTACTCCAGACGCTTTATTTTGTCATTGTTTTTTTTTCAATTTCGTTATTCAACATTTGATTATCTTGGAATCTAGCTCTGTAATTTTTTCCCTCTTAACAAGTGTTCCTTTTCTTTTAGTTATAGTTATCACATTTTCTTTTAAAACTTGGTCCATTTATTGTCATTGTTTTTTCTATCATATAATTAAATGCAACCATCTAACTAGACCCGGTAAGGTATATGACTCAAGTCATGTATTTATTTCCTTCTTCAAAACACTTAGGCTGTGCCTGAACATTAACTTTTTAAGTTATAAACAAATTAGCCTAGCCCACGACAAAACATGACTATCTATCTAGTGATTTTACTAAAAAAAAATTAAGAGTCTCCGAGACAATAGAACATCTCTTGAATTTTTATTTTTTTTACAAAAGTATTTTAAGACGAGGGTTGCTGTAAAACGGGATTGTTTAGCTAGTACCTCTATGGTTTAGCATAAGTTATGAAAGATGATCTTTAATTTTAAATCATAATTTAAAAATTTTTTCTTTATATAAATAATTTATGACATATATGATTAAAGTTAGGAGTGTATTTGACAAAAAAATAATTTCTTATAAAGAAAGTATCACAAGTTAGTTAAAATCAACAAGTTAGGACTTAGAAGAATTTATGTAAAAGCAAAATCTTGACTATATTCAGTAATATTTGTCTGATTAAAATAAAATATTTATAACTTTATTTAAACCAAAAAAATAAAAAAAAAGATAGAAATTTGAATCAATGCATTAACAACTAGCAATCCCCCTCTCTTGATCGGTATTCTTCACGAGTTATAGTTATCGGAAGGCTGTACAAGTTAAGATTTTTTATTTTATTTTATTTTGAACTGGTATCAAGAAAAGTGAAGGGTTTTATAGAAGAAAGCAAAAAAGATTCCTCACCTCCCAAGAGAAGAAAATACTACTACCTTGATGAAGTGATTATAGGGTTCATAGCTATTGCCTGCAGTGCTGTGCAGAGGCTTATCATCACAGAGCTAATCATTTTAGAATAATAATCTCCATCATTTTCTATCAGATCCTCTCTCCTAATACTATATTATTCACTCCCTCTGCTTTTCCTTTTACATGGTTTCGAGGCAAGTTTTTCCACCAACAAAATCATTCAACCTTTTACTGTATAAAGCAGTAATAATAATAACAATAATAAAAACACAATCTCCAATATCTGTCCGTCGTCCATTCAGAAAACTCGGGGACATCAAAAGCCAAACGCATCTGACGTTTTAGCAGTCTCCCCCTCTCTCTCTGGCGGACACGCTCACATTTTTCTAAAATCTCTCTTTTGTTGTTTGATGAACCAGAGGGCTAGAGAGCTGCAGAGACGAGGCTTAAAACCCTTGTAATTCGAAGTCTACTTAGATTAATTGCCTCTCGGACAAACAAGAGTTGCAGCTAATGAAGATTCCCTCCACGCTTCTCCTACTGTTATCTCTTCTCTCTCTACTCTCGCAGCCTTCTTGCTCCACAACAATACTAGTGGATGGCGTTTCAGAGTGGAAAGACCCCAATGTTTATATAGGAGATTCCATCAGTAAGTACTTGAAAACCCACCGTTTCAGCTTGCTTGCAATTTTTTTTTATGGGCTAATTGATAACATTTCTTTGTATTTTTATTGGCTTCTCAGTTTTCAAACACAAGTATCACTACAGCTTGTACATTTTCCAGAACCAAAGAGCTTTTAATATCTGCAACTTCACTCAAGCTACACTTCTCACCAAGCCCAACTCCACCTCCTACACGGTATCTCTTCTCCCTCTCTCTCATTTGGAATTTCAACAACGTACAAATCCCATGTTTGTCTCTCCATATTTACATGCTTAAAGGCTGCTACAATAATGTCAAAATCTTGGCTCACAATTCTTGGGTCCTGATGACAATAATTATCAATTTCTTTGTACAATGCCAAGGGTAACTCAAAAAGTTAGGATCTTTTTCCATTTTTCTGTTGCTCCTCCGAGCTCTGACTATAAAATGTGCTAACAATTTTTCATGTTTAAATTGCAAATAACTAAAGTGGTACCCATCACGCCCGGGTTTCTTCTACTTCACATTCAACAATGGCTCCCTAAAATCCTGCAATCAAGACTCACAAAAACTCTCCATAAAAGTCTCTCCAGCACCACCACCACCACCGGCACAACTCCCTCCAACGGCATCACCTCCAGTTCCAGCACAAATTCCAGGCGACATTGTGTCATCATCTCCTGCATACCAGTGGCCATCCCGTCCTCGTGATGAAACAGCCTTTTCCCCTGCTCCTGAACCTGGTGGTAGTGCTGCAAGCTCTCCAATGGCGACAGTGCCAACATTGATGCCAGATAAAGGTGGTGGTATTCCTTTTATTAATAGCAACCCTGCTGTTCCTTTGCCTACTGGTGAAATTGATTCTGCCACTATTAGGCCCTTGCCCACCTCCGGCCATCATAAACTGGTATATACAGTCCATCTCTCTTTTTATGTCTACTTGTTACCATGTTTTGATGAATTGAACAAAGAAAAGTTAAAAACGAAAGGTTTTCAGAGTTTTTCTTCTCAGATAAAAAAAAACAGCACAGTTTCTGAATTAAGCAATGACCCATGTGTGTATATACTGAACCAGTAAAGTGTCTTTCGATTTATCACAAAAATGTAGAAACAATATTGCGTATTGTATATTATGTTGGACTGGTCTTGATAGGGGTGTTTGACTGTGGGGTGTTCTTTTTGGTTTTGGGTGGAAATGCAGGTGGCAGTGGGGTTGCTTGGATTTCACATGCCTCTATTTTGCGTGGTTTTACTGCTGCCGCTGCTGTAAAATGGAGGAGAGACAAAGCAATTCGCTGCAATTTGTGTAAAAAAATCGGTTTTGAGTAGGCTATAATATGCACCGTGTACTGTAGTTGAAGAGTCTAAAGTAGCTTTAGCAGTGATGATGATGATGGTTATGTATGCCATCGATTGTGATGCCCTTCTCGGACCCTCCTCTGGAATCATTGCCACTTTTGGTCTTCTGTTTTTTTGACATGCAATCGATTGCCACTCCCTTTTCCTTTCCTCTTTAGCTCTGCTTTCACTCTCTCAATTTGTTTATTTGGACAGAATTTGAATTTCCAACGCCAGCAGGCTTTCGGGTAAAGTTTTTCACTTTCGGAAAAAAAATATTCTTCATGGTACATGCTAATCTCGGAACACTCTGTTTGGGAGATGGAAAATGAAGAGGGGGTGAATGAGAATGAAGAAAACGAGAGATTGTGAGAATGAAGAGAAGAAAATAATTCGAGCAGTGTAAAAGGGAGATTGGCGAGATATTAAATAATAAAAATAAATATTTACCCTCGTATCTCACGAACACGTTATCCTCAGCAACAATTCGGCCGAAAAACAGTAAATATTTTTATTTTTGTATATGTATGAAAATAATTTGAAAATATCATGAAATTATGGGGAAAACGAGAAAGTGAAGTAACAAATAGATCGAAATATATATTTATGAAGCATAATAAATAGCGGATGTTCTTAAGATTTCGTTTGTTTACGAGGTCATTAGAAGCATATATTTCATGCTTTATATATTTTATAATCCTAACGAAAGCAGTAATAACTACCACCATAAAAGATAATTAATAGACACGGAAATAAAAGAAATATAAGAGAGAAAATTAAAAAAAAAAAAGAGATTTTTTTATCATTTTTTTTAATAAAATCTTCCCATCTCTAGTAAACACCTCTCTATCTATTAAAATTCATGCATTTGAATAAGTTTTAGGTACTTATCTCTTTTTTCTATGATTTTTAAAGATTTTTCTCGATCCATTCTTTTTTTTATATATATATATAGTGTTGTTTTGTAATTTATATTGATTACGATGCTTCTTGTAATATAATAATTTTTGGTATTTTGATAGTTTCTGCTTTATATCTATCCATCGAGAAAAAAATCATTTAGTTAATTAAATAATTTTTATTTTTTACACTAACCTCGCATGTAATTACGTTTTAAATCTTGAAGATAATCCCACATGAGGATGTTTTCAAATGCAATGAGCGATCGCTTGGGAACCTATCTATTCGTGGATCATATCTTTTCGGGGTTTCAATCCCACCCCTTGATTGATGGGAACGTCAAACCATGAAAATAAATCTGAATAAAATTAATATGAAATGATTAAATTAAGAGAAAATGGAAAGGAAAACTATATGGATGAAAAAAAAAAAAACAAAAAAAATTACACTATATGAATCTACGATGCCATTGAAGGAGGAGCCACATCAATTGAAAAAATTAATTGCCTAGCTTATTTATAGGCTATTTAGAACCTGTAATTCTGTAATTCTTTTAATTGTATTGATTTGAATTTTAAATAAAATTTAAATCATAAAAAATATATCAGGAGGAATATCCTCTAATTTGCTGGGTAATTCCAAATGAAAAATAATTTTTTTAAAATACCCCATTTCTTTCCTTTCGAAAACTCTAGAAAATCAATTTCTATTTCACATCTCTTCCTCCACCTTCTTCAACCGGTGCTTTCTTCAACAAAAGTTTTGATTTTTTGGCCCTAGAAATTGCCCGATGGGGGAAAAAGTATTGGAAAGACTGTTAAAAGCTGCCGACGGGTTAGTAATTCCTTCTAGCTCTCTTTATTATTCAAGTAAATGATAGAAAATTTTAAAATGCTTATATTTTATGCTATTTTAAATAAACATGGGGTCCTTATAACAAAAAAATAATAATATTTATATGATAAAAAATAATTTCTAAAATAATGACAAAATAATCAAGATTGTTAATTCAATTTTTTTCCACATATATTTTAATTAGTATAATTAAATTTAATTCTATAATTTAGTATTTTATCTCAATCATAAAAATTATAATAAATTATCAATTGAATTCAAATTTACTTATGAATTGAATTTAATTCAACATGTTATTTAATTCTAATCAAGTTGTTGGTTTTTTTATATAATTATAATTATAATTATAATGTTTGTAGTACTATTTTAGAGATTATTTAGTATTATGATAGTTCATATTTTTTAGCTAATCATAAAGAAATAATTATTTCGTCAGTGAAATAGCTTTTTTATTTATTTTGCAGTGACCTAACATATAAATGCGTTCAAACCTTGATGTTATAGAAGTTAAAATAACATGTTTTTTATTTATAAAAAACTATTTTTTAATTAGTGTTAATCAAATATATATTTTTAAATTTATTTTTATTAATTATAATCATAAAAACTACCATGATAATTAACACGAGAAAGCTGAAATTTTAGTGCTTGTCATCCTATATGCATTTATGATGCAGATGAAAGACAACATTGGGATATGAACGTTTTTCTGAGTATGTGTGCCTATTCTTCCTTGATTGAAATTGGAGTCCAAGTCTGCAAATTGTGATAAAAACATTTTTATAATCTTTTATTTATTTATTTATTTATTTGAGAATTGATGATATGTATGCTAAATGAATAGAGAAAACACATATATTGTCACACATCTCAATGAATTAATTATAAAATAAGCTTTTAAACCTACGCAGGAGGACTTGCTTGAAACTTTTTTCCCGACGCCATACAAGTCGGTTTGTCAAAAAGAGCCGTTAGCTTCCCGCCAAGGTGAAAACATACATCAAAAGCAACCGACTTTTAACCCGTTTATACACTGTTTATAACAATTCAAGATTAAGAAGCAATGAATATGTGCTTTTCTTATGCACATGCATCAAAGCCACCTTGTCATTTCTTCTCTTGCCTCGTTAAAATGCATCTCATGTTTCATCCTTGACTAACAAATCTATCTCAATTTTTATATATTTATATATATAAGAAAGTTGTACCGAGCCATGGAGCTTCAACTGGGGCTCAAAATCATCCGCACTAGAGATGATATCAGCTCCTTCACCGACCTTCGGATTGCTAAAGATCATGCCGGTCCTCTTTTCTTTTCTAGAGAAACCGAGAACATGTTCACCCTTATTGGATATCTCAAAGGTAATAATTAATGTTCACACTTCAAGTTCCTGTTGTTCTTAATATTGTTGTTGTGATCATGCTGGATACTGTGAAAAAAGTGCAGGTTTTAGAAAGGAGAATACTGACATCAAGATTAATGAAGATGGTGATCGGATCTCAATTAGTGGGAAGAAGCCAGTTCAGGAGATGGTGTTGATAGGGTGGATTATGCACAAAAAAGAGGTTGAATTACGGTCATTCCGGAAGGCCTTCCGAATTCCTGATGGGGTCGTTTTGGATAAAATCAAGGCAAGATTCAATGATGAAGAATCGACTTTGACGATTATTCTTCCGAAATTGGTGAAAGGAATTCTTGATGTTGAGCTAGAGGAAGTTAAGGGAGAGGAGGTTGATAAAGGGAGAGGTGAAGCTACACAAGCTGTAGCTGACAAGGCACCTGAAGGAGAGAGTAGGGAGCCAGAGTTGAAGAGGGTGGAACAAAGTGACCAAGCTTTGCAAAATAAAAGGGTTGTTGAGCAAAAGGCTGATGCAGCTGAAATAGTGCCTGAAAGAGTTCTAGATACAACGTTACAAAAGAAACTAGAGCGTAAGGATCGAAGCGAATTAGAAGAAGCCACTCCTGAAAAGGCAGAACCTCCTTCTACTACCACCGCCGCTACATATCAGGAAACAGTAATCAAGAAACCTAAGCTAGTTTTGCCTGAGAAAGAGATAGAACACCAAGAGTCAAAAAAGGCCGCTCCAGCTGAAGAAACTAGAAGCGAGGAGCTTCCCGGTTTGAAAGAGCAGGGGAAGAAACAGGAAACTCCAGAGGCCAAGAGCACTCGTGAAGAAACGTTGGAAGAACACCCTCATGGACCAGAGCGCAATCAATTGACAGAAGCTGTCATGGATCAAGAGACTAAACCACCAGAAGTGTCAAACCAACCATCAGCGCAAGCTGATCAAGGACATACAGAAGAAGCAAATCATGAAGTCAAGACTGAAATATCACACGAATCAGAAAAGCTGGAAACAGAAACAAATGTTCAAGAACCAACGATACCCGAACCTGATCAAGAAAAAAAGCTGGCTGAAACTCCACATCCTGCATACAAGTCAAGAAACAATGAGGCCCAAGGAAGCAAAGAAAGCCATGGAATAGGAAATGATATCAAAGAAGCAGCAACGAATAAAAACAATCCTGTTTCAAGAAGAACCAAGCTATGTCCTCCTCTTGTTGTTGCAGGGTCGGCCACTCTCGTCTCTATCGTAGTGTTTGTCGTTGGTTGGATTAGAGCTAAGAAAAGATGAATTATATGTAAGACACTGGCTTTAATTGCTTTGTTATTGCTGAAAACAATAAAATCTAGTGCATCAAGTAAGCTAATTGCTATAGAACGATCGACTTGATGTTCACAAGCGTAAACTGGATTCAAAGATATTGATACTGAAATAGAATGAAGGGGTGCTATTTTGTTAGGACTAGAATGCCTGGGGTCCAACCGCTACGAAACATTCTTTGTTGCAAAGAACATAGGTTGTTGCTGTGATTGTGATTCATTCTTACAAGAGGTAAATTCCTTAACTTCGTGTCCAAGATATAGCAATCACGTCATGTTCCTGCAACAAATTTAGGGAAAAAAGATTTCTTGGAACATACAGCTAGCGGGCTGAATCTTAAAACTTAATGATCAATTAAGCATGTATTCCTAATAAGATAGCTTCGAGAGACCCTTATTTTCAGCTGTCAACCAAGCATGAAATAAAAGTTCAGTTATATGAACCGGAAAAGTAAAGGACGTAATTTGCCACTAGCTTGACAACCTTTTACACATTCACCAGTGTTTTTGTGGTTTCCAGTTTTTATTTCCCGAATTCCTGCTCTTCATCGCATCCTCTAGTGTTGGAGTTTTTTTGGAGTGTATTGATACTGTATTCATCGCAGCTGATTAACAGAACTTCACTATCATTTGTCAATAGATGGTAATAAATGGCCAAATAATGAACAACCATGTTACGTACAGATTTATCAGCTAAAGAGATGAGAATAAAATTCAACTAAATCTCCCTGTTGATTAGGAGACACCCCCTTTTTCCAGTGATTACTGAAAAAGCATACGACTCGACAGAAACAATCCACCAAGGGCCAAGTGCTAGAAATTTCTTGTGTGGTGTCTGTGTATTTGGCCCATGTAGAGCCCAGACACGTGCATCACAAGGTGCCATGTTCTAATCTGCATAAGAGTTAAAGAGGGGCCACTATTAGTTGAATGACTTGAAAAGATCGCCACCCTTTTGTGCTGTTAAAAGGGGCCCATCTTTCTTGAAGCCTTGCAGCTAGAGAGCTGTTGAAAAGCTGCGGAAGGTTGAACGAAAAAGCTCCGATAAGATAGCCCCATGGCGTGGTTTGCATTTACATACAGGGTGTTCGTTATCAAAGATTTAATTTGAAGAAATAATAATAAAAATATTATTTTTATAAATTTCTAAACAAAAAATATTTTTAAAATTAATCTTTATCACGCTAAAAAACACATAATCTAGAAATTGTACCGAGAACTGTGATATGTCAATTCAGATTTTCATCATCGAACTTCTTGTGTGTTTTAAATTGTATTAAGGTTAAGAAGAGAGAGATTTTCCTTTCGAAACTCGACAAATTTAGGTCACTATAGTAGTGAAGTAGACTGATCATTCAGAAACCAAAGTTTTTTACAACTGCAAAATATGGATTTCAGCTCTACCAAGGAAGGACAAAAGTAGCTTTTAGAAATTAAACCTCAGGAGTTATGATAGCCACCAACCTGTAAGGAGGACCAGTATCGTGGTGGCCACTCTGCTATATTCTCTAGTTGGTAGTCCAATCTGCTGTATTCAGGATGTAAACCTTCACCAACCATGCCTGTGCTATATGTATGAATTGTAAGGTAGTGATGGGTTGTTAAAGAAATTTCCTTTTAGAAAACATCAATAAAGAAATTTATTGGAGAGGAATGACAAGATTTAAGGCTTCAGCAATCTATTATATTGGGCTAGACCCAGCTGTTTAAAGTAGAGAAGAAATGGCAATCAGATGTACACAGTTGAATCAAGTAATTATCAGTGTCCAGAATTAGGCGACGATTGATAGGTTTTACAGCCATTACTGGTCCTCTCCAAATTTTGCTAGGTTTCCCCGAGGTTATACATGGGCTAACCAGATTGGTGGATCAATTATTTTGCCGACAAATACCTAACACCTGACAGGCTACGTGCGGCTAGAAATTCAAGTGTTTGAAGCAGTGAGAGCAAGTCTTGAATGACACTAAAATTTGAGCCCATGGCTATAGTAAAATAGAGTACACAACTGCTCTAGTTTATCAGGGAGATATGGGGTGGTTGTAAATAGAGCAGAACAAGGTATAAATGGCATCCTAGAGATCCGATAAAGTTAATTTCTCCTTGAACACGGAGCTGTGAGCTTTTGCGTTCTTGCTCTGTAATATTTGCTGGAAAGAAGATCAATTTCGCATGCAAAGGGAAGGACAGGATCGGGGAAAAGGATGCAAATCAGAGAGCGAATATAGAAGACAGGAAGGGATAAGAGGTGGGGTAGGAAAGAATAAGAGGTGTGGTGGGAGCTTTCGTTTCGTAGTACAAAGATTCAGGAACTCTTAACAATGAAGCAAAGCATCATCAAGGTAATGGTTGTATCATAGATACGGGTGTTTTTTTAGGAGAGGTGAATTACAGTCTTGCAGCTACGAAACAAAGCATTTGATTGCATTTGCTGCGCTCACAATGCTTCGCAATTTAGTGCTGGTTTCTGCACATAAAAAATCGACTCCATGTCCAATTGTATATCCATTAATAGGCTAAATAAAAATGGAATCTCATCACAGTCCCCATCAGGTGCCGTGGCTACCCTCTTATTGATTGTTCATATGGTGAGATCAAGAATGTAATATTTCTCTGTTTCCTAGATCAAGTAGGGTAAACAGTAAAATGTTGATTATGAAACAGAAACAAGCATAAAGATTTCACCCAGATGCTTATCTTGGAAACTTGGCTGATGTGGTCTTCGTTCCTGACACTCTAAAGAATAAAAATACGAAGAAAATACTGTCCTCATCAAAAGAACAAATAAATAAATAAGAGCTCTAGAAAGTCTTAAAATGCTTTGTATTCTAGAGAAACAAATTGCTGAAATTCTATTCTAGATGCAAAATGTTCATGGGTCAAAATGCCAGAGCTTTCAAGGACTCGAAAATAAGACTGAATCAAAGTCAACTACAACAGCGGATGCCACCAAGATATTAAACTATTTTTGCAAATTGCAAGAACACTATAAAAATAGCCTGAGAAGAAGTTCATATGGAAGCAAATCAAAGTCAAGCGAACCTTTTAACTAACATAAAACTTGGATCTTGACCTGTTATACGTAAGGCCCACCTCTGTGATAACGCAAGCAGAAACTCGAGTTCCTGCGGTAATTTATTGGTGGTTGGAAATTAACTAGGTCAGAAGAAAATTTCAAAAAGGAATTCTCTAGTCTTTATTTGCTAAAAGAACTATGAAAAAGATAAGAGATACAGAAAACGGAGGATAACCAAGATCTATCCCCGTCCTCGTCCACGGAGACAATAACTTCAATTTGAGATGTGAGCAAATGCTATGATGAATGTTCAACCAGGTAATCAATAGATGCAACATTCCCCAGTTGAATCCTTGATAGAAAGTCGGGTGAGGAGCAGGCAAGATATCAAGGGAAGCCAACTGCCCATATTACTACGTCAGGTCACGAGATCACCAATTTTGTGCAAGGTAATTGAAGGAGAAAAAAAATACTACCTGCAAGCTCAACAAATCTCAGATATGAAAGAGAAGATATCATAACACTAATAAACACAAGTGCAATATTTGTTTCTATCAACCCAGCAACATACATTCTCCAAGGATATGACCATGAGATAAATACAATTATTGTTAGCTTGTAAGAGCATCGAAAGTCATCAGACGTAATAACCAAAGATCATAACTTGAGCAATTAATTCTCTCCTTTTCCAATACACAAAAGAGTATATGTTATACCATCAACAAAAAGAAGATCAAAACGAGAACACAAAATCAGCTACAACAGCAAGATGCAATTTTTACTCGAGAAAATTTCGATTATACAATAGCAAGGAAAGCTGGAGATCAGCAGCCATGTACTGCAAGCACTCCCCCAATTTCCATATCCTACATTTCTTTACACAACATATATTTTCCGAAAAATCTCCTTTCCTTGCCCATTTATTTTCAAACCATGACTTAGATCAGAATCATTCTCCATATTTTCATCTCCCAAAACACAAATGGCCCATCACTCAAAACATTACACATGATTAGGCCTTCCCAAAGAATCAAGCCCTTCAGTCCGGCTATGAACAATCCTATGGAACACCTCTCTAACTTGCCTTTCCAAGGGATCCAATCCCTCCTTTAAAACCTCACAAACATTTGCCAATTCATTCACTCTTTGCCTCACCTCCCCTTCCTTTTCCTCTGTTAACGGAAACTGAACCCAATCCATCAAATCGCCCATAACCCTCGCACACTTATCCATCTGATAAAGCTCTCTCAATAACCCAGGTGCATTCCTCCTATCCCTTTTCCGTGACTCCTCCAAAATCCTCTCGTGCAACAAAACCACCGGCTGCGCCCACGGAAACTGCCTAGGAATCGAAAAATGGACCTGCAACCCTCTATCCTGGCATGGAATCGCAGCGACAAGTGCCCACATTACGAGAAGCAAAATCGTATTCATCGTATAAACAGCCACCGCAATTCCATTAGTAGCCACAACTTCATTCCCTCGCGGCGCCACCAAATTATTCCCTATTGCCTGGAGCTGCCTAGCAGCAGACCACGACCGCGACACGCTCCACGACAACGATCTAAAATGCCCAAGATTCCTATGATGCTGGTCTCTTGACGAAGCTTGTTGTCTTCCAAAAGATCGGTTTCTATGAGCCAAAGCCGATGATGCGTTCGAATCCTTCTCATCTAGCATAGAAATCGACAAATCAATCAAAGCTTTTTTAGCTCGGCGAAACTGACCCTCACCAAACATTCTTTGATTATGCAAAGCACACAAAACAATCTCCAAAAGCTTCTTCCACTCTCTGATCTGCTCAATCCCATCACGAATCGCGTTACAAACATCCAATCCCTTGACAGTCCTTTCAAAGTAATCCTGAACAAACCGGTCCAAAGGCGGTCTATGGACCAACGACTTGTGATTGAACAGAATGACTCTAAACTCCTCCTGGCAACATAGGAAAGAATCGAGAAGTTTCTGGATCCAAGCCAACGAAAGCAAGCGATCAGGTCCGGCCGATGATAACTCAAGAAATCGCTCGGTGACTTGTTTCTGAAAAGCTTCGAGCTCGAGCTCGAGAACTGAGGTGCTTTGTTGAGAGTCCATGGAATGGACGGGGTCACGTCGGAGACTTAAAATAGAATGTCTAAGGGATGCCGACGAACCTTGATAGTCCGTGGCAGGCATTATCGCATTAAAAAAATATGATTGAGAAGAGAGAGGTGGAGAGTGATTTTAGAGCGAGAAGAGGTTGGTCTGAGAGGTAATGGCTGTGGGTGACTGTGAGAGAGAAACCCCAAGAGGGATAGGGATTTTATTAGGGCAGAAATGGACCCCGCGTTTCGTGGTGGTTGGTTGGAATTGGAAAGGTCTAATTAAAACAATTATGTTTTTTTCTTAATTACAATCAATAATTAAAGATGCTCTAAATTTTATGAGTTTTTCACGATTTTAGTTTCTTATCAAGTAGTAGCGAGGGTTTTCGGTGATTATTCGAGGGTAAAATGCTGTTTTTTTATTTTAAAAATATTTAAAATTAATTTTTTTAAGTTTTTATATGTTAAAAATAATTTTAAAAAAATTTAAAAAATACTATTTTAATTTATTTTTGAACTAAAATCATTTTAAAAAATAATCACTAACACACCCTCAATCATCTTCTAATAATTTAGAATTGAAAATAAATATAAAAAAATTATATTTTATCTCAGTAAAAAGTGATAAAATCTTATTTTCTATTACAATTTTTTTTTTCTCTCTCTCTCTTTGCTGAATAATTACAGGGTCAATAGCATAAAATTCCCAAGTATGGGTTAGTACTTTCTTACACGAACCAAACACGCAGTGAACACGCCTTGAGTCAGCTTGGTAAGTGTTTTGCAGTGGAAGAATATTCTTTTGTACGGGTGGGATTTGGGCCGTTTGATTAGCTTGTGATATGGTAGGGTTGCTTGTGTAAACGTGGTTGTGATTTAAGAAGGGTGTGATGTCTGCCACGTGGTGGGTGAGGGTGAGGGAGTGGAGAAGACAGGGTCATTTGAGAGAGAGAGGGGATTGTACACGTGGACGGTACAGCTGGGTCTTCGTTGGCTCGTAATAGAGGAGAGCGCGAGAGAGAGAGGGACTAGGTCCCGTCCTGCTTTCTAGAAGGGAGTGGCTGACGTGTACAGTTTTCTGCACCTATTTGTCGAAATTACCCCTGTCAATATCAGTGAGTTAGTATAAATAATGAAAAAGCTCATGATGGAAAAATAAATAAATAAATAAATAAATAAAGTGAGATGACGGAGACTGGTCTGGAATTAAAAATAAATAAAATATATATATACGTGGATGTGAAAGATGATTGGAAAAGGGAGTGTACGAGGCTTGAAGGGAAAGAAAGAATAATATTATACAGCTTGGAAGAGAAGAATAAAAGGGAAGGTATATTAAATATTAGTTTTAGGGCTCCCCCAGAAATCAGAGTCCCTTGTTTTGTACTTCCATTCAATGTTTCGTAATGATATCCTCTTGGGAGGCTTTTAATGCCTCCGTAAATGT
>Ga0325414_1001019_pt1 | contig 25867 bp, 14 predicted proteins | sample PopdelMetagenome_8_FD_206183 | JGI IMG/M metagenome (GOLD analysis project Ga0325414, IMG submission 206183) | Populus deltoides microbial communities from Bellville, Georgia, United States - Leaf-PdKOR-R3 | ecosystem: Host-associated > Plants > Phyllosphere > Phylloplane/Leaf | place: USA... | reverse complement strand
AAAAACATGAAACTTTGACATGCCTGAACTGCAAATATACCATACAAATCCTTCATGTCACTCAAGGAAGTAGGGGACACATCATTCAGAGAACTTAAAGGATACATAATTCAAGGAGTTGAGATGTCCAATTGAATGATATCAGAAAATCTCACACATTGAACTTTAGTGTTGAGTTTTGAATCCTAAGCAGAACACAAAATCTGAAAGTGAAAATGTTAATACGAATGTTTTGGGTGTTTCAATATCAAAACCAATCAACATGTTTGCTTGAAGTCTCTGGTTGCTTCCTTGACTTCTGGAATCGATTGTTCTCGAACCTAGCTTTAACGATAAGTGAATGCCACAAGTCTGCCTCAGCGGAACAATCGTAAGGCACCTCCAAGACACTGCAGAATCAATGCAAGAACAGATTAATGATATGACATAAGAAGTAAACCACAACTGTAGCTTTATTTGCATGTTAAATCAATTCAAAGAGCCTATAATGCATCAGTAAAACTTTATGCATCATTTATTTGCCTTGCTGCTTTTTTTATAAAGGCTAGCTCGCAGAGACCAAAGACACTCAAAAATCCGATCACTGGATAGTAGACAAACCTTGAGACGTCGCCTGTACAGTTCCAGCCCAAGAAGCATAAGTGAAGGCTAAGACCATGCAAATTCTTTGAATGGCACAGGTGAAAAACTCAAGAAGGCTAAGACCCAATTATGGTCCGAGGAAGTGAAATAACAGAGGATTCATCAACAGTCTTGGACAAACAGTGGATGGACTCCACACTTAACCACCACATCAGCAGTTCCCCACAGTGGTTTGAAATGAAACGAGGCCTCCTTTACAAAGCAGTTAGAGTTGATACTCCAGATGAAAACATGATCCCTTTCCCATAAACTCCGCTCCTTTCTTTCAACTTCTTCATAGTAGTAGAAATTGAGATCACTCTGGTTTCCACCTTGGGTTATCAAATGGCATTCACATCTAATGTTAACGGGACGCTTTTTCTTACTGTGGCCAAATGAAACAACAGCGCAGAAGGTGAATCCCAGGAACTGATAACTGTTAGTAGTACGGTGCCAATGAGCTGGAATATTTAATGAAGGTCCTCCTGTATTTTTATAACAGAACCACTCCGGGACTTCCAACCCAGGAAGGCACAGCCTAACTCTAATTGGCTTACCAAAATATTCCTGCACCGAAGAGAGTGAGAATGTGAGATAAATTTACAAAATTATCATGATTGTTTTTTAAAGCAAGATCGAGGGACGAAGAATTCACCCGATTAAACAAAGATGATGCCATGCATCGAATTCTTAAATGGGCATCTTCCATAATTCGAGTGCATGCATTCTGATCCAATTTGAGACAATAAGAGAAATTGAATTGCTGAGAAGCAGCTTCATAATCTTTCTCACCTTGTATGAATATACTTGCTAATGATCTTAGAGAGATGCAATATGACGCGATTAAAACCTGTAGACTCGATGGAAGCTCTGGTAAATGTTGAAGCCTCTCACAACCATGCAAATCGAGTTTAATTAGCATGGGAAGTTGCTTGATGTTTGCAGGTATCCTCTCAAAATCATTACAAGATAATCTCAAATCTCTCAGTGACACCAAAGAGCCTATGCTACCGGGAATTTCTGAGACGCCTGAAGCCCCCAAATTCAAATATTGGAGACATCCACCAAATGCTATTTCTTCTACTTCTGAACACCTCGGTTTCAGTACTGGGGATTTATTCAGCATATAGCAACGTTCTAGGTTAATCCATTTAAGAGATTCCAGATAATAGATGCTGTTTGGAAGATTTGCTAGTTCTGAGCATCCACTAAGATTAAGCTCTGCGAGACATTTCAACTGACCAATACTGTTTGGAAGACTTACTAGTTTTGGGCAAAAAGAAATATGAAGCAATACAAGAGATTTCAGCTCACCGAAGCAGTCCGGTAGACTTGCAAGTTTTGAGAAATAACTAAGATTAAGCTTCACAAGACATTTCAACTTGCCAATACTGTATGGTAGACTTGTTAGCTTTGAAAAGTTAGAAAGACAAAGCTCTGCAAGACATTTCAACCCGCCAATGCTATTTGGAAGACTTTCTAGTTTTGAGCAAGAAAAAAGTTTAAGCTCTACAAGAGATTTCAACTCATCAATGTTGTCTGGTAAACTTACTAGTTCTGAGCAATGAATAAGATTAAGCTTAGCAAGACATTTCAACTCGTGAAAACTGTTTGGAAGACTTGCTAGTTTTGAGCAAGAATAAAGATAAAGATCTTTAAGAGATTTCAACTCACCAATGCTGTCTGGTAGACTAGCAAGACTTCTACAGAAAATTAAATTCAATTTAACAAGCTGAGAGAGGCATCCAATTGATGATGGCAAAGTAGATAAACTATCACAACGGTAAAGGATCAATTCAGTAAGTCTGGTGCTGTATTTAATAGAGGAAGGTAAACCAGCCAAACCACTACACTGTCCCAGATTTAGAACCTCAAGATTTGGGAATTTAGACAAGTCTGAATCACTTAGGCTCAGCTTTGAGGAGGAACGGAGGTTCATTACTTTCAAATTTTCAAGTGGCTGCAAATTAAAAAAAAAGGCATAAAATAATGTCATGAATAATTTAAATAATGTCCTATATTTGATAAAGAAGGATGCTAAAGCATACCTGGAATTCATTCCAGAGTTGTTCAAGCTGGCTACAATGCATGTGAAATTCAACAAGTTTCTCAGGACAAAAATTTGATGGTAAGGATTTCAAAGGGTAATTATACCAATGGAGAATCCTTAGTTCATTGGAAAGAAAGTGAAGCCCTTGAGGAAGGTGGATTCTGACCCTCCTTCTATGTGCCACAATGCCAGTGGGAAATTAGCTGAGATCTTAATTACAGAGTCATTTTGAGCTAAAAGAGAAAACTCACTAACATAAACAATATTAATGATGCTACAGCAATGGCCAAACAAGTGGAATCTAACCCAAAACAGAGAGAAATTAATGGACGAATAGGAAGAAAGTTGTACCAGTTATTAATCAAGGGCAGCTTGTTGATCTTTAACCCTCTGTGTGCCACAACGAGGAAACAATATCGTCTTCTTTCTCTTGTTTCCTTAATGTGCCATGGAAGAGACGTTGAGGAAGAAAAAGAAAGGATAAATGAGAAGAGGGCTGGCCCGAGAAAACCGAAAGGAAAAGAGGACAGCATTGGTCAGATATCTTCTTTTTCTTTTCCTTTTCCTTTACTTGTCATTGAAGATAAGTCCATATGAGCATACACTAACATTTCTTCCTAACACGAAGAAATAATAACTAATAAGTCCACATAAAGCATTAAACAATAAGATTTAATTAAATAATTAACAACACTCTAAAAGACATGGATGGGGAAAGTAATGTAGCTTCCCCACACCTTTTATTTTCATTGTACTAATATTTTTAATTTTTTTTCTGTTTTTTTTGTTTTTACATGTTTTTTTTCCATGATTTACTTCTTTTTAAAAAACATTATATATTTTTTTAAAAAAAAATTTACTAATTTGTTTTTTAATATTGAACTAATTGAGAATTTAGCTCTGTTATTTAAAAAAAAAACATTGTCAATTGATACAATGTTTTCTTATATGATTTTTTTTTTCCAAAAATGGTCCTTTTAGTTTTTTTTCATATTGAGCTGGTTGAGGATTTAGTTTTGTAGTTTTTTTATAAAAAAACATTGTAGATTGCTACAGTATTTCCCTGACATGGTTTTTGTTTTGCTACAATATTTCTCCACATATTTGTTTTTCAAAATTCTCTTTGTTAAATTTATTTTTTTTAATATTGAGCTGGCTGAGAATTTAGCTTTAGCTTTCCCCACATGTTTTTTTATTTTTTTTATTTTTATTTTTGCTTTTTTGTTTTTTTTTCCCAAAATTGTCTACTTTTTTTGTGTTTTTTTCAAAATTATTTTTGTCAATTTTATTTTTTTAATATTGAGCTGGTTGAGAATTTAGTTTTATAGTTTTTTCTTTAAAATACTGTTGATGGTTACAGTGTTTCCCCATATGATTTTTTTTTTGTTTCCTTTGTTTTTTTCTAGAATTGTCTTTATCAATTTTAGTTTTTTCATATTGAGCTGGTAATAATTTAGTTTTGTAGTTTTTTTCTTGAAAAAAACATTGTGGATTGCTACAGTATTTCCCCATATTATTTTTTCTTGCTATATTGTTTCCCTACATGTTTTTTTATCGATTTTTTTTCTAAAATTATCTTTGTCGAATTTATTTTTTATACTAAGCTAGTTGAAAATTTAGCTTTGTTGTTTTTTTCTTCAAAACACCGTTGATTGCTAAAGTGTTTCCCGACATGAAATTTTTTTATTATAATTTTTTTCAAAATTTTCTTTATCGATTTTATTGTTTTTAATATTGAGCTGGTTGAAAATTATAACTATAGATTTTCTCATGAAACACTATAGATTACTACAATGTTTTTCTACATAGTTTTTTTTTCCTTTCATTTTTTTAAGATTTTTTTCCAAAATTATCTTTATTGGATTTAATTTTTTATTATTGAGTTGGATGAAAATTACAATTGTATATTTCCTCACAAAACACTATAGATTATTGCAATGTTTCCCTGCATGATTTTTTTCCTTTTGTTTTTTTATGATTTTTTTCAAAATTATTTATCTATTTTATTTTTTTTAATATTAAGCTAGTTGAGAATTTAGCTTTATAGTTTAATTTTTCTTGAAAACATTATGGATTGCAATAGTGTTTCTTCACATAATTGTTTTTAAAAAAATTTATGATTTTTTCTACAAATCTATAACAACGCACAAACATACCTTAAGCCCGCAGCAGCGTGCGGGCATGACAACCAGTAAATGGTAAAGTTTGTATTGATCGAGAAACAATAAGGTCCACTCTAGCTTCAAACAAAAAGGTTTAAATTAAGAAATAAACCTTAAAGTTTACGTTAAACAATAAATTATAGGTTTAAATCAAGTGATAAATAATAAATATCTGTATTAATAAACTATAGAATTGCATAGAAGTATGGATTGTTGTGGTTTATTTGAATTACCCGCAACAAATTAATTTTTGATATTGCAATAGTGTTTCTTCACATAATTGTTTTTAAAAAAAAATTATGATTTTTTCTACAAATCTATAACAACGCACAAACATACCTTAAGCCCGCAGCAGCGCGCAGGCATGACAACCAGTAAATGGTAAAGTTTGTATTGATCGAGAAACAATAAGGTCCACTCTAGCTTCAAACAAAAAGGTTTAAATTAAGAAATAAACCTTAAAGTTTACATTAAACAATAAATTATAGGTTTAAATCAAGTGATAAATAATAAATATTTGTATTAATAAACTATAGAATTGCATAAAAGTATGGATTGCTGTGGTATCTTGTGGTTTATTTGAATTACCCGCAACAAATTAATTTTTGATATTGCTGACTCTGATTGGGATAAATTTTATGATTTTAGAATTTTACTTATATAGGTGTTAATCTAGCTAATTAATGTTTAGATTATGTGAGAAGATGATCTAATATTTAGTGTCACACGTGTGCGACACCGCGGCGATCGTCCACTCTTGATATTGTATCTATCAGGCAAATGTGGGGAGACAAAGAATTCTTATCTTTTATCAGTGAAAAGCGGGAATGAGAGTTACCACTTAATATTTTGGTCACTAGAAACCCCTAATTGGTCTCAGAGATCGAGTACGAGGACTAGTTGTGTAAAGGGAAGGTATTAGCACTCCAACTACGACCTATATAAGATAAGCTACATTGTTTTATTGTCTTGTGAAAGCTAAGGTATTGCCGTGTTTTCTAATTATTGGTTTGTTTGATGTTTTACTTTCTGTGTGCCCTTTTGATTTTTGAACACAGCCGAGCAGTGATTTCCTGGTGATTTCCTTCTCGATACTGGTGGTCTTCCGGAATCTTTTTCCAGACAACCCTTGCTAGACCATGATTAAAGTTTCCACTTAAGAATTTACTACTTTTCTCCTCACATATGATGCATAGTTTTTAGTGCCGACATGGGTTTCCACCTTAATCAAGGTTTGAGTCATGGATTTTAATTGGATCACTAGGATTAAATTTTGCTTTTTTATTAAATCCAAAATAGAATTGTGTTCCTTTTCTGCTTGAATGAAAGATCCTAGATGTTTGTAAAATCATTGTTTTTTAATTTTTTTTCTCGATAGAATTAGCGACAAATAGTGGAATCACCGACGAACGGTATACCAACAAAAGCATTCCATTGGTGAATTAGTTGGTAAAATTTCCACTGACAGAGTATTAATCTTACTCTGACAGAAAAATTTTGTTGATAAAACTACTAAATATTGTGGTGAATTGAAAAAAAAATTAATTAAAAAAGATTTGAAAACGCTACCTGAGTTAACTTGTCAAAACTCGCGACTTGAATCATAAAATCAAGATAACCGCATGGAAAACAAATGAAAACAAATTATAAATTTTAATTTTCAATCAGTTCAATATTGAAGGATAAGATTAAAATAAAACTTGTGCAGAGCAAGCGCCAAACATTACGTATGTTATTCTTTTTTCAAGGACATAGGAGTAATTATATTGTGTAATAAAGATATGAAAATACAAAATTAACCCTAAGTAATTATTTAATTATTTTGTTTTTTAAGGGAGACATCAGTCTACGATAAATTGTAAATTATACTGTACACAATCCACAATAAAATATTCATAATAAAATATTGATGCCTTTTAATTTTATTTGTAATTTTAAGATAGACATTAGTTATTTACTAGACGCGAAATGTTGAAATAAAACCATAGCCTCATCTTTTGAAAAAAATCCCAGGCCGGCATTAAGATGAACTTGCCACCAGCCAGCTCGAAGCTGTTGTGGATTGAATCGCCAAATTTATTGTGGAAACATCTTCCACACAAGTGAATGGTGTTTTAGTTTTTCACTGAAAAACATGTTGGGACGATGGCTTCTATTCTTTGCTCTTTCCTTTGTTAAAATCGGTATATGGAACTGATGCTTTGCATGTAGCAGAGAGAGCATATTGTTCTTGTGGAACAATGATCCCATTAAGAACTTGATCATTCAAAATCAGTTCTTATTTCTTTTCCATTTTTCCTAAGCAGCAAGAAAGAGACCAAATCTTAGTTAAAATAGATTTAATGCTGCCACCTAACTGTTTAGAGAGAGAGAGAGAGAGAAGAACACGTTATAAAAACAAAACCATCAAACATTTTTTAGCAAAACTTGCAATAACTACTAAAAGTTTTGATCATACTCCATTTACGATAAATTTTGGATTTTAGTCACGTTATTGCTAGATCACATTCCATAGAGGATGACAGGAATTATGTGGATGAGGGATTTTTTAGGAGAAAAAAGTTGTTCACTCCCTTGTTGTAACATTAAACTCTACAACAATCTCTCTATTTCACTATCTATTTCATCTAGTTGAGCTAAGTTCACTTCCTTGTCTAAAATAAAAAATACTTCATAATGTTAATAAAAATTTAGAACAAAAAAGTGAGAAAATATGACTATTTAGTCATAATTTTTTGATGCGGCCCCGATCATTAATAATCCTGATAACACAATTCCAAACATTTCTCAATTTCCTCACTACCACTAGTTCTTAGCTGTGCCACCTTCCTTTCCCAGTATTCAACACTCCTGTTGTATAGACTGGCACCTAAAACCTCAAGAACTAATGGATTGCCCTTAACACAGCTTACCACAGTTTTTGATAGCCCACTATATTCTTCTATGGGACGATCTTGTTTAAAAGCATGTAAGCTGAAGAGTCGAAGTGCATCGTCTTCATCTAAAATTTCAACCTCGTAAATTTTGTCTTCATCACATGCATTTATAAGCACTTGCCTATCTCTACTTGTCACCATGATTCTACTTCCTCGGCCAAACAAACCATCCTCTCCTAGTAAATATTTTAAATCTTGTGGATCATTGACATCATCAAGAACTATGAGGACTTTTTTTCTTTGAAGCATTCGCTTAATGTCCAGGGGTAACCCTATTGAGCGTATAGTCATATCTTTTTTCTCTAATACTTCACCAAGAATTTCCTGTCTTACATGATTCACTCCATGCTTCTTTGATTCTTCCCTCACATTTTGGAAAAAGCAATGGCCTTCAAATTTACTACGGTTTCGATGATACACAAAATCAGCCGTCCTTGACTTACCTATACCACCCATCCCCCAGATTCCCACAATGAGCACACCAGTTGATCCAAAGGATAGTAATGATTCGATGTCTTCAACGCGTGATTTCATTCCAACAAGGCCTTCTGCATCGAGTGAGAGTGACAGCTCATGGCTCAATTTCTTATGAATAGCGGAAACGATTTCCTGAATTAGCTCGGTCTCATCCCTGCAGTGCATAACAAATAAAGAACAAAGACATGCTGTCATAACCTAAGAAATTTTATCATAACATCAAACACAACATTGATTCTCGAACAAAATTGTTTACATAAGTTGGGGTTTAATATGCTGCAACTAAAGTAATAACTTACTTAAAGACGTTTGAATCCCAGCCCTTGACACTAGCTATTTCTTTCAAAGCATGTCTCCAACTCTCTACTTCTTCAGAACTGCAATCTCTTTCATGCTTGCAAAGTGCATCTCCATAGCTCCCAGTCAGATTTTGAACATGGCTTGGATCAAGTCGGTAAAAAACTGGTAAGACCATCTGTTGTTTGGTCTCCATGCACTCAAGAATCTTGGAGAGTTCCCTCAAACAGAAAGTAGAATCTGCATAATTTTCAGAGAAAATGACTAGCGAAATAAACGACTCTTCAATCCTTTCCAAGAGGGCAGGCTCGATCTTTTCTCCTCCATCAAGTTTATTATCGATGTAAGCATCAATTTGGTTTCGCTGCAAAGCATCATAAAGATGACTGGTGAAACCATTGCGGGTGTCTGTGCCTCTAAAACTGAGAAACACATCGTGCTTCAAATATGGAGTAGTGGGAGAAGAAGAGGAAGCCATATTTGTATATGATTGATATATGTAGACGTAAGCTTTCTACTTGTTATAATTATTCCCTGTAACAAGCAATAAGAAAACAAACGATATAATTATAATGATGAGTAATATAACTAGGAAGAGCCATGTCGATGAATATTCGTTAAAACCAAAACCATATTATTTAACACCAACTGGAAAATTCAGATGGAGAAGTGAGATCAGAAGGCAGACGGCAAAAATTGATTGACAATCCATATTTTTATTCTTTAAGATTCACTATTAGTCAAAGACTAGTTGAGATCTTACACCTGATAAATAAAGAGAGAAGCTAGCGGATGGAGGACAGTTGGGAGATTATTTGAGTTCTTATATCTCATAAATAAAGGCTAAATATGATCAAACATATGTTCAACCTCCATTCTTCATCTATCTTCTTTTCCTTTTTCTTTACTTTGTCGGTGAGGAAAAGTTGAGGTCGGTTTCCAGGAAGGAGTGTTGGCGTACTAATTATTTTTGCGTACTAATTCTTCATCTATCTTGGCAAAAATTATTATAATAGCAATATTCATTTTCTTATCTCCTGTATCATATCTTAAATAATTGATGAGAAAGTGGCATGCCAAGAGCTCTATATATCTTGTGTTAAACGCTGGCTGGGTGTATAAATTAGTCAAAAAGTAGGATGTCCCACCGGCCAAAACGAGTTAAAGCGTCGTGTACGCGGATGCTTGACTCGCTGTGTGCCCTTTTGATTTTTGAACACAGCCAAGCAGTGATTTCCTGGTGATTTCCTTGTGGATACTGGTGGTCTTCCGGAATCTTTTTCCAGACAACCCTTGCTAGACCATGATTAAAGTTTCCACTGAAGAATTTACTACTTTTCTCCTAACATATGATGCATAGTTTTTAGTCCGGGCTTAGGTTTCGACCTGAAGCAAGTTTCGAGTTACGGGTTTTAACTGGATCATCAAGTTTCGAGTTGCTATTCAACATACTACAGAACAACAATGGTGTGGTCATTAGTACTACCACTTCAATTAATCAGTATATTTCTTGAATAGTTTAGATTCACAGATCCAAAAAACTATTTAGTTGCTATTATATGTGATATAACATAAAGTATATTCTTAGAAAGCAGAGTTCATTTTTACCGATGAGAACGGCTGCTAAGCTCATTAGCGCTGGTTGATCCAAGAGACCTGGCCCGACTTCCAGACTTGAGTAAATCCCACACATCCTCTGTGCCAGTCACCCGAGTTTCAACAAGTCCTGGGACTTCTTGTGTTCCTTCAGCTGTTTGTTTTATCTCCAACCTTCATGCATGTAAGAAAACTAAAATTTCATCAAACTTCATTCATGTAACTCTATTTCTTATCGTTAGACTATAAATCTTTCATACCAGTGGGCTTCCAAATAGGAGTCTTTACATAATCTTTTAAACCCTAAACCCAATTAGATGTCATGCTTATCTACACTAGAGAGGAGCAAGGTATTTATTATCATTTGCTATCGAGTGCTCAAATGAAAATTGAGCTGATACAGAACTTCATGCATGATGTTTGTATTAAACAATAGTTAATTTCCCTCACCAATAGTTAATTTCCCTCACCAAGTAGCAAAATGATATAAATCAGTGCTACAGAAAATTGTTAATATAAAATTTTTGCAACCAAAAAATTTGACATAAATGACTATATTTTGATTATCAGATCAATACAGTAGCAATAAAAGAGGAAACTAACTTTTTAGGCGGTTGGTTGGAACTATCAATCAAGAGGTCCCTTATCTTCTCATTGTAAACCTCCATCATACTAACAAAAAGGACCATATCTCATAATGCCACTTCTCTCTTGAGAACAACTCATCCAATGTTCTGTAGTTCACTCCCCTATTTTCTGGGCTGCCCTCCATAGTAAATGTCTTTCCAGTTCCAGTTTATCCATAGGCGATTATGCAGACATTGTAGCCATCCAAAACTGAAGCGACTATTGGTTTAGTTTGTCCAAAAACAGCCTCTGCATATCATACAGACATAGGATTAAAAGCTTCAATTGCACACATAATCTTTAACAGGATGTCTGCAGTAGCAATACATAAATAAAACATCAGATCACCTTGATTATCCTCAGGCCCAAAAACATGGTCAAACTTAAATTGCTTTTTGGAAGAATCAGAGGAAATGATCTGCAACTCATTATCTTGGGAAGAGTCAAATTCAACTACATAGTTCGAACCATTTGTTATTTCGACTTGATTTAGTGGTCTGCATCTACAGAAGACCCTAATATTCCTTTGAAGCTCGATCACCTCATTGTAAAGCCTCTTCCTCTCAGACAACTCTTGTAGATACTTCTTTTTAAGAAGTTCATATTCATTACCTGACCAATATTTCAACAAGTAAACTATCAACTACATAGTTCGAACCATTTGTTATTTCGAATTTATTTAGTGGTCTGCATCTACAGAAGACCCTAATATTCCCTTTAAGCTCGATCACCTCATTGTTAAGCCTCTTCCTCTAAGACAACTCTTGTAGATACTTCTTTTTAAGAAGTTCATATTCATTACTGACCAACATGGACAAGGTTGTAAAGTTTAGCGGACCAATTTTGATAGATGAAGGCTTCATTAAGAAGAAAGCTGAAGATGGGGGCCAAATGGCAAAAATCAAAGAATCCAAGGACCTAATTGTACTTTGGATGGGCTTAATCAGGTGCTAAAATGAAAGAGTAATAAGGTTGGAAGTTAATTTGGCTAAAAGTGGAAGAATTAATAAGTCTTAGGGACTTGTTTGAACATTGGATTAGTTTAATTAATACAATGAGGGACTTAATTAGAGTAAAATAAAAGTTTGAGAGTCAATTCGGTTAATTGTGTTAATCAATTTACTTCTCAACTCGCCTTGTGCTGATTATAGAAAAATAGCAATTTTTTTTTAACCCCATAAATGTTTCCAGGTGGAGCTCTAAATTCCTCAACTTCAGTTTCTAGACGATGAAGCCGCCAAAGCATAACATAAATATTATTTTTGTTAACGCAAGCAAGGAAGAGAAATAAACGATGTAAACCTTGATAACTATGCCTCAAACATCTTATATGTGCAAGTGCAGACTGATTATCTGATAACATCTAATTTTTCACTGACATAATCATCACCGTTATTTATTTAGCTTCACCATGCTTCATTTCCCAAATTCCATCTTTTTCCAAAGGTTTTGGAGCTCTCTGGAGATCAAAGATATGGAAGGACGGCTTTGTGGATTCTCTTCTGTGCACATCATTCCTGCATCGACCACATGAACACAGCATTGCTTTAGCTTCTCTATAGCACCACTTGAATGTGCCTCTCGCTTCAATGACATGTCTACCACATCCAAAATATGATGAGGGGTTGCAGCACCCACCCACTTCCTTAGATCAAGCCCGTCTGTGAACATTTCTCCTGTTGGTCTTTGCCTTGTTATCAATTCCAGCAGCATGATACCGAAGCTGTATACGTCTCCTCTAACTGATACTTCATTACTCTGTCCATATTCTGTTTACAAGCAACAAAGCACTGTTAGCAAAATGAAAAAAGAAAATAATCATTTTGGTCAAATGATCTTAATGCACTGCAAGGTGAATGGAACATGCGATCTTTCATGCCGAAGAATTTAGAGGAGGGCAGCGAAACACTAACACAAACCAACCATATGCATACCTGGAGGGATATAGCCAACAGATCCTCGCAGGCCACTTGCTGTAGAAGAATATTCAGCTGGTTTATCAGCAAAAAAGACCTTTCCAATTCCAAAGTCCGCAACACGGGCCACCATATCATCATCAATAAGAACATTTTGTGGTTTCAGATCACAGTGCACAACTTGAGTTGAGCAACCCAATTGAAGATACTCCAAGGCATTTGCAATATCTATTGCTATTCCTAATCTTTCACTCAACGTCAATCGACAGTTTCCTCCCTCGGACTCAGGATAAAGATGCTGTTCCAAGTTTCCATTACCTACAAACTCAAGGATGAGAGCCTTGAACTGTGAATTCCAGATTGATCCCATCATTTGAACCAGATTCCGATGCTTAATTCCTGACAGTATTTGGCACTCCCTTTTTAGGCTTTTGTAACACCGCCTGCTGTCTTCATTTAGAACCTTAACCGCGACAAAAGATATTCTATCATCAATCCAAGCTTTATAAACTGACCCAAAGCTTCCTCTCCCCAAGAGTTTGGCATCACTGAACCCGTCCGTTGCAATTTCGAGCTCTCTTTGAGTGAAATTTCGTCCTCTGAAAGCCATCAGAATTGCCTCTTCAGATTCTGCATCAGTTTTCTTTTTAAAGAATCGTCTAACACGGACCACGACATATACCAAGAGCAGTAAAAAGCAGCTAATAGTAATTGCGAACAAGTAATAGGTCCATTTCCATAACTTCCTCCTTTTCTTTTGAACTGCACATGGCTGGAGTCCCGTTTGCGCAGAACCACCACACAGGCCTGCATTTCCTATCAATGTGCTTCCACTAAGATTTTTAAACTTTCCCATACTTGAAACTTCTCCAGTTAATCTATTATACGACAGGTTGAAATTCTTCATCACTGAGTCATTGGCTAGCCAGATTGGAACGCTGCCTGTTAATTGATTAAAAGCCAAATCCAGTACTTTTAAATATGCAATTTGTTTCAATGACTCTGGAATTGTACCTTGAATCATGTTCTTGGATAGGTTCAAGTACTCCAAAGCCGTACAACTTCCAACTGAACTTGGTATAATGCCAGAAAATCTGTTCACCGATAAGTCAATAGCTTGTACAGATACCAGATTTCCAATAGTTGCAGGTATTTCCCCGTCTAGATTGTTATTTGAAAGGTTGAGGGAGAGCCCCAAGTTAGAAAAAACTCCAATTTCTGATGGAAGAGGCCCCTGCAAGCTGTTAAAAGATAAATCCAGCTGCATCATGAGAGAGCACTGGCTGAGTTTGATGGGAATATTTCCTGATAAGCTGTTCTGAGATAGGTAAAGGTATCTCAACTGTGAGAGGTTACCAAGTGAACTAGGGATTGACCCGGTTATGGAATTATTGGCAAGATCAAGTAAGCCAAGGTTTTCCATCTGCCCCATTTCATCTGGAATGGAACCTTGTAGCTTGTTTCTCCCCAAATATAGTCTTTGCAACAGCTTCAGCTTTCCAAAAGTTGCTGGAATTGTCCCGTCCAGGTGATTGTACCACAGTTGTAGGGTCACGAGGCCACTCAAGTTTCCAATACTATCTGGAATCTCTCCTCTTATACGGTTATTCAAAAGATTGAAATAGTAGAGGTCTTTGGAAAGATTTCCAATGGAAGCAGGTAAACTCCCAGAAAATAAACATGAGCCCAAGTGCAGTTTCTTCAGAAATGAACAGTTTGTGAGAGCAGTAAGAAAACTAAGAGAAGAATTGCTAACCAGGTTGTTGCTATGGAGGTAAAGGATCTCAAGGTTCTTCAACTTCCCCAGTTCCTCGGGAACTTCACCCTCCAAGTAATTGACACTCAAATCAAGCAGAGTTATCTGTGAAAGATTTGAGAATGTCACCGGAATCCTACCAGAAATATTGTTGTTCATAAAATACAACTTCCGCAAGTTTTGGAGCTTGTTCCCCATTTGTGAAGGGATTTCCCCGGATAATCGATTCTCAATCAATGAAATTGCTTGCAATGCAGTGCAATTACTTAGTGATGCAGGTATTGTTCCCTCAAGAAAGTTCAGGTGCAAATACAAAATCTCAAGCCTGCTCAAAACTCCAAGCTCCACAGGGATTTGCCCAGTAAAGTAGTTCACAGCCAGTTCTAGTTGTGTCAATTCTGTCAGGTTTGACAAAAAGGCCGGAATGACCCCAGTGAGGTTGTTTTCAGAGAGAGCTAAAAAACTCAGCTTCTTCATCCATCCTAGTTCTTCAGGAATGACCCCAGAAAGGTTGTTATCAGTCAAGTCTAGAAATTTCAAGATTTGACAGCCGTGTAGTGAAGCTGGCAAGGCACCAGAGAGCTTATTTTCACTCATATTCAGATATTCTAACTGTGAGAGGGCTCCCAAGGTAGTTGGGATTTCTCCATGGAAATTATTACCCTGCAAGGAAAGCTTGGTGAGAAGAGAAAGATTGGATAGAAATGGCGATATACTTCCTTCTAAGCGCATGTCTGTAATCTCAAGATCTATAACGCGGTTTTGGAGAGATTGGTGGCATGTAACTCCGGTCCAGTTACAGAAAGGATTGGCTTCATTCCAATCCTTGACGTATCCTTCCGGATCACTTGTTATGCCTGCCTTGAATTTGAGAAGAGCTTCACAATCAGTAAAATTGCAAACAAATGCCGATGCTCCTGGCATGAGAAAAAAGATGAGACAGAACACTGGCACAGCCATGTTGCAGTTTTGATTGTGTGCCATCCTCTCTATTGTTCTTTCTTAGCAGAGATTCTGGAACAAAACGTTTCTTGATGTGAAGACAAAAAAGTGATTCTGTTTGCACTTTTGCTACTTTTTTTCCAAGACTTGTAAGGTAATCTTAACTTGATATGTAAAGGATGGCAAGAAGAATTAGTCAAACCACCTACCCTAGCAGAGCACATTAAATTCATGCAAGTGGATGCTTTTTTTCCTACCTTCTTGGCGATGATAATTAGGTGAAGCTATCATACTTTGTCCATTGTCATTGACAACCACATCATTTTTCTTCCACAGTAATCTAGATAAGTATTATATGGTCTTCACTCTATGAACTATATATGTCAGAAACCTGAGCCGAGGACCACGTGTAGTAATAAATTATCTGAATACACTACTCCTCAATCCTCTTTTCCCACCTGTTTAATATTGGTCTATATCAGTGGTCCACAATTTATTATTTCCATTTCATATTAGACTTTTGATCTTAAGAGTAAATAATTTCCAGTGTAGAAATGCAGATGCACAAGATACATGACAGCCTTCTTCTGACAGAAGTTTCTTACCATAGATTTTGACATATTCAACTGCAAAGATAGCATAAAAATCCTTCATATCACTCAAGGAAGTAGGGGACACATCATTCAGAGAACTTAAAGGATACACTACTCCTCAATCCTCTTGTCCCACCTGTTTGATATAGGTCTATATCAGTGGAAATTAGACTTTAGAACTTAGAGTGATAATTTCCAGTGTAGAAATGCAGATGCATAAGATTTTAACTGTCTGAACCTCGACAGGTAATTTGAAATATACATGACATGACACCTTCCTTTGGACAGAAGATTCTTACCATAATCATGAAAATAGAGTTTTTATACTGTACTTTGGTTTCATTCACAATGAACATAAAGTTAATACGAGGAGTACAAACCATACATCCCCAAAAGAGCAAAAAGATGGAACTTTAACATGCCTGAACTGCAAATATACCATACAAATCCTTCATATTTAGTGTGGAGTTTTGAGTCCTGAGCAGAACACAAAATCTGAAAGTGAAAATGTCAATACGAATGTACTGGGTGTTTCAATATCAAAACCAATCAACATGTTTGCTTGAAATCTTTGGCTGCTTCTTTGGCTTCTGGAATCGATTGTTCTAGAACCTAGCTTTAACGATAAGGGAATACAGCAAGTCTGCCTCAGCTGCACAATCGTGAGGCACCTCCAAGACTGTGAAACCCCTGAAAATTTATAATTTAAATATGTAGATGTGTAAACCCTCATGTAAACGTAAGACTGAAAGTGGTAATATTTCAATGAGTGATGGAAACCAAGATTAGAAATAATAGATAAATAATGATATATAATGGAAGAGATGACCTTCATAAAATGAATTTTGGTTTAAAATTCATAAGGACAGAGAAAATGGTAACGTGTTTTGATGGATGAAATAATGAGAAAAATGACAAAATATTTTTAGAAAATAAGTGAGGTAATAAAGAATACATTATAATAAAGGATAGTACAATGAAAAGGGTAGGACTGAAGGTGCAAGTACCGCTTAAAAATCAGTGATGTTATTTTGAAACGATAATAAGCCCGATAAATAAATAAAGGTGAAAATCCTAAAATGAATACATTCCAAAATAATTAAACGACCTTAAAGGTTTAGAATGATAATTGATATGATTTTTTTTGTGAAGATTGAATAAGAAAAATCTAGATTATTTATGAAAAGTTATGAACTGACCAATTTTACATTAGGAAGCAGAGCTCTCAATCCAATCGTCGGATCAGGATGAAAATTTATATGAAGTCTATTAATATGTTTTCCCACCTTGGTTAAATATCTCATTCCAATCGGAGTTTGGCAAAGACTAGCAATTTAAACAGAAATAAACCAGATAGTTTACATGAAAAATAAAATAAAATACATAAAAGCATGAAAGATGGATAAAATTGTAATTATGAAAAAAGGTGCCTATAAAACTGCAAAGAGGCCACCAGTTTAAAAAAATAAAAGAAAAAAGAAAAGAAAAAAGATAGAGAAAAGTGGATAAGGGGAGAGAGCTGCAGATTTTGGAGAAAACCAATAATGCTCCGGTGGCCATATCTCTTGAATCCACCGTTGGATCATGCGGATTGTTGGATATGTTGTTCTCCCTACACTCCTCTACTAACTGACCGGAGCGATTGGAAGGAACACAATCCGTTTGACATAAATCATCATCTGGAATTTCCTGGAAAACAAAAAGGAAATGCACCTGCAGGGCAGTTTGGTCGCCGACCAATATTTCTCTCTCTTCCACCGTTGGATCATGCTCAATTTTGGATATGTGGTGAGCCTAGATGTGATCTTAATTCTGGACCGTTGAGATCGGAAAATATATTTCCGGCAAGGTTTCGTGCATGTTGAACAGTAGCTCATCCATTTTCAGGTAAACTCGGTTTTCTTCAGATCTAGGGAGATTTAACCGTTGGATCATTATAATTTTAAGATATATTATGCAGAACTCTATGATATGTAGTCTGACCGTTGGGTTTGAAACAATAATCAGAGGTTGATGACTTATTTCCTTTTGAATCTATTGCTAGTTTTGGCAAAATGTAGTAAGCTTGATTAAATACATGTTTTGATGAAATTAAAATTGTGTGGGTGTAGGTTTTATGAAAGATGTAATGGTAAAATATGTTCTTGTTTTTAGTATTATTATAGATTAAATGTGTATTTTTTTATATGAAGGGAAGGATGATTATTGTGTAAGAATAGTAAGGAATATTGCTATATGAACATGTTGATTGAATTAAACATGTTGATTGAATAGAAAGCTAACTTGTTGTTTGTGTGGATATAAATGGGGTGGAACCATGAAGAAATTGAAATGAAAGAAATTTGGAAAATAAAACATATTTAAAGCTAGTCATAAGTGTTTTTAGCAAATAGTTAGTTAATGAAGGTTGTCATGGATCCCAATTAGTAGGGTGAAATTATTGTCGTGATAATGATATGAGAATATTAATTGTTAAGGTTTGCCGCATATGTTTAATCGCACGAGGAGAAAGCGAAAGAAAATGAATAGTTCATCATTGTTGTATTAATAATGATAATAGGAGAAATCTCAAAAGGAATGAGTTTCTTTATTTTGGTCTAATCTTGCTATATTGTAGAGGTAGGGAAATTGTTTGAATGTTTTGCTTTAGAATTGGTTTGGATTTGTGATTTAATGATGCCAAATGACCTTGGATATGTTGCTTTTGCATGAAAATAAGTTGAAAGTTGAAGAGGATTTCCAAGGAATAAAAATCTTCGTTGTCCAAAATTTTAGTTATAAAGAAGGGGCTGTTGTGATTGTTGATTTTGAGTCTTAAAACAAAATAATTTGGAGTTGGTTTCTTCATAAAAGTTGTATCTCTATGTTTAGCCTTCCATAGAGATAAATCACGCCCAAAACTGAGTTTTACAACTTTAGTTATGATTAAGACACTAGATAGTGTTCTGGGTTAGTTAAGCTTAATTGATTGGAATTAGACAATTTTTAATCATTGCTTGGAATTGCTGCTGAGTGATGGTTTTGATAACAAAATTATAAGAATGAATATAAACATTAAAATGAGTAAAAGTATGAGATCTTAAAGAAAATTCCTTGTGATTAGTTTGAGAAAACTAGTTGAATGAGAATTAAATGCAGATGTGATGTTGGTTGTATTGTTGATAAAAAATTGAATCCCTGGTGGTACAGGGAAAGCTGTGGGGACTGGACAATTGCATGGAGTGGCAGCACGTGCACCTATTCTAGGTAGGTGATTCATCACCTTATTTTGTAATTATTAGTTTTTCTTAAATATTTGTGTTGTGTGTTTAATTGATGTTAAAAGAATGAAGCAAATAAATAAGTTGAGTGATTATTACAAATGAGAATTATTTGTAATTTAAGAGAAATTACCAAAATTATTTGGCTAACAAAAGAGGTTAGCCGGGTGCTGGGTAATTCGTATGGAATTACCGGATTGATTGTGGCAATCAAGATGGGTTAGTCAGATTTCTTGGGTAATTAAGAGAATTACCGGGTTTATTGGTTAACAAGGAAGTTAACTGGATATGGGGTAATTCGTATGGAATTACCGGATTGATTGGCTAACAAAAGAGGTTAGCTGGATGATGGGTAATTCGTATGGAATTATCGGATTGATGATTGGCTAACAAAAGAGGTTAGCTGGATGATGGGTAATTCGTATGGAATTACCGGATTGATTGGCTAACAAAAGAGGTTAGTTGGATGATGGGTAATTCGTATGGAATTACCAGATTGATTGGCTAATAAAAGAGGTTAGCTAAATGATGGGTAATACGTATGGAATTACCGGATTGACTTTGGCAACCAAGATGGGTTAGCCAGATTTCTTGGACAATTAAGAGAATTACCGGGTTTATTGGTTAACAAGAAAGTTAACTGGATATGGGGTAATTCATATGGAATTACAGGATTGATTGACTAACAAAAGAAGTTAGCTAGAGGCTGAATAATTCGTATGGAATTACCAGATGTATTGGTAACCGAGGAAGGTTTACCAAAAGTGTGGGTAATTATATGAAATTACCGGAATTATTGACAATCGAGATGAGTTAGCCGGATAGTTAAGTTTTGAAAAGATTATGTGAATTAATTGATTGAAGTTAGAAATAGTAAATTCTAAATGTTATGAGTAAAATAATTAATATATGACGAACATATTAAGTAAATTAATTAATGTGGTTATTGGGTAAACATAATGACTTGGAGATTGGAGGGGAATTGATAGATAATTGGTTATCATAGTGTTGGTGGCTAAGGATACATTACAATGATACTTAACACCATAATGATGGTGGCTAAGGGCATAAATTGATACTTGGCACTGTGATGAGGGTGATGAAGGTTATGTGAAGGATGCTTAGTGACCGTAGAGTCGATAACTAAGATTGTGTGCAAATGATACTTGGCAACCGTGGTTACAATGTATATGATGTTAATAAGAAAAATAAAAAGGGGTTCGGTACGAATGGAAGAATCAAATGGCATTGATTAGCCATCCAGGTTTGGATTGCTAATGGTATCGATGAAGTTTCATCGGTGCCGGTATTTCTTAAATTGATTAGTCTAGCCCAATATTAGAAGACTAATAATACTAATGAGATTTATTAGTTGCAGCGATTACCTTCTAGCAACAGTTTCAGAAAAAGGAAAATATTGATTAGTTATTCCAAAAGAATGAGATAAGCTAATAATACCAAGAGAGGAATATCTTGGTATCAAGTGAGAATTGATTTGTAAAGAGATGGTGTTCGCAAAACGTTGAGTTGTGTTGAGATTTCCAAGATGGAATTATTCTTGGCAAATGAGATAGGATATTAGATGGATATTGGTAATAGATGGAAAATATATGTTGTAAAAGAGGTTTATGCCTAATTTTATATATCAAAAGAAATTCCATAGAGATTATTGTCTGCCATTGTTATTGCTTGTTACTATCTTTTATATTTATGTGTACATGTTAATTTCTATTTTCAGATCCATCAGGGTCGCGTCAAGGGTAATGCTAGTTTAGATATCTTTTGCTTTGACTATGTAAATTATAAAACTTGAGATGTAATATTAATCCGTAAATTTGAATGTATGTCTTTACTCTAATGGTTTAAACTCTTAGTACCTATTTGACCATGCATATTTATGGTTGAAATTGAATCTTTCATTTGAACTATATTATATGATGTTATTGAATAAGATGTGTTGTGTTGATGATAATGAGTTGGGTTGAGACCCAGGATGATTGGGTCGTGATTTTGAGTTATGAGATGTGAGATATTAGAAGTGTAAACAGGGTATATATCGATAACTCCAACCTACCAGTATAGGGGAGACTCTGCTGAAATTTTGGTGGAACCTGTATATCACAAAAAAAAAAAAATATTACCTGAAAATTTCCAATATATCGCGAAAAAGAATGTAGAAAAATCAGGGTTGTTACAAAGACACTGCAAAATCAATGCAAGAACAAGTTAATGATAAGACATAAGAAGTAAACCACAACCGTGTAGAAAGGAAATCAAATTAAGTAAATTATTAAGTTGAACTCCTAATTCACTCAATGTTAAAGGATGAAATTGAAAAGAAAAATCAATTAAAAAAAGACTTTAAAACAATATTCGGGTTAACCTGTCAAATTCACGACCCGGGTCATAAGACCGAGATAACACAATGGAAAATAAATCTAAACAAATTACATATTTCAATCACCAATCAACATAATGTTGAATGATGAGATTAAAAAAACAAGATAAAAAACGACCCGAGACAATCAACAAAACCCTTGACCCGGGGTATCATATCGAGATAATATAATAGAAAGAATATAAAAAAATAACCTGATTTAATTTAGATTAACTTGCCAAATCTATGACTTTAATCATAAGACTTAGATAACCTCATAAAGAGCAAATCAAAACAAATTATGAAGCTCAATTATCAATCACTCCTGTCAGACTCAATGTTGAATGATGAAGTTTATAAAAAATTTTAATTAAAAATGACATAAAAATAAGCTAAGTCAACTTGGGTTAACTCGTTAAACACTATTCCCGGGTCATGAGATTGAGATAACTTAATAAAAAGTAAACCAAAACAAATCATAAAGCCTGCCAAACAAACTAAGTCAATTGGGTTAACCTGCCAAACTAACAACTCAAGTCATGAGACGAGGACAAACCAATAAAAAGCAAATTCAATATTGAAGGATCCGTGACCCGAGCTATGAGACCAAGATAACCTTCCAGAAAGAAAATAAAAATCACTTGATTTCACCAATGTTAAAATATCAAAACTTGCAACCTTGATATCTCTATAGAAAACAAATAATTTTTTTATATAAAAATCAATTTCCAACCGACTTAATGTTGAAGATAAAATTGAAAAAAATAATAATTAAAAAAACATAAAAAACTATTCGAGTAAACTCGGGTTAACTCGTTAAGCATGATTCTCTGGCCATGAGGCTAGAATAACACAATAGAAAGTTAACAAAACAAATAATAACGTCTAATTTCAGATCAACCCAATATTAAATGATGAAATTGAAGAAAACAATTGAGTCAACAGGGTTAACCCGTTAGACCAGCAATCTGTAGCATGAAAGTGAAACAACTCAATAAAAAAATAATCTAATATTAAAGGATGAAATTAAAAAAAAAATTGATTGAAAAAAAAAAAGCATAGAAAAAAAGAAGCAAATCATTATTCCAATGAATAGTGCTTAGTGACGAAGGGTACAGTAAAAATCTCTTCTCTTTTAGTTTAAAGTTAATACTAGATAATTGCCTAATATTGAAAACTCAATTCTTAATCAACCTAATATTAAAAAAAAATTGTAAAAAAAAACAATTAACAAAAAACATGAAAAAACCACTCGAGTCAACCTGAGTTAACCAACCAAACCCGTGACTCGAGTCATGAGGTCGGGATATCTTCATAGAAAACAAACCGAAATGAATTATGAAGTTTAATTCTCAATTAACCCAATATTAATGGATGGAAATGAAAATTAGAAAACTCAATTCCTAATCAACCTAATATTGAAAAAAAAATTCTAAAAAAAATTTAACAAAAAACCTGAAAAAACAACTCGAGTCAACCCGAGTTAACCGATCAAATCATGACTCGAGTCATGAGGTTAGGATATCTTTATAGAAAACAAACTGAAATGAATTATGAAGCCTAATTCCTAATTAACCCAATATTAATGGATGAAATTGAAAAATAAATGCATTTAAAAAGAACATAAAAAATCTTGAGGCAACCAAGCTAATCGTCAACTCGGGACATGAAACCATGGTAACCCTATAGAAAAAAAAATTACAAAGTATAATTTTCAATCAACCTAACGTTGAAGGATTCAATTGAAAAAAATAAATTAAAAAAATATCCTAAGTCAACTCGGGTTAACTTGTCAAACTCGGATTATGAGACTGAAATAAATCTATAGAAAAAAATCAAATAAAAATATAAAGTCAAATTCTCAATCAATCCAATGCTGAAGGATAAAAATGAAAAAATATTCAATTAAAAAAGGACCCAAAAAAACTTGAGCCAACCAGTTTGTTAACCCGCAAAACTTGTGACCTGGATCTTGAGATCACGATAACCCCATAGAAAACAAATAAAAAAATATGAAGCTAAATTCTCAATCAATAAAATTGAGGGAAAAAATCTATTTAAAAAAATAAAAAATTGTTGGTCAGATCAAAATTATCAAACTCAATTCTCAATCAACCTAATGTTAAAAAAAATTGTAAAAAAAAAAAAACAATTAACAAAAAACATGAAAAAACCACTCGAGTCAACCTGAGTTAACCAACCATACCCGTGACTTGAGTCATGAGGTCGGGATATCTTCATAGAAAACAAACCGAAATGAATTATGAAACCTAATTCTCAATTAACCTAATATTAATAGAAGTAAATGAAAAACAAATGCATCTAAAAAGAAAAAAAAAAAACCTCACTATATACATCCATACATAGCCGATAATGTTCAAAATTCACAATTAATTTTCTAGTAAGGAGGACCTGCTTCTTTGAGGGGGCGATCATGAAAAAGTGTTTGATATAAGAGATTGTAGTAATAAGTGATGGAGAATAACCCATTTCTCAAGACATGTGAGAAGCACAATACAAAAAAGGACAACTTCTTCTGTAGGGATTGCCCAGGAGAAGAAGAAACTGAAATTTCCAGCTCATCTAGTTTATTTACAAAAATACTATTCATAAGTTTATATGTTTTTTTTTGTCCGAATGCTGCTGACATTCTTGTACAATTTTTCTCAACTTAATCTAAAATTTTAAGTTATAATAAAATAATATAATAAAAGATTTCTCATAAAATTTTATCTTGATCTAATAATTAGATTGAAAATTATGTTCAATGGAGTAAAACTAATTTGTAATTGATTTTACATCAAAATCCGAGTTTTTCTTGTGTCATCCTTGCATAAATTGTATTATTTTATTAAATTCTCATGATCATTTTTTTATTTAAAAATATATTTATTTTATCTTTTTATTATTTAGTTCATTTAAAGACTTATTGTTGTTTCATATTAACATTATTGATTTTTAATCAAAGTTTACATTAACACTGTGATATACCATTCTCATTTTTGTTTAAGAATTGATCACATATTTTAAATTATTTTAAATTTTTATTTATTTATTATTTTATTTTCAAATTTTCCTCATAATTTATCATTTTTAAATTAAAAACTACATTATTTATGACTGATTAGGCTCGTCAAGGAGTATGGCCATCTGGTTGGTAGGTCAAACTCGTGGCTAGCTACCTCTCAAAAAGTATATCGTGAGCTTGAAAATGAGATTTAATTGTACGAGTCCTTTAATAACATTGACACTCTTTAATCTCGTTACTAATTAACATGTCCTTTTACGATTGAGTCTTAAATCATATAAGATGTTGGGTTTTGGTTTAAATTAAGATTTTGTGGCTTGAAGTTATTGACAGGTTGCGATACATCCACTCACACTCTAGCCTTTGTTATCTTATTGTTTACGAACAGATAAAAAACAATAATTGTTGATACTTAAAAACAATAATATTAATTAAATTTAAAGTGTGTCTTAAATAATTAGGAGAACTCGAAAGCAGTTGATTGGATTACTGGGAATTAACATGACTTTTGCTTAAACTATTTTTAGTTGAGACAGAGACTGGAGAGGAAGACTGTCGATAATAGCAATCGTTTTCTTATCTCCTCTATCATATCTTGAATAATTGATGAGAGAGTGGCATGCCAATTTCTTATCAATTGTTGATGTAGAGCTCTATCTTGTGTTAAACGCTAGCTGGGTGTATAAATTAGTCAAAAAGTAGGATGTCCCACTTTAAATTTATACACCCAAGATGAGTTAAAGCATCGAAAAACTCCGATGTGTGTTTTTTTTTCTGTGTTTCTCACTGTTGAATGGAAAGCAAATAACATACAAACGCGATTGAGTAGGCAAGTAGCATACAATTGCGATTAATATATCCAGAGGAGAAATGATAAAATCCATGTAAGAAAAATGGGAAGATGGGAATCAAGAAAAAAAAAAGTATACTCCTACTATTTATCATGACAATGAAGACTAAGTTTTATTGCACCTCATTAGTTGATGATGATCGATAGGGCAACAAAGATGGTCTCCTGTTTTGAAAGCTCCTTAACTTTAGCGGGCTCCACACCAGAGATTTTCGTTGCAGTGCAACAACTGGTGGGTGCTTTGGCTTCCACGAACCTGCTTGTGCTGGAGGACTCCCCATGAATTTACTACTGGTTCTCATAACAGTAGGTGTGGTCTCCGATGCAGTCCTGAACTCTGGCAATGGAGAGAACAGCTTTGAATTCCTTGGCTTTCTTG
>Ga0325414_1001016_pt1 | contig 25878 bp, 16 predicted proteins | sample PopdelMetagenome_8_FD_206183 | JGI IMG/M metagenome (GOLD analysis project Ga0325414, IMG submission 206183) | Populus deltoides microbial communities from Bellville, Georgia, United States - Leaf-PdKOR-R3 | ecosystem: Host-associated > Plants > Phyllosphere > Phylloplane/Leaf | place: USA... | reverse complement strand
AATAACTTAGAGTCCGCTCTAGCAATTAAAATAAACAATCATAGGAAAAATAAGCATAGGAGAACAAACATATTCATCATATAAACTGAAAAGAAAAGGTAAAATAAATCTCACATTTCTTGAAATCTGAAGGTTTCCGTGTCCTTGCAACTAAGAAAAAAGTGTTTAGCCTTACATGTTTGTTGAAAAACTAATAAAAAAGGAGGAATGTATAATTTCGGGTTTCTTAGAGGAAGGGGGCGTTTTTCTCTTCTTAGCCAGCTCCCCCCTTTCTCTTCTCTTATTCATTTTATATCTTAGGAAACCCTAGTCTCTATTTTACAAAAATGTCCTCCCTTAAGTAAACAGTTTACAATTAAGTATTTCAATAACTATTTTCCTAAAACAAAAAATTGCCTTGCATAAAATCTTCAAGCTTTGACTTAGAGGAGCTAAATTACTAAAATAAAAACTTGGATATCGATTTAGATGCTTCGGAACGTAATTTGGACTCGTTTCTTCACGAAACCTGTTTGCTAGCAGAATTCAGTTGTCATCTTTGAAAAATCATATCTCTCTCATATGACATCTTTTTTTTTTTTTGAAAGTTGGAGAGTTGATAGGTATTTGAGTTAGAAATCCAACAAAATTAAGTTTGCATCAATTGGACTTTTATAGCTCCAGATATTCAAGTCGGAATGCCCGAAGGTCAACACTAGCAGATTGCAAGATTTGACTTTGAAGGCTGCGATTTCCTTGCTCTTCCTTATTTTATTTTCTTGCCTTATATTTACAAAAAGGTATGGATGTTAGCTTTTTAATGCCACTTGAATCACTTCATTTCGATCTTTAGATCTCACGCTCTATACAAAACATTGACTGACGGTCAAATCTGCCAATTACCTCCAATTTACTTCTTTTTGCATCTTTCATCCAAAAGTGCCTTTAAAACATAAAACAAAGAATATCAAGGCATTTTATATATAAAACATAGGAAAAAAAAACTAGTTAAATATGGGTGAAACTATCGAATAATATGGTTGCATCAAACTGGAGTCTGAAGAGTGAAGGAGTGATAGGAGTCAATTAATTTTTTCACTTTTGTCAAACTCGTAAACTCGGTCCGAGTTGATCGAGTTGACCGAGTTTAACCGAGTTTGACTAAGTTTAACTGAGTTTGACCGAGTTTGCTGGTTTTCAAGTTTTTAACCCGATTTTACACGTTATTGATTTTATGAGTCAACATATATATGTATATATGTTGACTTATAAAATCATACGATTTTACGAGTCAAATCACAATTTTACTAACCATGGTGATTACTGAATGCAAATGTACTGATTTGTGACCATTGATGTGTTAAGTGGTGCGACCGGGAACAAACCTTCAACCGGACAAGGACACTCCACGGGAGACACAGGTAGGTGGTTTCCACCTCTTTCTTGTTAATGTTATGAAATGATTTAGTTACGGATGATATGTTATTGAGTTGTTGATGAATGTTAAACCGACTAAAAGATGTTGATTGAGTTGCTGATGAATGTTAAACCAACTATGAGATATTGATTGAGTTGTCGATGAATGTTAAACCGACTATGAAAATGTTGATTGAGTTGTGAATGAATGTTAAACCAACTATGAGATGTTGATTGAGTTACCAATAAATGTTAAACCGAGTATGAAATGTTGACTGATTTATTGATGAATGTTAAACCGACTATGAAATATTGATGAAGTTGTCGATGAATGTTAAACTGACTATGAAATGTTTATGAGTTATTGATTAGCTTCGGCTAATGACATCCGATATGGATGGTCAAGTTGAGTTTGATTATTAGTTTCAGCTAATGGTATCCTAGATGGATGGTCGGGTTGCGTTGATGACTAGCTTCGGCTAATGACATCCTAAGGGATTGCTGGGTTGTGATTGATGATTAGCTCCGGCTAATGGCATCCTAAGAGAATGGCAAGGATGAATTGATGATTAGCTTCGGTTAATGGCATCCTAAAAGATTATCAGGTTACGATTGATGATTAGCTTCAACTAATGGCATCCTAAAGGGATGGTCGGGATGAATTGATGATTAGCTTCGGCTAATGGTATCCTAGATGGATGGCCAGGTTGCGTTGATAATTAGCTTCAGCTAATGGCATCCTAGAGGGATTGCCAGGTTGCGATTAATGATTAGCTTCATCTAATAGCACCCTAAGGGGATAGCTGAGATGAATTAATGATTAACTTCGGCTAATGGCATCGTAGAGGGATGGTCGGGTTGCGTTAATGATTAGCTTCGGCTAATAACATCTTAGATGGATGGCTGGGTTGCACTGATGATTAGTCTCGGTTAATGACATCCTAAAGGGATGGCCGGGTTGAATATAACGATTAGATTTGGCTAATGGCATCCTAGATAGATGACCAAGTTGATTATAAGGATTGGCTTCGGCTAATGGTATCCATAGGAGTTGACGGGTTTGATTTTATGATTAGTTTTGGTTAATGGCATCCGAGATGGATGACCGAGTTTGGATGTTGTGATTAGCTACGGCTAAAAACATCCAAGGTGGATGATCAGGTTAAAGTGAAGTAATTAACCCCAACCGATATTTAAATTTCAGCCCCATAACTCCTATAATGAGGTTGGAGCGTATGAGTGAGAATAATACACTTAACGAAATAATAAGGATTATACAATGCATATGAGAAGTAAAAGAAGGAATGTACCCATTCTAAGTTGATAACAAAAAGTAACGATAACGTTCTTCTAGTTGTTTAATATCATGTTTAGATTATTTACAATACTTGTATCCAAGTTGTTTTTATAACAAGGACATCAAACAATCAAGGTGCATAGGAAAACCCTTTCCACGGGCTCACATATTTTAAAAGGTGCTATGTAATAGTATATTTTAGGTGTTATGTATTTGATAAGAACAAACGAACTAGTTGAATATTTTCCATTTGATACTTTTGTAAAGACTTGTATCGAAAAGTGTAATGGAATACAGATGTGAAAGTACGATCTTGTAAACATAATATGGTGAATGTATGCATATGATATTCCTTTTTATGAGAATATTGTATTGTAAAATCACATGAGTATTGCACTACACCAAGAGGTGAATTCTTTTATGATAAATTTTAAATATTGCTACGAGAACATGTATTGTCACTTTTATGGAATGTTGATATACACTACCCTATGTGAGTTGTGCCTTGCTAATGAATGAAATGCATTTATAAATTCACATAATGATATTGTGAAAAGCATTAAAAACCTAATGACTCACCAAAAAAAAAAAATTCCATCGATTTTTTTCTATGAAAAAGCCAAGTTGTTACAGTCTACATTCACATGGATATTTCTTAACTTTTTGATATAGGATAACTATATTACATTTCATGCCTCATATTTCTTTTTTTGTTGCCTACATTCACTTGTATTATTTCAAAACTTTTTCATATGAATTATTAAAATCTTAATATTTTTTAAAATAATTTTCTCGGGTTAACCCATATGATCCAAGACCTAACCCCTTGACCAAATCAACTACAAAACTAGGTTTAATAATTATGGTTACAATGCCTGCATGTTAAGTGTGGTCGTTAATTTGATATCAATTTTCTTAGTTATTTTATTAGATTATTGTACCAACCTATGTTGTATGTTGGATTAATATTTTTTTTAATGTAAAAAAACATTAAAGTGTTATTATCATATTTTATAATAAAATGTGGACATAGACTCATTGTATTGTAGACCACACTATTAATTTGCCTTATTAATTTGCAATTCTAATCATAAGTATTCCAAACAAGGAATCAATTTTGATTAGCTATTTAAAAAAAAAAAAAAACGAGGACAAGACACATAACTTAACAAAACATGGTGATTTTATTAGATATAAAAGCTACATGTAACTCAAAACACATCCAAACTTCATAACCTGAAAAAACTTTCTAAATAATTATAGTGGATAAACCATTTAGTTCTTGGAAGAGGACTGATGAAGGCACATTCCTAAGGCGATTGCTTGTTTCAACAATTACAAGATTGCACCGAAAGTTTTTTTTGCCCATAAAAGTCAATCATTCAAATGTACATATTTAGATATTTTTTAGATAAGTGTTCCACGCTAGCGAAACCAAGTTTTTCCCGGCATAAAAAAAATATATTTAGATGATGGTAGCATTTTCAAAGAAAAAAGAAAGAAAAATTAAGACATAGATAATTAATTTGAGTAGATTGAATACACTCGGTTAAATTAATAATATGACTTAAAAACTAAGGCATTGACAGTAAATTGAATGAACAAAAATTGGAAATAATTACCTATAAAAACTGAGCTATCAATATTATACTCGAGAGGAGAAAAAAAAAAAACTTTAGAGACTCATCATTTTTCTGCAATGGACATCGCTCCATCACCAAAGATATCTCACCGAGATGGTTTTAACGCCACTGTAAAACACTATACAACGATAATAGAAAAGATCGCGCGTGCCGTTAAAGCAACAACCCAAAAAGCAAACAAAATAAAATATCATGAAATAAACATCTTATGCTTATATTTAATCAATTAATTTAATTTAATTTAATTAAAAAAGTTATTTAAAAAATTAAATTTAACAAAGAATGATAAATAAAAAGATACGAGTAACTCGGGTTATTTTTAAAATTAGTGAGAAATCCTATCGAAAAAAATAAAAAAATAACAGAGTCCAATCTATTAAATAAATGCTGAATGATGAAATCGAAAAACCATAAGTTAAAAAACAAAAACAAACTTAAGTGAATCTCCTTAACTTAGGTTAATCTCTCAAACTCACAACCTATGAAAATCTTAGACCCGAGCAAAACTCAATTCCCAACCAATTTAATATTGAAGGATGGATTCAGATTTTTTAAAAAAAAGACTTGTCAAAGTAAAAAAAAGTAGTAATAAAAAGAATGAGGATCAAATCTTATAGGAAAAAAATGGAGGATGAAATTGTAAAAAAATAATTAATTTTAAAAACTATCTCAAATAAAACAAATAACAATCAAAATAATGATCATCAAATTTGAAAAATATAAAAATTAGAGGTTAAAATAAAAATATAAAAATTTTATAAATTTGAAGAAAATGTAAATTAAATGGCTGCTTTGAGAATTTAGAGGGTCATGTGTGGAAATCGAGAAAGAGAGAGAATAAAAAATATAAAGATTTGTTGGCCACACGTGCCACCTAGAGATGGAAGGGTAGTTGAAAGGATTCAAGTGCCTTATGGAAGCCACTATTTGGTCACTGCACACCCTCTTACATACTATCCGAATGTCACAGACATGTCTCACATGCTAGCACGCGTTAGTCAATTTTGATTTTTAAATAATATTTTATATTTATTAAAATATCAAATTGTCTTTTAGTAAACTCAATAATAACTAAGAAAATAAGATGAAAATATGAAAATGTTCCTGGACATCATTTCAAAAAAAATTACTTTTAAGAGTATTAGAGTTATTTTATGTGCTTCAAAAAGTAAAAATACAAAAAAGTCCCTAAATGTTAGTTTAAAATTTTTTATTTTTAAGATTAATTTAGTCATTTTAATGTTTTTTTTTAAAAAAAAGAAGGTATATAATTAATCAAATTTGAAGAGTTTGGGAACTTAAAAGAAGAGGAAAATAAAGATGAAGTATATAAAGTTAAGGTGCTAAAATTAAGATTATCTCCGGCAAAATTCCAACGCGTGACTTGTACAATCGGCGAAGACTGATCCAAAACTCTGGTCCCACAAAACAGCAATCCTTAGCCGTTGGATAAAAAACTCCCGCAGTCAAACCCAACCCCCCATCTAAAAGTAGAAGTAAACCCTCACTCTTTCTCCTCCCTCAAGGATACACCACCATTTCCCGGTTAGTAATCTCTCCACCTCTCTCTTTTCTTGTACTTGAATAATTGTTTCAAATTCCCGTTCGGTCTTTATTAACGAAAGTTTCATTTATAAAAAAGAAGAAAGAAAAAACTATATCAAGGGTAATTAGTTTAAATAAATCAACCAGTTTATATCTCCTGAAAAATTCGTTGGAAATTTCATTTCTGTTCTAAAATTACGTTTTTTCAGTTTAATCTAATATCAGTTTTTGCTTATTTTGAATATGATGTCTCAAATGTTTATAAATAGGAGTCTACCTCGTCAAGGGGAAATCTTCCTGGTGATAAATTCCAAGAGCTTGTGTATTGAAAGTGTAATGGTGGACCCATGGTGGTCTTTATTGGGTGCAGCAATACCTGCTATAATTGCAGGGCAAGCATTGAGGATGAAGAAAAGAAGAGCTGATGAGCAGAGGTTAAAGAGTGCTAGAGGCCGTGAAAAGAGCTCCGATGAAATTTTTGTTTGCGAGAGGGTATGCACTTCGAAGAGGATGCTAAAGAAGGTTGGTGCATTATCTAAAGATCCAACTATTGATACTTGTGTGACTGTTTGTGGTGTTTCTGAGCTCGATGCTTGTGCCGATGCGTGTGCCAGAACTGTTTGTGTTAATCAACACCAAGTGCCTAACTGGAATGATATTTGCCTTCGGAGGTGCCAAAGTGAGTGTCTTAGGCTATCCAGATCCTTTGAAACTTCTTGAGAGGCTCTTGTACCGTGTCTGTCGTTTGTCTTGGATTTACATAAAGTTTAGTGTAATTTACATTTCCTCGAGGAATTTGATGGAATACTTTGTTCAAAATGGAAATGGAAATGGAAAAGGAAAAGGAAAGGGAAATTAGCATTTTCTTTGGTTTTGGTCATGCTCACGAACTGTTCGACCAATTGTCTACGGACCCTTTCCTTTCTATTCTGGTTCTTGGGAGGAAAAATTAGGTCCATTCTTTTGCTATCGAGTACTTCTATTCTGATTATCTTCTTTTAGTTTTCAAGTGTTACTGAATTCTTTAAAGGACCTCGCCTGAATATGATATGCGTACTCCTCGTAGAAACTGCCTTTTCATTGCTTCTACTTTATAAGCTCCACGTGGAAAAGAAAAAGAAAAAACAATTAACGAAATGCTCTTTCATCTAGAGGTTGAGGTTTCGCCATTAGGCTATGTGATGACCAACTGATCTTATCATCATACCATGGATAAACGCCCAGACTTGTAATCAGTGGTGGAGTTAGGGGTTTATTTTAGATGAGGTAATAAATTATTAATAAATACTATATTATATAAAAACATGTTAGAAATTAATTCAAAATATACATGCTAATTCATATCAAGTAAAATTAATTTAAAAATGCTTTTAAAATGAAAAAACTTACATTATAGTTGTTTTATTTAAGTTTTCATACTTTGAAACCGTTTCATAATTATTTTTGTTATCAATCTTATTAAAGATATCTTTTTCAATGTATACAATCAAATTGTCATTCATCCACTTATCTCACATCCTATTCCGCAATCTATTCTTGACAATATGTATAGCAGAAAAAACTTTCTCCACTTTAACAGTTACAATTGGTAGAAGTAATGACAATTTAATAAACATCTATACCAATAGAAATATCAAATTCTTCTTTGTTTTTACCATTTTCTCTACAAAACTAGCAATACCTTCAATACCAGAAAACTCATCATCACCACGTAGATCAATAATATAAGTATCAAGATGGTCACCAAGTACCATAAGGTCCACTATAGAGAATTCATTGGGATAAAAAAGAGCAAGGCTAATAAGCTTTTCTTTATTGAAAGTAGAGAAAGAGTCACTTGGGTTTAAACATGCCACACAAAGAAGTAATTCCGTTCTCGTCTCAAAACGATCATCCAATTTAGTAAGTTGCATGTCAATGATATTGTTAAACAATTCATAACGGAAATGGTGTAGGTTTGTAATCCCTTGAGATTTTCGCCTTGAATACCCACGGAGCTTGTACTTATCATCCATGTTTAGAATATCAATATCATGTTTGATGCAAAAAAATGACACTTATTCGAATAAGGATTCCCAATCATTCTCTCATCATTTTGAATCGTTCCTTTGATGTTTTCAATAAACTCACAACATTTTCTATGTCTTGATCTTTTCTTTGTAATGCTTGTGAGAACTCATTAGTAACTGCTAGTATCATTCTCAAACAAGGAAGCATGAACACAAAATTAAATGATTCCATAATATCTGTTAAAACGACTGCTTTCGTTCTCTGTTCTGAGTTCATCCCATTCTCTCTTATAATCTTAAGCACATCAAGAATTGATGAAAACATTACAAGTAGACGAGTAATTGTAACATAGTGAGAGCCCCAATGGGTATCACCATACCTTCTAAAAGAAGTTTCTTGATTCAGGCCTCGTCTACTATAAATTTCTCTATTTTCAAGTCCTTCAATAATTCTAGCATATTGTTTTTCTCTAATCACCTTTTTCCTTTTACATGATGCTCCAATTATGTTTATAATGCTAGAAATGAAATTAAAGACATCTCCAACTTCATTATGCTTCTTTGTAATACCACAAGAGTCAATTAAAGTCTGTGAGCAAAACAATGTAGATAGTATGCACTTGGATTGCTATTTACAATAAATGCTTTCAAGCCATTAAATTCACCTCACATGTTACTAGCTCCGTCATATCCCTAACCACGCAATCTTAATATGCTTAGCCCATGTTTAGAAAACAAAGTTTTAATAGCTACCTTGAGTGAACTAACAGTTGTATCTGACACATGTTGAATGCCAAGAAAACATTCAATTATATGTTCATTGTTGTCTATATATCGTAGAACAATTGCCATTTGTTCCTTAATTGATATACGTAACTCATCAATTAAAATTGAAAATAATGAGTCACCTAGATCTTTGATAATCACATTTGTAATCTCCTCTACAGCAGCTTGAGTAATGTCTTTTTGAATATCTGGAGAAGTCAATTTATTATGTCTAGGAGCTTCACTGAAAGTAACTTTTTTAATAGCTTCATTATTTGTGAAAAGGAAATGCAAGTTTCCTTGGTTGCTTAAACATTCACATTCACATTCATCATGGCCACGAAATGGAAGTCCTTGGTGTAGTAAAAAATAAGCACAAGTTTGATAATCACTTTGACTCTTTACTATCTGCTCAGATAACAAAGTCATGATACTTTATTTTTCATTCATCAAATTCTCACATTTTATCTGAGCCGTATTGTGACTACTATTAGACTTTCCAATATGAAGGTCAAATCTTTCCTCTTTTTTTTTCAATTTGAAAACCCATCACCTATAAACGAATTAACACCCCCTTTTGACTTGAAGATGTAACAATACAAGCAAAATGCAACATCTTTGGTTATGCTGTACTTTAACCATGTTGGATATGCACCAAACCAAGACGAATTAAAACATCATAGTGTTGATATATTCCCAAATTGTTTTTGAGGAAAATCACAATGTGAAGGTTGACAAGGACCCTTTTGTAGATAAGCTCTTCAGATTGCATCTCCTATCATTTACATGGTATTCATAAATTGGTCTTTTTAAGCTAGGGTCAGCAAGGAGAGTGTCGAGGTTGATTTTAGTATGACTTTTCTTTGATCTGGATTGAGTTACATGACTTGAAGCTTTGAATGAGTTTTCATCCTCAAGGGATTTACGCTTAAAATACTTGTCTAGTGACACGTTAATTTAATTGATGAACTTGCTGGGTTTTTTTATCATCATTAATGTCTACATAATAATTAACACAACTACACAATAATTCGCTGTTAAACAAAAGTCAGTTGAGTTACACAATAATTCTAAATCTTTCATATGAAATTCATAGAAAAATATACATCAATTCATCAAAACTCGTTTTAATTCATATCTATATGCATATAATAAGTATGTTGATTAAATTAATTCTAGACACACACAAAAAAGCTGTATGAACTCACTAAGTCAAATATGTGAAATAAGTTTTAATATTACTCTAGTTTCAAATAAGAGAAAATACCAAGAGAGAAAAAGTGTAACTTATGAGATTTAAATCCAAGCCCTCTCCTAACTCCAAGTATCTCATTAACAACTAATTACAAACAAATATGTGATATATAATGACAATCAATATATTATATTTTGATTTATCACCATAATTAATCCATGATTATAGTGAATTAAGAGACCTTAGTTAAATTTAAATCAAGCTCTAATCCAGGTTGGACTACCATGCTAAAAACAAAATGAAAAACCATATTGTTTGCCTAGTGTCTGTGTAAGAGGAACATTACTTGAAAAACATGCTTTTTATTTGATATTTTACTTACAAACAAATCATGTGAAAATGTTAAATTTCAATAAACTACTCTGCCAATGCAACAGATGCCAAGAATAGTGGTTTTGCATGAACATTAATTTATTCTTTTATAATAAGAAAAGAAACATTTAATTGATTAAATTAGTAGATTCCAACATTTATTTTGAATATATTTAAACATATTCATATCAAAACCCCTAAATTATCATAAACCCTAATATTTTTAATAACTAATTATAAAAGAATAAAATTAAAATTAGATAATGAAACAAATAGAAAAGATGAAGGAAATTTATCTAAAGCATAAAGTAAAAGAGGTTACTTGCTTAACTGGTCTTGAAGAGAAATTTGCATAAGGGAGAGAGGCAAGGAATAACAGCTCAAAAGGAAAAAGGGCTCTCGGTCGGTTAGTTAGTAGAAGAAAAAGACAGAAAAGGGAAAAGTTTGGGGTAATAAGCTAGACACACACACACACACATATATATAAAGATATAAGTCAACAATAATAACTTTTCGTGTATCAACCCCTCACCAAACTATTATATTAATATTCTAATATAAAAAATATTTTTAAAAAAATTAAGGGGCAACTGCCCCCTTTTGTCCCTATGTGGCTTTGCCACTGCTTGTGCTTTGAATGCATTTTGGTTGAGTTATTTATAGTCAATTTCCATGCATGGTTACTTAATTTCCAACCAAAAGTGCCATACAGGCATATATTTAGAGGACTAACTATTTTTTCTAGCCCTTCTCTATTGTTTGCAACAAGACATAGCACGATCGACATTCGTATAATTGGAAAAACAACATTTATTGATTTGCACCATTGGTATAGGTAGTTTCCAGCTAATTGACAAAAATTTTCAAGTTAAAAGTAGTACAATAAGCATGCATACTCCTCCTAGAAGACTCCAATGAAACTTGATTGTGCCTATTGCAAATGTTCTTCGTTGAGTTTCGAAGACTTCCACAGATATTGTTTAGATTTCTTAGTCGTTCGCCTCCAAGCAGTAAGCTCGTGTGGGTATTTTCCAAAATAAATCTTGCTCCAAGTAGAGATGTAGAGTATATTTGCCCACGCTATGCTGCAAGCTAATTTTTTTAACATAAAAATAATAATAATGCGCAAGCGTTTACATTATATTTCTTGACACCATGAAAAAATTATAATCGCCAATCAAACATTTTATACATGTATTTAACTAAATAAATCAAGAGTAATATGTAATAATAAATTAAAAAAAGTTATTAACAATAATTATAGATTAAATTGAAAAATTAAGAGATAGATAACTATTAATGATGTGAACCTCATGATCATGTGGTCACACAACTTATAATCAATGTTGAGATCTGATCTCGAAAAGTCAAAAAAGATCTGATAGGAATGTGACACAATGAAAACATGTCTCAAGGCATCAACATTATTAGAATGAAGTCGAATGATACCTCGAAATTAGTTAATCTTTGATAAGTTAGAATCAATTCATTTAAGAACAAAAAAAAATACAAGAATCTCTCTCACACATTAAAACTGAAAAGTTTAAAAGTATTATTCATCAAAGGTGTTGAAATTTAGGCTTAACATATGTTTAAATAATTCTAAGAAATTAACCCTAATGAATCTACCCTTGTAGGCTGAATTGACCCACCTACAGAAATTAACCTAAAACATTTACTAGTAAGCCCAAATCCTGATCCAAACAAGCCTTGGATCTTAGCTGAAATCCAAAGTATTAAGCTTAAACATATAAATAATAAATGAAAATAACAAGTCTGGATAATAGCTTGTTGATACTACATATAATAGAAAGAAAAAAAAGATAAAATATCTTAATTCCTTAGCTTAAATAACCTTTGGCTGAGATCCACATTCCTAGATACTCTAGGATTGGTTAGCCAACTTTTAAAGTCCTTTAGATTCTAGAAAATTTGATTTGAATAGGAATTTAATTGCTGAAATCTACTTTCCTTATAAGACTGAGATTTCCCTTTAGAATATGAAAAACATTCTTAGAAATTAATTTCTCTTATAGCCACCCATTCACATTCCTTTCTTGACTAGAAGAATCAAATCTTTAGTATTAAATAATCTTTCCAAGTTTAGGATTCATATCTAAATGCCCCTTTAGTTTCCTTGCATTACTAGAAAACTTTCTTCTTTGTTGCTAAATATTCTTCTAAATAATAGGAACAATAATAAATGAATCTCTTTCAATTTTAGAAGAATATCTCACTCATCTTTGTAAGAAAAGGATCTCTACATCTTATAGCCCAAACTCACACTACTAAAAAATGTATTAATTAGCAACGGATTATTCCGTTGCAGATAATATTAAAATCCGTTGCTAAAACAATTTAGCAACGGAATTAGCAACGGACAAAATCTGATGCAGATTTGTCGTTGCTGATTTTTCAGCAACGGATTTTTCCGTTGCTAATTTCGCAGCAATGGATAATCCGTTGCTGATTCACAAAATCAGCAACGAATTATCCGTTGCTGATTCACAAAATCAGCAACAGATTTTCCGTTGCTGAATATATTATTTTTATTGAATTAATTTTTTATTTATGAATTTTAATTTGTTTAATTAATTATTTATAGATATTTTAAAAGTTGTAGAATATATATAACCAACATAAATTAATATTAAAAATAAATGCATCACTAATAAAAAAAAATGGAATAAAAATAATATTCATATTATAAAAATTTAGTTAAACTTGCATTAATACAAACGAAATTAATGGTACAATAACAAATTAAATTAATAAAGGCAAACATATTATAAAAAATTACATTAACAATACGAGCACCTATGTCTTAGAAAGACGGCTAAGGGAGATGGAAAGTATTGCTTACATTTCGTCTGCCATTTAGTCTTCCAAGCCGTGAACTTACATTAACAATACGAGCACCTACAGCAGAAGGTCTCATCAAAGGAATCAGAGATTGAGTGACATTTTTGGTACCATAATAGTTGGTAGCACCAACATTCTGGGCATGTTCAACCGAATTGTCAGCCCCAAGATTGTAATTAACACCAGCATTATTCACCTGCAAAAGGAATAATATGCATAAGACATGTCAAAGAAATTCAGGACAACATGTAGGTTAAAACATACATAAAACATGGAATTATGGTATAACTATTGCCAGAACTGAACAGTAAATTACAGTCAACTTACCAGAACATCTATTCCACCATAAGTTTGTTCTATCCACTCAGCAAATTTCTTGATGGATAAAGAATCTAGGACATCAAGTTGATGGAAATCCACACTCAAACCCAACTCTTTCAAGACATTGGCAGCTTCAAGACTAGTGCTACTTTCTCGTGATGTCAGGATAACTGTTAATCCATGGTCTGCAAGTTGTCTCGCTGTCTCAAATCCTATTCCTCTGTTCCCACCAGTCACCACAGCGACAGTTTCTGATGACCACCACCTGCAAACATTCCACCAAATTTATTACTCTATAGTTGTGACTTGGATCAATATGAAGCATCCCACATCCTAAAGTTGAATAACTTAAGCCCCTAACAAACCATATCCCCCAAAACTCTAGTTTGCAGTTCACAATCCACATGTACAACAGAGGACTCTGATCATGAACACAACACCACCTAACCACTGAAATCAGAGGTGCAGGCATTTGACCGTTGAATTAAACCAAACCGAATTGTTTTGCAACAGAACGAATAGACAAAGAAAATGCACTAGCATTTTCAAACCATTTCTAAAACAAGTTCATAGAATACTAAAGTGAACCACATTTCTGAAACACATATACTTATCTTGCATATTTGACTACACTTTAAAAATAGCAGTGCAAACATGTTTAACTAAGGTCAGCTATGAACATCTTTAAGCTAATACACGCACTGCTTTATGTTAATGCAGATAAGAGATGGCCAGAAAGTATTTTAACATAAAAAAGAAACAGCAAACATTTAATGTAAGACAACTGCATCTTTCGTTTGGTTTTAATTTCATTCTTGGAACAGCAGTATTTTTTCCACAAAACATACTGTAGCAACACCAAATTGAGTAAGGGCTTCAAATGAAGGGATGGTGAAACTTAAAAGTTTTCCTGGGCTCCTGCAAAAGAATGAAGATAAAGCTCAACAAATGGACACCTAAATAGAAGCATGGTGACGCACACAAGCAGTGCCATAACTAAAAAATTGTTCAAATTGCACAAATGATAAGAAGGCTACTGCAAAGAAAGCTCCCTCCCTAGTCTTTTCCGGTTTTTGTAACTAGTAATTTATACCACTAGTTAGGATTACATCTTTTTGCGTGCTCTGTTTTGCAACATTTTTACTAGTTACTGCAAAGAAAGCAATAGTTTTGCAACTGTAGTTAGGCTACTTTCCACAACATTTTTCATGCTCTGTTTTGCATCATCTGTTCAACATAAATCTCAACCCCCCCCCTTTCTGTATATATTTTTTTATACCTCACCCAGTTAATAAATTTAAAATAAAATACATTACATTAATAATTAAAAATATTAGCATGTGATAAAAGCCATATTTAACAAATAATTTGCAAAAAATCAAACAAAATTATTATTCTCATCAATAAAATTAGTTAATAAAATAAAATACATTATCTCTAAATTACAAATAAAATCTCTCAAATATGGTTTCTAATTATACCTGTTTTAATTTGTTATACCGTCTACAAGTGGATTCTTAGGAGCACAACATGATTCTTTGCAAATGGGAGCACACCACAACACAGTTCTTTGCAAGTGGGAGCACACCACCGTCCTTTGCAAGTGGGTTCTTGAGAGCACAACACAGAAGAAGTAAAGCAAAAGTGGGGTTATTGAAAAGGGATGTTTTGGAATTACATATTCCTGGACAATAATTTAAGAGAAAGTGACAGAGAAGAAGTGGGTTTCATGAAAAGAAAGAAAGGGATAAATTGATTGGGTTAGGGTTTTTTATGTGGAGAATAAAAGTTGTTTGATTTTGAGTTGGAGTAATTAATTGTTTCTTCCCGGGTGTTTTTTCGTTTATATATATATATAAAATTCAAATTTTGTTCTTCTCTTTATCACCACAGTCATTGTAGACCGTGTCATTATATTAGCAACGGATAATATCGTTGTTAATTTTTAATATATTAAATTATTTATTAGCAACTATTTTTTCGTTGCTAAATCGGTTATTAATATTAAAAAATTAATATATATATAATTGGTTGCTAATTTATTGCTAAATTTGCATCTGAAATATTCCGTTACTAATTGCCGATGCTATTGATCTTTTTTTTAGTAGTGTCATACTTATTAATATAACCTTAATCAGACCTGATACAAACTCTTAATAAGCTTACTTTGCTACCTAAATTAGACCCATACATGGGCTGACCTAATTTTGTCAAATGAACCATTAAAGAGATTGGACCGAACCCATTATCATACACAAACCAAGGCTAGCTAAAACTATCCCATGCCCAAAACCTATCATGGCCGAATGGAACACAAGCTAAATCCTAAGAAAAAAGACAATCTTGACCGAATTGCCTCCCTATCAAACCTAAGCACAAAACCAAAGGCCTATCATGTGAAATTCATGGTTGAACTGTATCAATTAAGATATACAATCTCGCAACAAACTTGATTATGTCTATGTAGACACAATTTTAAGCACTTGAAATTAGATAAGCACATATATACAAATATTTGATTTTATTAAATTTATGATTGATTACAATCTCTATTTAAAATATTCTTACAAAAAGAATGAACAATCCTCTGATTTTTCCTTTGGATTTGATAAATAGTGATTTGATTTATTTGCAAAATCAAGTCAAGATTTGTGATTTGCAAGAACACGAATTTAGACATGTATTATGAAGTGAGATTTGATACTTTGAAGAGTACCTTTGATTTGTCTTTAAAGTGTTGAAGAATTCTAATGAGAAGCTTTTAGGCTTGATCTAGTAGAACCTTATTTTTTGTAGACTTCAATCATAGATGAAAGAGATTTGAGAGCTTCTCTTGAAGAAAATTTGTATCTCTAAGAGTCCTCATCTTTTTTTATAAGTTGAGGCCCTCTATTTATAGAGATTTGTAAGAGATCTTATGTTCTTTTCCAATGCCACATGACATGATTTTATTAGTTGATCTTTATTGATGAAATTTTGCATTTATGATAAGATATTTTGAATATTTCATACCATATATCAACATTTCATTGACCAATAAATATATGAAGTTTTATTTATTTTTCATGTCAAAATATTTTAATTTTATTTTATCCTTTCATGTAAAAGTAAAGTAAAAATAACACATGGTAAAATTTGATTGTTAGAAAATTTTGGTTTCTAGAAATCCTCCCTTGAGACAAGTTCACTTATATTTGAAAATAAGTGGGTATGTCTTGGAAATATAGTTGAGAGGGTTTTATATTTTAAATATATTTTTGACTAAAATTTGATTTGATCATATTAAATTTTCATAATAAATAGATATATTTTATTGTGAAAATAAAATAAAATAGTCAAAATTAGAAATTTATGGAATAATTTTGATTGATATTTATCAAATCAAATAATAAAATCAAATTTCAGTATCTCTTTTAAAACAATTATATATTTTAGGGATCAAATAAAATTTGTTTTTATGCATGAATAATAACTTTGACTTAGCCTATAAGATTTATTTTTTTCACTAGAAGTGATTATTATGACATCTTGTTTTGAAGGTATTGTTATCTTGAATTTAATGGTGCGATTCATTCATAATTCCTGCTAGCGGTTACTGAGTTATCATATTAAAGATTTTGATTCTTTTTCTTTCTTTTCTCTTAATATGCTTGCACTCATATTCTTTGATGATTTATTTCCTTCATTCCCGTTCAAGCATTCTTTACCTTAAAACTGCTCGTACAAGTTGTTTTCCTTTTTAACAGTATAATTTTTTTTTGAACATTGTCGTAGAGAACTTGGCACAAACTGACTTTGCTTATAGGAAATTTTTTTTTTGTCTTGGTTACCGTGCTCCATCCTTTGTTAATGTCCTCATTTCCTAAATGAATTGCTGAGAGAGAGGGGAAAGAAATAAGTGCAGAACCCACTTTGTATTATAGAACAAGAATTATTGCCTTTCGCTATGACTTGAACATGAAAGATTTTAACTTCCCATGTACTTGTTTCAGAAGACGAAAAGTACCTTGCACAGCCGACCTTTCTATCACAAAATAGGAGGGTTTTTCTTCTTCTTTTGTAATCAGGCTAGGGTCCCTGGTGTGGCTATAAAAGACCACTAAATTGCCTTTCTTTCTGCTGTAAATAGTACAACCTTTTCTTCTTCCTTGACCGTCAGCACGGCCACCACCAGATAGAAGGTATCCATAGCTCTAGCACGACCTTTTCTTCTTCCTTGACCGTCAGCACGGCCTCCACCAGATAGAAGGTATCCATAGCTCTTTAGCAGGTATGTATGCCTCCATTCATCATTTGTTTTAATACAACTGTACGTTTGTTTTTTGAAGATTTTAAACAAGAAGGAAGATGCCCACCCTATTTGTGCTATCTTCGTATCTCCAGTTATGTGTGTGGCTGTTCACTGCTAGGTGGCATCGAACCTTCCGAAGCTCATTGAAGGTCTGAGGCGGTTGGCCAAGTCTGCTCCCATGTTGACTGTTCCATCGAGGGATCTACTTTGCTGGAAACCAAACCATCACTTGTAGCTATTTCAATGTCTTTTTCATCACCAACCAAGTCTTTATCAATGTTAATAGCATCAAATTTATGGCTATCAATGTCAACTAGAGCAGAGTTGTGACCCTTAATGCCACCTGCATCAGATCCATTGCCATCAAACTTCTCATCGGTCCCATTCGGCACAAACCTTTAAGGATCAAACAATGCTAATAACATATTGTTTTTCTGTATTTATGTCCTTGCAGATTTTGCTTCAGCAAGCCTTGCCCCCCTGGTGATCATAATAATATTTTTCATGGTCTACTTTTATCTTCCCATTGAATTAACACGAAGCTACTGCAGCAGTAGCAACGGAATCAACAAATCCTTCGGGCTTTAGAAGCAGCAACAATTTGCAGTTGTAGCTGCAGCTTCCACTCATAGTAAAACACTAGCAACTAGTAAAGGAAATGTTTATTCAGATCATATTTCATCATCATCATCATTTATAGCCACCAAGTTCCCTAATGCATTTTCTTTCCTCAAAATCTTGTTCAAAGCAGCAGTAGCCCAGCTCAATCTCCTCAGTGGAAAAGTTCCGTGAGGATCACAACCTCTCAAGTTCTTTCTTCGTCTCTAGCCTCATCTTTATTGACCCTCAAAAACCTTCCCCAACAGAAAGGCAAAACCGAACAAGGTAACACTCAGATATCTTTTGCAGCTAGCCAACAATCATATGCTTCTCCACAAGGGCAACCGAATCTCAGTAGTAACCAATCCTCGTCTCTTCCAGTGGTGATCGGATCCCCCACAACCTTAATTTTCTAAAAGTGCAGGTGGAAGCTCAAGGACATCCAATTGCATAAGTAACAAAGGCAGCTAATCATCTCAGCAATCCAAGAACTGTCTCCGTGCCTGTGCAAAATTCGTCTCCATTTGGTGGAAGAAATATTCCGTCAATCCTTGGTTATCCTCACAACTCTTCTTCATCATCATCATCAGCAGCAGTTAACAAAGCATGCACTTCAGCAGGCTCAACTAATCTACACTAATGCTTTTTATGCAAGCTCAAGCTTAAGCTCAACATGTGGCAAATTCAACAAACGTTGCATCAGAAACTAGTGGGTTTTACCTGCAAAGACACCGCAGTGAGTATAAACATTTTATCTGCAACCGTTGCATCAGCAGTTTGTGCCTTCTTTGCACCTTCAGCTTCTCTTTAGATCCTATCAGCCCATCGCATCATTTTATCCATGTTCTCTAGTGATAAAGATGATATGGCCTGTTGAGCTTTTGCTACATCTTCTTGAGAGTTTTATTCCAAGTTGCTCACTCATGTTAGCCATCATCTCTGTGCTCATATTCTTCATCATTGACGTGAACATCTGTTGCATAGCTGGATCTTTCATTTGGTCTCTCATTTGTTCTTGCATACCAAAAGATGAGGCAGGAAAGCTTGATGAACTAGTTCCACTGATGCCATTATTCCTATTAACTGCAAAATTTCCTCGAGTTTCTGTTGGTTTTGCCCCAGCACCCGGACTTGATCCATCAGTGTTTAAAGTTGAAGCAGTATAGCTGGAACTGAACCGTTTCCTCTCGAAGAAGATGCCATTTCAAACATTTTCTGAAGCTCTTCTGGTGACATCTTACTCATCATATCACTTGCTGTTTTGAGCATGTCTGGCATCACATTTGGAGGAACCATACTAGATTTAAAGCCATTAAAACTGCTATATGAAGATCCACCCACAGTAAAAAGAAGTTGCCACTTGGAATGAGAAAGCCATTTCAAACATTCTTTGAAGCTCTTCAGGTCATCTTGCTGATCATATTTGAGGTAGTTTTAAACATGTCGGGAGACATCTCTCCAGCTTTTGCCCCGTTTTGAAACAGAAAAGATCTTGACATCTCCTAAAAATTTGTGCAGGTGACCGACCTATAGCAATATTTAAGCTGTCTTTTGGTCGAGATGATATACCAATTTGTTCTCTTATGCACAGCAGCAGCTCAACGACTAGAAGGCAACCCTTTTTGTTGTTCTTGCTGTGACAATGAAGGTTTTTGAAGTTGAGTATCAATTAGGATTTAGACTAATAAAATTTAAAATTGGTAAGAATTTGAATATTAACTAAAGAAAGAATCCTAATTAATATAGAAATCCTTGATGAAGAAGCATTTATAATAAACTAGTTTATTAGAATTTTTATTTAATTAGAATGTTAGATTTCTTATTAGATTAAGATTTTCTTTGAATAGTTTAATTTCTTGATTATCTAGGACTTGAGGCCTGTAAATAGACTTGTAATCTTGTGCATTATATACAAGTATAGAGAGATAGAAAAAATCTATAAAGCTGTATCTTTTGAGAAAACTTTTAATAAAATATCATTCCTCTCATTTTTCTTATTCTTTAGCTTTGTTCTTATAAATTAACTACCACACCTTATCTTTCTTTTTCAACAAGTGATATCAAATCTTAGGTTTGATTATTCAACATGGCCAATATTCAAACTTTCAATTTCAATGTCCTAGGTTGACAAAGAATAACTATTAAACTTAGTGTATTCGAGTAAAAACTTGGCTAGGTTTCCAAGATGTATGAGAGATAGTTGAAAAAGGCTTTGAAAAGCCTATAGATGGAGCAATGTTGACTTCAAGTCAAAGGAAGGCTGTGCAAAAGGCACAAAGGAAGGATCAACTACACTAACAATCATCCACCAATGTCTGAATGACACCACTTTTGAGATAGTGGCCAAGGCAACCACCGCCAAGCAAGCATGAGAAGTTTTGTAAGAATCAAACCAAAGAGTTGACAATGTGAGAAAGATATGTCTACAAAAACTACATGGTGACTTTAAAAAGTTACATATGCTTGAATAAGAGAATATTTCAGAATACTTTACAAAAGTATTGACCAAATACAATCAAATGAAGACATATGGGGAGAAGATGGAAGAGACACGTGTGGCAGAGAAGATCTTATGTTCGCTGCAAAAGAAGTTCTATTATGTGGTGGTCGCGATAAAGGAGTCATAAAATATGGATTTTCTTTCAATACAAGGTCTTATGGGAAAATTACAAGCCCATGAGAAAAAAGTCAATGAGATTCAAGAGGATGTGAGTGCACAAGCACTTTTTTCAAAGCAAGATGGTTCTGGATATTCCCAAGGAGGAGGAGGAAAATGAAGATTTGGAAGAGGAGGCTGAGGAAGCCTCAACATATTAAATAATCGACTGAATGAAAGGAGCCGGTCAACCGGTTTAACTGGCAGTAACAATCTGAGATCCAGATTTGACAACAGGTTTGACAAATCAAAAGTTAAATGCTATAATTGTCAAAAGACAGGTCATTATGCTAGGGACTGCTAGAGTCCAACCAAAAAGGTTGAGGAGAATGCAAATCTTGTGATAAAGAAGAGAAGAAAGCCACTACTATTAATGCATAATGAGAGAATGCAAGACAAAAAGAACATGTGGTACCTAGGTAATAGAGCCAATAATCACATGTGTGGAGACAAAAATAAGTTCATGGAGCTTGATGAAGCAATTAGAGGTAATGTCACCTTTGCAGATCATTTAAAGGTTGCCATTAAAGGAAAATGTACGATTTTGATTAAATTGAAAGATGAAAGTCATCAATTTATTGGTGATGTCTATCATATACCAATGGTGAAAAGCAATATATTGAGCTTAGGACAATTATTGGAGAAGAGATATGAGATTAAGATGAAAGATCGTACTTTGACATTACTTGACACTAAATGAGATATGATTGTAAAGGTAGTCATGACAAAAAATAGAATGTTCTTACTAAATATAGAGACGAACATGCCTAAATGCCTAAATACATGTGTGAAAGATGAAACTTGGCTTTGGCATATAAGACTTGGGTATGTAAACGTTGATAGCTTGAAGATGATGGCACAAAAGGAGATGTTGAAGGGTCTACCATCCATTATATATCCAAATAAGTTGTGTGAAGGATGTTTAATGGGCAGGTAATTTTGCAAGAGTTTTCCAAAGGAGTCTACATCAAGAGCAAATAAACCCTTATAAAAAATACATGCCGATGTTTGTGGTCTTATCAAACCACGTTCGTTTGGTAAAAATTTATATTTTCTACTTTTTATTGATGATAATAGTAGAAAGACTTGGGTATATTTCTTAAAAGAAAAGTCTAATGTGTTTAGTTGTTTTAAGAAGTTTAAAATATTAGTTGAAAAGGAAAGTGATTATTCTATCAAATCACTTAGGACAGATAGGGAGGGTGAATTTTGTTCGAATGATTTTAATGAGTTTTGTGAAGATCATGGTATAAAGAGACTCCTGATGGTGCTTAGATCCCCACAATAAAATGATGTGGTAGAGAGAAAGAATAGAAGCATCATCAACATGGCGAGAAACATGCTCGAAACTAAGAAAATGCGTAAAACTTTTTGGAATGAAACTATAGATTATGCTATCTACTTGTCAAATAGATGTCCTATCAAAAGCTTGAATGACATAACTCCATAAGAAGCATAGATTAGAAAAAAGCCAAGCGTCTTGAACTTGAAAGTTTTTGAGAGCATTGGTTATGTGCATGTAGATGATCAAGTAAAGACCAAGCTAGATGACAAAAGCAAAAAGATGATCTTTATGGGCACAATCAAAAGTCTAAAGGATAAAAGCTTTACAACCCTGATGAAGGAAATATGGTAATTAGCAGAGATGTTGAGTTCAATGAAGAAAGAGCATGGGATTGGAAGGTAAATGATGGTGAGAAATATGACTTCATATCGATTCTTGATGAAGAGGAGGAAATATATGAAGATCATCAAGAACCTATAGTCAAACCTCCACAAACACCAATGAGCTCAACTTCTTCTTCTTCTAATGAAAACTCAAGTAGTGGCACTCTACGAAGTCTATCAAGAAAGATGAGGAGCTTTGATGACTTATATGAGGTAACTAATCCTATTAATGACGTAATACTATATTGTCATCTTACTAAATATGATACTATAGTGTTTGAAGAAGCAATAAAGGATTCAAAATGGAGAATTGCTATGGATGAGGAGATTGCATTAATTGAGAAGAATGACACATGAAGATTGGTTCATAAACCAAATGAAAATAAGTCAATAGGTGTCAAGTGAATCTATAAAGAAAAGAAGAGCGTTAAAGGAGAAGTTGAGAGATACAAGGCACAATTAGTGACAAAAGGCTATAATCAAAAGCATGGGATTGACTATGAAGAGGTTTTTACTCCTATTGTTAGATTAGAGACTGTTGCATGTCCCCACACGGCGTCCATGGCGATTTTTGTTCATTTGCTTGTTCTTTGGGAGTCGCCACCTAGTATTTTATTGAGAGGTTACTAGGAAACCTGAGTGTACTGGTCTTGTCAAAGATTCACAGGTGAGGAACTAGTTGTGACTAGGAAAGATATTAGCACCCCTAGCGCACCGTACTTAAGGTAAGCTGCTTTGTAGTTTTGATATGTTAAAGAAGTTTTAAAGATTTTGTCTTTTTATCGGATATCAGGAATACGACTTAAATGAAAGTTCATAATCCTTAACTGTGAGCAAATCAAAACATTAAATTCTTCATGTCTTTGTGGTCTTATCATAAAAAAAACATCCATAAAAAAAATACAAAAACATATTCTCTTTTACTATGTTTTACACATACACCCATGATTACATGTTACAACATAACAGAAATTAAAAATTTAAAATGAATGAAACAACATTAATCTAAATATACATATCAACGTCTGGAAATTACAAAAAGAAGAAACCTCGAGAATAGTGCTAGAGGGTTTCTGGGCACGGGAACAGTGGCGGCATGTCTTCTCTACGTGCAGCCACCATTGGCGGCCTGTGAGCCCATTCACCGCCGTAGAGAAAGTCCAAGCAAATAGGGGGATCTGGAATGGTTTCCTCCCTTTTTCCCTTCCCTGCTGGCGGTGAAGATCACCGTCACTTCTGTAACAAGAGAAAAACGCACAAACAACAATTGATTTTAAGTTTTCTTTTTTATCCAGATTTGCTCTCAGGTTTGGTTTGTTGTTCTTTCCTTCTTCTTCAAGCGGCAGATCTGGCAGCTGAGGAAGGGGACGATGTTTGTGGGGGAGGAGCTGGAGGAAGACGACTGACAAATCTGGGTCTGTGGGTGTTGCTGTGTTCGGTCTAGTCTTGGATTGGTGTTAGCTAAGAGGCTTCGATGGAAGCCGGTTGGTATGGATGAAGGAATCTCCATTGTGGTCGACGGCGAGGGAATAGACGGGGATTTGTGGGCTGCTAGATCTCCGGTGAGGATGATGCTAAGATGAGAGTGAGGGGGCTATCTTGACTGGTCTGAAGAGGCCAGTGTGTAGGGAAATGGGGAGAAAGTTGAGCCGACTGGAGAGGGAAGATGGAGGTTGTGGCCGAGTGTGTGTGGGGAAGAGCTGGGGAAAATGGTTTTGTTTTTATGTGTGAGGCAGGTCCGGGTTAATGAATGGGGGGAGGGGTTGCAACGAGGGAGAAAATAAGAGGGGGAAGGTCTGTGTGCAGGGAGAGGTTACTGGCTCAGGTAGAAGGTGCCGAAAATGGCAGAGGGGGACAAGGGTGGCTGCCTTGGTTCTCTGGTTTTTCAAAAAGGAAGGGGTGGTGGCTTTTCTACAGAGATGGGTTTAGGTTTAGGTTTTCTTTTTCGGTATTTCCCCTTGGTCTCTCAAAATTGCCCCTTCTGGTATGTGTTGGTTTAGTGGTATTTATAGGAGAAGTGTGATTGGGTCCCCAAACTTGGTCTCTTAACTTTTCTTTTCTTTTTTTTTTTGCAAATTTGATTTTTCTTATTTTTTATATTTTTTTGAAAATGAGCAATATCAATGTCAACTCAATGAGGAAAGTCAACGATTTTAAAAATGAAGTGTGAAAATTTGAACGCGTTCAAAAGACCTTTGAAAATTTAAATTCTTTTAAGATTGTTGAAAATGCTAAAAACGATGCAAATATATTTAAAAAACATTTTTTTTATTTTCGTTGTTTTTCACTATTTTTGGATTTTTGAAAAATTTTATAAAAAAGATGGGTAAAAAATTGGGTAGCAACAAAGACCATTCGATTAATCATTGCCATTACTACCCAACATAGATGGAGAATCTATCAAATGGATGTCAAATTAGCCTTTCTTAATGGTTTTCTTGAAGAAGAGATCTACGTTGAGCAACCTATGAGTTATGAAGTAAAGGGATACGAAGATAATATTTTAAAGTTAAATAAAACCTTGTATGGATTAAAGCAAGTTTCAAGAGCTTGGTGTAGTCGTATTGATGACTATTTCCTAAAAAAATAGATTTGTCACTATATAACCATATTATTCGATAGTTTCACTCACATTTAACTAGTGTTTTGCCTATTGTTTTATGTATAAAATTCCTTGATATTCTTTATTTTATGTTTTGAAGGCACCTTTAGATGAAAGATACAAAAAGGAGTAAATTGGAGGTAATTGGCAGATTTGACCCTCAGTCGATGTTTTGTGCAAAGCGTGAGCTCTAAAAGTCGAAACGAAGTGATTCCAATGACATTAGAAAGCTAACATCCATACCTTTCTGGAAATCTAAGTCAAGAAAAATAAAAATACAAAGAGCATGGAAATCACATCCTTCAAAGTCAAAACTTGCATTCTGCCAGTGTTGACCTTTGTCCATTCAAAATTCAATATCTGGAGCTGTAGATATCCAATTGATGCAAACTCAATTGTTTTGGATTCCTGACTCAACAAACGCTCCAAATTTCAGCCAAAAACGATGTCATATGAGGGAGATATGAGTTTTCAAAGATGACAACTGAATTTTGCCGGCAAACAGGTTTCGTGAAGAAACGAATCCAAAATACATCCCGAAGCATCAAAACCGACATCCAAGTTTTAATTTCAGCAATTTAGCTCCTCAAGTAAATCAATCCAGAAGGTCAAGGAAGGCAGCCACCAACCTCAAACCACCAACCACAAACCAGCTGC
>Ga0325414_1001015_pt1 | contig 25880 bp, 21 predicted proteins | sample PopdelMetagenome_8_FD_206183 | JGI IMG/M metagenome (GOLD analysis project Ga0325414, IMG submission 206183) | Populus deltoides microbial communities from Bellville, Georgia, United States - Leaf-PdKOR-R3 | ecosystem: Host-associated > Plants > Phyllosphere > Phylloplane/Leaf | place: USA... | reverse complement strand
AAAAAAAAAAAAAAAAAAATCAACAATGATGAGATAGAGTGCCATTCTTTAACAAATATAAAAGGGTCATATTGGTAAATCTCAGTTATAATCGAGGGCTTTGGGAAAACTACTGTGGGTATAGACATATGTTGTGGATTCAAATGGTGCCTTACAATTCCTTTCTTTTGTGTTTTTTTTTTATCTTTGATCAATTTTTTTCTTCAATCACTAATTTTATTTTGACATTAAATCCAAATCTTGTTTTTTTTTATTGATTTGAATTATATTATGCATCTAAAAATCATATTGCATATCTTTTTACTAAATATGCATGTCCCATTAAAATCAGAAACAAAACCCGTGTCTGAAAACTAGCAAATAGTACTCTTATTGAATCTAAATATTCTCTTTTGAGAAACCTAAAAGTTTCTTATAAAAACCAAATAATAGAAACTGCTCCTTACAAACCCCTAAACAAAGATGTTACCACCAATACAAAATACATTATACAATAAAATAACTATACCAACACAAACCTCAACACGATAGAAAAACATATCCAAAAGACTTATTTTCTCCTGTTGAAACTAAAAAACTTGTTGAAAAAAACTCAGTTTTCAATCATACCAAGTCACTAAAGCCAGCCAACTCAAATTCAAAATAAAAAAAATATTTTCTTAAAGTTATCAATGACAATCTCAACCACTTTGAAGCTTCCTTTTTCACCTTAATTGCTCATGATGCATCCAAAATCAGTAACCACCCTTAAACCTCTACAAGCCATGAAACACCATATAACATGACAAAAACCAAACTTTTGTTGAAGAAGAAGCCTTTCAGGAAGAAATTCTTGAAATATAAAAACTTTATTAGAGGAACCCTACATTTAGAACAACTCTTCCTGCATCAGACATAAGAATCCAAAATGAGCCAGACATTACTAACCAATATAAGTTCAATGTCTCTTCCCTGTATGAATGAAACATTGATGGTATGCCAAAATATAAGGATAACATCCTTAGTACCTCACAACAAAACAAATGATCATGGCTGCCAATGCTTACAAAACCCAGACTAGAACCTCAAATAAAGCCATATATGAACTTTTAATTGCAGGATTTTTTAGTCAATTAAATAAAGCTTTGGAATGGATTAGGTATCCAATTCAAATAAGAAATATTTATTGCAAAAGTTACAGTCTACATTTGTATTTTTAAAATTTGATATGAAATCAGGTTTTGACAAATACAGATTCATCCAAAAGATCATTATAAAAGAATATTTACAATTCTTTTTGGTCAATGTGAATGAAATGTAATGCCATTTGGATTGAAAAATGCTCCATCAAAATTTCAAAGAATCATGAATATATTTTTAATCCATATTCAAAATCTTGCATAGTTTACATTGATGATGTTCTTGTTTTTCAAACTCCTTAGAATAACATTTTATACATTTACAAACATTCTTTTATCTTGTAAAGAGGATTAGTTGTTCAAAAACTAAGATTTCTCTTTTTCCTAACTCGTATTCATTTTCTTGGTCATTATATTTTTCAAGGCACAATCACACATATAAAGAGATCCCTCACCTTTGCCAGTAAATTTCCTAACAAAATCCTTGACAAAAACCTGTTGCAAAGATTTTCAGGGAGTCTTAACTATGTCTTAGACCTTTATCCAAACATTTTCCATCTTGCAAAACCATTACATGATAGGTTAAAAAAAAATCATGTGCCATGGTATGATGAACATTTTAGCATTGTTAAAAAGATTAAAAAAAACAGGTACAAGAAATATCTTGCTTACACATAACCAATCCCCTAGCTCTCAAAACAATTTAAATAAATGCTTCAGAGTTAGGTTATGGTGGTATCCTTAAGCAACTCTAAAATCCCTAGGAATCCTTAAACAATTTAAACAACATTTATGGTTTTCTATTTGAATAATTGGTTGATCGATTTTGGGTTTTCCAGACCTTGGTTAATTGGTCACCATGTAGTTGCTTTGACTGTCTATTATTTAGACTTTTGAGATTTCTTTAGCTTTTACTTTGTTTTGTGTTGCCTAAGGTCATTTAGAGTTGGGTAACGAACCTTTATACCTCTTGGGGGTATGCCCCTAGTATTATGTACAATTTTCTCTTTAATACAAATATACTTATTAAAAACAAAGTCCAAAAATTTCAAATAACATATTCTTCAATTTACATCTGTATATTAGAATGATTGTCAAAAGAATTATTCAACCATCAAAAAATAAATTCTTTTGATTTTCATGTGCATTATAAAATTTCAAAGTGATTTGCTAAATTAGAAGTTTCTTTTTTGTATTGATTGCATATCAGCTAAATAGGTTTTACAAAAAAGATGTTCAAAATATTGTATCAGAACAAAATTTTGTCTGATGACAAGCTATACTTAATATATTTTTTTTAAATTTTGATTTAGAATCTATAAAAGAAGATACTATTTATACACCTGATTTTCTCTAAAACAGGTCCTGATACCACCAAAATCCAGAAACAAGGGAAAAGCCCTACAACAAAAACCAAAATCTCCAAAACCTCCAAACCCTTCAAAACTCCTTTCTTTAGCAATTTCTTATGCAAAACCAATAAAATCATGGAATGATATGGTTACCGAAAAAGAAGAAGAACTAAATCATTCTTCTCAGGTACAAACTTGGGTAGATTCCTTTTCCAATTCTCCGAAACTACTTTTGGCTTTACAAACTATAAGCTAGAAATCCATACAGGAAGGTAAATCTTCTCAACCAATTTCCTAAACTAAATCAGATTCTTCCTCTAAAAAACCCTTACTTCAATCTTTGCAAATCTCTTAGATTGATTTATCTCAAAACAAAAAAAATTCAAAAGAAAAATATGAATATATTATAAAACAAAATTCCCAAAATGTTTGTCTATTGAAGATGGATTTTCTCATTCTGATCCTTCAATAATAGCTTTAAAGATTTTTCCTCCAGGATGGAATATTAAACCATGAGATTTTACAAAACCCCAACCTTATTATATGGCAATCCTTGAAGTAACAGGATTAGCCAGATTTAAACACTTTAAACTTTAGCAAAACCATCCTAACCTCGCATATTATACATGTATTATCCAAAAAATGATTTACCCTTCTGATTGGAAACAAACTCTTCACAAAGAAATTCCTTTTCCAGTTAGTTTCCAAGCCAAATTACATAACTATTGCCGCTCCTATACCTATTAGGATTACTAATAGACAGTGGCGGAGCCATGGAGGAACAAAAGGGGGCAATTGCCCCCTTAATTTTTTTTAAATATTTTTTATATCAAAATATTAATATATTAGTTTAGTGAATTATTGCTACACGGAAAGAAAGTTTTTATTGTTTATTATTGTTGACTCATATGTTGTACTATATATATATATAGTACAACTCATTACCCTAATTTTTTTCCATTTTCCCTTTTCTTTCTTTATCTTCCCTTGACTAACAAAGAGGTTTTTATGTTCTTTTCATGAGCTGCCATTCCCTGCCTCTTCCATATGCAAATTTCTCATCAAGTATAGTTAAGCAATTAATCTTTTTTGCCTTTTGCTTTATACTTTAGGTAAATTTTCTTTATTTTTATTTATTTATTTCATTGTCTCATTTTAGTTTTATTCTTTTATAATTAGTTATTAAAAATATTAAGGTTTATGATAATTTAGGGGTTTTGATATGATTATGTTCAAAATAAATGTTTAAATCTGCTAATTTAATCAATTAAATGTTTCTTTTTTTATTATAAAGGAATAAATTAATATTCATGCAAAACACTATTCTTGGCATCTCTTGCATTGACATAGTAGTTTATTGAAATTTAATATTTTCACATGATTTGTTTGTAAGTAAAATATCAAGTAGAAAACATGTTTTTCAAGCATTGTTCCTCTTACACATGCACTAGGCATTATTCCTTAATTAAATGTCTAGAAATGATTAAGTATAATTTAATCAACATACTTATTATATGCATATAGATATGAATTGAAATAGGTTTTGATTTTGATGAATTGATGTGTATTTTGCTATTAATTTCATATGGAAGATTTAGAATTATTGTGTAACTCAACTGACTTTTGTTTAATAGTGAATTATTGTGAAGTTGTGTTAATTATTATGTAGACACTAATGATGATAAAAAAAATCCAACAGGTTCATATTAAATCAACATGTCACTAGACAAGTATTTCAAGCGTAAATCCCTTAAGGATGAAGAGTCAATCAAAACTTCAAGTCATGTAACTCAATCAAGTTCAAAGAAAAGTCATATTGAAATCAACGCCGACACTCTCCTTGCTGACTTTGGCTTAAGAAGATCAATTTATGAATACCATGTAAATGATAGGGATGCAATCCGAAGAGCTTATCTACAAAAAGATCCTTGTCAACCTTCACACTGTCATTTTCCTCAAAAACAATTTGGGAATATATCAACACTACGACGCTTTAATCCGGCTTGGTTTGGTATATACCTAACATGGTTAGAGTACAACATAGCTAAAGATGTTGCCTTTTGCTTGTATTGCTACCTCTTCATGTCAAAAGGGGGTGTTGATTCGTTTATGGGTGATGAGTTTTCAAATTGAAAAAAAGGGGAAAGATTTGATCTTCATATTAGAAAGTCTAATAGTAGTCACAATGCAGCTCGAATAAAATATGAGAATTTGATGAATGAAAAACAAAGTATCATGACTTTGTTATCTGATCAGACAGTAAAGAGTCAAAGTGATTATCGAACTCGATTGAATGCTTAATAGAGTGTGCTCATTTTTTGTTGCACCAAGGACTTCCATTTCGTGGCCATGATGAATGTGAATGTTCAAGCAATCAAGGAAATTATCTAGAGCTCTTGTATTTCCTTTCAGAAATAATGAAGTTATTAAAATAGTTACTTTGAGTGAAGCTCCTAAACATAACAAATTGACTTTTCCAGATATTCAAAAAGACATTACTCAAGCTGCTGCAGAAGAGATTACAAATGTGATTATCAAAGGTCTAGGTGACTCATTATTTTTAATTTTAATTGATGAGTCACATGACATATCAATCAAGGAACAAATGACAGTTGTTCTATGATATGTAGACAACAATGGACATATAATTGAACGTTTTCTTGGCATTCAACATGTGTCAGATACAACTGCTAGTTCACTCAAGGGAGCTATTAAAGCTTTTTGATATGTAGACAACAATGGACATATAATTGAACATTTTCTTGGCATTCAACATGTGTCAGATACAACTGCTAGTTCACTCAAGGGAGCTATTGAAGCTTTTTTTTCCTCTAAACATGGGCTAAGCATATCAAGATTGCGTGGTCAGGGATATGATGGAGCTAGTAACATGCGAGGTGAATTCAATTGCTTGAAAGCACTTATTCTAAAAAACAATCCAAGTGCATATTATGTACACTATTTTGCTCACAGACTTCAATTGACTCTTGTGGCTGTTACAAAGAAGCATAATGAAGTTTGAGATGTCTTCAATTTTATTTCTAGCATTATAAACATAGTTGGAGCATCATGTAAAAGGATGAAGGTGATTAGAGAAAAACAATATGCTATAATTATTGAAGGACTTGAAAATGGAGAAATTTCTAGTAGACGAGGCCTGAATCAAGAAACTTCTCTTAGAAGGTATGGTGATACCTGTTGGGGCTCCCATTATGTTACAATTATTCGTCTACTTGCAATGTTTTCATCAGTTCTTGATGTACTTGAGATTATAAGGGAGGACGGGATGAACTCAGAACAGAGAACGTAAGCAATCGTTTTAACAGGTATTATGGAATCATTTAATTTTGTGTTCATGCTTCATTGTTTGAGAAGGATACTAGCAGTTACTAATGAGTTCTCACAAGCATTACAAAGAAAAGATCAAGACATAGAAAATGTTATGAGTTTATTGAAAACATCAAAGGAACGATTCAAAATGATGAGAGAGAATGATTGGGAATCTTTACTGGAAGAAGTGTCATCCTTTTGCATCAAACATGATATTGATATTCTAAATATGGATGATGAGTACAAGCTTCGTGAGCGTTTAAGACGAAAATCTCAAGGGATTACAAACCTACACCATTTCCATTATGAATTGTTTAACAATATCATTGACATGCAACTTATTGAGTTGGATGATTGTTTTACTGAGACGAGTGCAGAGTTACTTCTTTATGTGGCATGTTTAAACCCAAGTGACTCTTTCTCTACTTTCAACAAAGAAAAACTTATTCACCTTGCTCTTTTTTATCCCAGTGAATTCTCTATAATGGACCTTATGGTACTTGGTGACCAACTTGATACGTATATTATTGATCTACGTTATGATGATGAGTTCTCTGGTATTGAAGGTATTGCTAGTCTTGCAGAAAAAATGGTAAAAACAAAGAATTTGATATTTCAATTAGTATATATGCTTATGAAATTATCATTACTTTTACCAGTTGCAACAGCTACAGTGGAGATAATTTTTTCTGCTATGCATATTGTCAAGAGTAGATTGCAGAATAGGATGGGAGATAAATAGATGAAGATTGCAGAATAGGATGGGAGATAAATAGATGAATGATAGTTTGGTTGTATACATTGAGAAAGATATCTTCGATAAGATTGATAATAAAGCTGTTACGAAACAGTTTCAAAATATGAAAATTTGAAGAGAACAATTATAATGTAAGTTTTTTTCATTTTAAAAGTATTTTAAAATTAATTTTACTTGATATGAATTAGTATACATGTTTTGAATTGATTTCTAATGCATATCTATATAATAAAGTATTTGTTAATAATTTGCCCTCTCATTTAAAATATTTTAGCTCTGCCACTGCTAATAGACACAATTTAATACTTTCCTATAAATAGATAGCTCTCTCTTTGTTTTAAGGCAGAGAAATTTCTTTAGACAACACTTTAGCAGAGAAAACCAATCTATAAAGAAAACAAATCCTCATTTGTATTACCTATATCCAAATCAATATCTCCTGTATCTACCTCAATACAAATTTAAATAAGATTTGTTCAAATTTCAAGCTTTGTTATTTGTTATAGTTATATTTTTTATATTCTTGTATATATTCCATATTCATGCATTTATAAGTATGCTCTGTGTTTGTTAGAAGATCGTGTTACTGTTAGACTTGCCTCTACTTTCACAACAAAAATTTTATATTATCTACCATTGTTTTAGTTATAAATTATCCTCTACTTTCACATTATATATATGAACAATACAACCTCAAAATGGCATGCCGAAGTGCTCTGAAACCAAAACATACCATTCTAATTCAAAAAAACAGAACGCTAACCGAAACATAATTGACAACCTTGCTTGATATAACTCGTTGTAGGTTTGTTTCCTTTTGTTTTAATTCCTTTTGTTTTAACTTTTTTAAAGGGAAGATATGCTTTTAAAAATTAAGCTTTTAAGAATTGATTTTCATTTGCCATAAAAAGTTCTTCATTACCGTCTTCGTGTAACAAGATGAAAAGGAGAGATTAATGGTTGTACATAAAGGCATATTCCCCTTCAAAGGCCCGCTTCAAAGCAAGATTGGTCGAGGGTAGGGGCAAAAGATTAAAGATGATGTTTTTAAGGTCTTCATAAATAGCACTCATATGAAAAAGGGAAGGAAAAATGTATCCTCATATGAGCATTCTCTTTAAATTATAGATGTTAGCAATCACAAATGATTTAACAATCATGAATTGAATTAGCCTCAGTGAAAGTTCTTTCTCTCTTAACTATTTTTTTTATACCTAAAAATAGAAAAGCTATTAGCTTTGGAGAACATTGAATCTATCTTTAAATAAAATAGCAAACAAGATAAAATCATAATCAATCAATACCATGCAAAGTCCTTACTTACCAAACCAGATTCAAAGTGAGAAAGACCTAGCAAACAAGAAGCAAAGCATGGACTTGATTCTTCTATTGATCTTATCCTCTGTCTCTTTAGTTGCAAACAAGTGTTCTTTCACATGCAGTTCTCTTATTCGTTGTTCTTAGCTTTTGAGGGAGAAAATGACTTAAGGATTATGTGTTGAAGGGAAAAGCCTTGCTTTTTGTTTTTCAAAGGGAAAGCATCGAGCTCTTTCTAAACGGGGATTCTTTGGTTCTAATTTGAGTATAAACGCCAGCCCTATGCCCGTATATCATTAATGTCGTGTACTAAAATGATGGGGATAGGATATCCAGCCTTCCATTTTTTAAAAAAACCAAACCCTCAGTTGGTTAAATTAATATACTCTTCTTTTAAATAACCTAAGGTACGTATCACGTGTTAAATCCTTATTTGGTTTCTTGAAGGGAGGACTAACAAGTTATGGTTTTCAAATAGGGTACCACATTTACACCGGCTGAGGGAGCCAACCTAAGATCATATGATATGTTATAAAATAACTTGTATGTTAGGTAGATAAATAAATAGAACTTTATCCCACATTAAAAATGTAAGAGGTTTTGTTGTATCTTATAATATGAGGGACACCAAATCAATAGATTTAGATATTGAAGGGAAAACCTATATATATATATATATATATATATATATATTGTAACAACCCTCATATACTCAAGATGTGATCATACAAGATAAATAGTAATATACTATAAAAGTAGTTTAATTTTTTTATTTAAAATGAACACAACCTTGGGCGACTTATGTCCACCTAAAACCTTATTTATAGTATTTTCATTTCAAATAACACAAATACATCTTTCATTACATTGCCATATTATGAAAAATAATCTTAACAGAGTAAACATCAAAATAAAAAATAATATTATTGAGAATGATAGTTCATAATAAAAGGAGTAACATTAAACCATAATAATTCTATGATATGTTGTGTACAATCCTTCAAGATTATCAAATAACATAAACATGGAAATCCTACAGCTAGGCGAAAATATTTAGGAAATGCTACAACTAAACATCATATCAAGTTATCTAGTTTCGTAGCGCATATGATGAACTTGTCAAAAATTAAAACATACTAAACGATAAGAATAATAGTTTATATTTCATAACACAATATTAAACATTCAATCAACAATGACATTTTCTTACATATACACATGCTACTTATAAAACCTTTAGTTTCTCAACGTAGTTTTACCTTTATTTACCATACATATATCTCTACCAATCATTGGTAATAACATGGCAACCTAACATGTTAATTCTAATTTTTAAATTATGAGTTTTTCACATAACTCTAGGATTCTTTATAAAACACGTAGTCCCCAATCTTTTAACCAATCCCTTACATAAGGCATAAGCCTATAATGGTGCTTCTTACAAAACACCAACGACTAGCCTCGAACATAAATGTCTCCACTCCGTGATCCTTTTTAACCATCCTTTAGAGGTTCGATAACATACTTAACAAGTAGTCTTTGACCACCAACATCTATGCCCAAGATGTATACCCATCATCTTTCTGGTCTCTGCTCATGCAATTGACTAGTATTAAACATTACCCCCACACTTGTTGTCGATATCTTAACTTAATGATTGAGTCCCTATTCTTTGTGGCTGACTCGTAATATCAATTTAAAGCCCCACATATGTGGTTGGCTCCCATGTTCACATACATATTTATCATGTCCTTCAAATACCATAAATTTAGCCCCACTCATGTGACAAACTCCCATGCTTAAATATAACTTTAACATGTCCTTCAAGGCCCAATAAAACTAGTCTCACTCATGTGCTAGGCTTCCAAGATCACATTTCATTCATAACCATTTCCAACACAAGTTCACCAATTGTTCTCCATTGAAGGGTTGGTTTTTCACACAACAAGACAATCATATGACAAATTTTTAAATTCATCATTCCAAGCCCCACTCATATGGCCAACTTCGATACATATATACAATTTTAAAGTATACACCTTAGCAAGACTTCACTAGTCTTTTAATAATCATTTACTTTATATAAACATCTCTTATCAGAGTACAACTTAGCGATTAAAACTCGAGTTAAAGGCTAAAAATTTTAAAAGTTAAGGTGACGGGCACCTACCTATTCCTTTCATTGGTCAAGCCCCACTCATATGGCCAACTTCGATACATATATACAATTTTAAAGTATACACCTTAGCAAGACTTCACTAGTCTTTTAACAATCATTTACTTTATATAAAAATCTCTTATCAGAGTACAACTTAGCGATTAAAACTCGAGTTAAAGGCTAAAAATTTTAAAAGTTAAGGTGACGGGCACCTACCTATTCCTTTCATTGGTCTTGTCCTGCTTGCCTAAGGTCCTATAACCGATACCTTTCCTGCATCACACCAAGCTTTACATCACTATCACTCCTTAAAATATTGAGAATGAGCTTTTTAATATTCTTTTAAAAATTTAGGTACATGTTACTCATGAATACATATACACTTATATCATCTTACATAGTTTTCCATTCCATATAAGAAATGTTATCATACAAGCTAATTTCATGCATACACACATATTTTGTTTTCTTTTCCATATAATAAATGTTAAAAAGCGTGCCTTTAACTTGTACAGACATATTAATCTAAAAAGGTTTTGTTTTCCTTATAATAATCAGTTTGATATTGATACAAATCAATTCGAAAACAATCTTCTTCCATCCGTATTTTTCTCTACAAACTCCCTGTTTACGTTTATCTTAAACAATATAGAAATTCTTAAGAAACTTATAAAAGTTGTTGTCTACAAGTTTCAAGGCTTTATTGTATTCTAAAGATATATTGCTTTAACCCTGTAATAAATATAGTGGGCGCAATTAATACCTTAAAAATAATGATCTTCATACCTCAAAGTATGTTTGCTATACCCACTAACTTAGCAAATTTAAGGTATTAATATGCAATAGAGTCTAAGATTATGGTGAATCAAGAGTTTATGAAGCTAAATCATTTTAATGAAAAAAATTTTGTTCATTGAAAAGATAAGATGATATTCCTATTGACTAATTTAAAGATCTCATACATCAATGATCTGAATCTGCTTCAAATTCTTGCATCTAGAAGTCACTATAATACAAATACAATAAAGAAAAACATGACGTGATCAAATTTCTTATCATGAAATATTTTGAATTCTCAATGATTGATAATGTTTCTGTTATTGATCAAGTCCATGAGTTATAAGTTCTGATTTCTAAACTTAAAGACTTGAAAGTGAAAGTTCCTGAAACATTAAAAGTAGGAGGAATAATTGCAAAACTTTCTCCTAGTTGGAATGATTACAAGAAGAAGTTATTGTATACCACAAAAGAATTTTCTCTTAAACATATTAAAAAACACTTACGGATTGAAGAGGAAACCATAATTCATATAAAGAAATTCACCATTGAATCTGTAACAAAAGTGAATTATATTTAAGGAAATCAAAATGTTTAAAATATGAATGGTAGACAAAAGAGAGAATTTTATGAGGCAGTAAAGAACTTTAAAAATCCAGGCAAGCAAAATAATTCAAATAAAGGAAAGACCAATTACAATTGTGGTATTAAAGGGCACAACAAAGGTGAGTTCAAGTTTTGAAAAAAACAAAAGCAAGAAGATTCTAGTAATGTCCAAAATTCCAATAATGCAAATATTATTGAACATGAAACTAAGTTGGTTGCAATGGTTTCAAAGCTAAATATTGGAATGATTACTGAACTTTATATGGTTGCAAGTACTATGTCTAATGACTGATGGTATGATTCTGGTTCAATCATCCATATATACAAGAATAAAAATCATTTCAAAGATTATGAAGTTGTAAAAGATGGATAATAAGTTATAATGAGAAATTATAATTCTACAAAGGTGATGAGAAAAGGAAGTGTTGAACTAAATTCCACTTCTAGAAAGAAATTGTTGTTGGTTAATGTCTTACATGTACTAGATATATGAAAAAATTCTTGTATTTGTAAATTTGCTTTGTAAAAAGGGTTTTGAGGCTGTTTTAGAGTCAGATAAGATTGTTATGTAAAAAAATGGACTATTTATGGGTAAAGGCTACTCATGTGATGAAATGTTCAAACTCAGTATTAATAATAAAGTTAAGGTTTCTGTTTATATGACTGAGTTATCTTTATCTTTATGGCATGATTGTTTGATACATGTTAGATTTAGATTATAAAAATATATGACCGATCATAATTTAATTACTTATAAAATTGAGATAAAAGAACATGTGAAATCTGTATTCAAACAAAGATGACTAGAAAGGCTTTTCTTAAAATTGAATGAAATACAAATTTATTAGAACTTGTGTATTCTGATATATATGAATTGAATGATATCTTAACTAGAGGAGGAAATATGTATTTTATGAATTTTATTGATGATTATTCAAAGGATAATTATGTTTATTTAATGAAATATAAAGATTAAGCTCTTCAAATGAAAACCAAAAGGGGAAGAAAATTAAAATTCTAAGAAGTGATAGAGGTGGTGAGTGTTTTTCCATGTAATTTTCTTCATTTTATATAGAAAAGGGAATCATACATCAAATTAGTGCTCCATATATGCCTTAACAAAATGGTTGGGTAGAACGAAAGAATAGAAAACTTGTTGATATGCTTAACTCTATGTTCGTGAATGCCAAGTTACCTACTAGTTTGTAGGGGGGAGCTTTACTCACTACTCGTCATATACATAATAAAATTACTTCTAGAATATGAAAGAAAACAAAACCAAACTTAAATTATCTTAGAGTTTAGGGTTGTCATGCATTTTATAAAGTCCCGAATCCAAAAGGATAAAATTAAGACCTAGAGCTTTAAAGGGTAATTTTGTTGGCTACGCTGCAAATTCAAAGGTATATAAAATATTATATTCAAGTACTAACGTAATTGTGGAATCTAGAGAAATAGAGTTTATTGAAAATAAATTTCAAACTAATTCCAATTCAATTAGTGAACGAATCAATAATTCTAAAATTAAAATATAGTCAACAAATAATGTAGGTTTTGATTCAAGTTCAAGAAATAAAAGAATTCAAGTGGTCATCCTATTAAACTTAGGAGAAGCCAACGTGCTAAAAAACAAAAGACTTTACATCCGGATTATATATCTTCACAATCTATTAATTTTCCTAGTTGAAAGCAATAAGACTGATGTGCTTAATAAGATACCAATCCTATTAATAATCGAAGATATCCTAAAACATACAAAGAGACAATGATATCATAAGATGTTGCTTTTTGGAAAGAGAAAATTAATGAAGAGATGGATTTATTATTATATAACAATACTTAAACTATTTTTGATTTGCCTCAGACTCCAATGCAATTAGATGTAAATGGATTTTAAAAACTAAAATAAAATATAATAGTGATGGATGAATTCAAACTTTTAGAGAAAGGTTAGTAGCCAAGAGCTTTAGATAAAAGGAAGGAATAAACTATTTTGATACATATGCTCTAATGGCTTGTATAACATCTATAAAAGTATTTTCGACTTTATCATCAATCTATAATTTGTATGTACACCAAATGGATGTTAAAACAACTCTTTTTAATGGTGAATTGGATGAGAAGATGTATATAGAACAATTAGAGGGTTTTGTTTTACCAGGAAATGAATATAAAATTTGTAAATTGATTAAATATCTATATGGATTGAAACAGACACCTAAGCAATGGCATGAAAAATTTGATTTTATAATTTTAGAATAAGGTTTTAAATGTAATAGTGCTGATAAAAGTATTTATTCTAAATTTGCAAATGATTTTGGTGTGATAACATGTCTTTATGTTAATGATATGCTCATTATTAGTACTAACATGAATGGTGTCAATGATACAAAGAAATATCTAACCTCAAAGTTCAAAATAAAAGACTTAAATGAGATAGATACAATTTCAGGTATTAAAGTAAAAAATACAGTGAAGGTTTTGCTTTTTATCAATCTCATTATATTGAGAAAATCTTGAATAAATTTAATCATTTGAATGTCAAAATAGCAAATACTTTGTTTGATGTTTCCTTAAGTTGACAGAAAATACAGGTAGGTCAATTACTCAAATTAAATATGTTAGTGTAATTGGTAGCTTAATGTATGTCATGCATTGTAATAGATCAGATGTTGCTTTCACAGTGTGCAAATTGTCTAGATACACAAGTAATACTAGTATGGATCATAGAAAAACAATTACAAGAGTACGTGGTTACTTGAAAAAGACTATGAATTTTGGATTATTTTATAATATTTTTTCAGTTGTACTTGAAGGTTATGTCGATGCTTGTTGGATAACTAGTGTAAGCGTTAATAAATTAACCCCTAGATGAGTATTTATTTTAGGAGGTGGTGTTATTTCATGGGCCTGAAAGAAACAAACATGTATAACTCATTCTATAATGGAACAAGAGTTTATAGCTCTAGGAGTCGCGGTAACGAGATAAAATGATTAAGAAATATGTTATTGGACATTATATTAGGGCAACAACCGATGCCATCTATTTCCTTACACTATGATAATTAAGCAGCCATGTCTAAGGCATTTAGTAAAATTTTCAATGGAAAATCTAGATATATCAGCTTGAGACATGAATATATAAGGCAATTAATATATAATGAGATAATTACCATTTTATATGTTAGATCTTGCAATAATCTAGTAGATCCTTTCACTAAAGGTCTTTCAAGAGATTTAGTTAAAAATACTTCTGCTAGTATAGGTTTAAGACCATTTAATTAAACTTACTAATAATAGGAACCCAACTTTTACTAGTACTTTTGCTAGTTAGGAATTTTATGGGTAATAACAAATTATTAGTAAGAGAGGTGTATACTAATTTGTGTATAAAATTGAGATTTACAAAACTAGTATTTGAATTAAACGGGAGAATGAGTAATCAACACTTTTAATGAAATCTCAATGTGAGAATGAAATTTCACCTATATAAACATAGAAAGTAGTGCCGTTTCAAAAAAATGTTTGAAAAACTTTGTAAATGTTCATGAATTTAGGAAGTAGCACAAGGTCATATTGGTGCTATAATAATGGTAAACTTTTGTTTTGCATTAATTGGATCACGTGTAATAACCCTAAATAATGAACCACCTATTTGGGACATAAACTCAATCTCATGGATAATAAAAGGCATGCTTTTATTTATTTATTATTATCTCATAATAAATATTAAATTTCTACAGAAAATTTGGCAGAGTTTCTTTGTATTTTCAGACATCCCAAGTATTGACATCAATTTAATCTCACAACAACAGTCATAAATATACATTTATACCTAATGGTCTAAACATTCCATACCTTTCCAACATCCATACATATATCCAGGAGATTTGTTTGTTCAACTTTCTATACTTCCAATTCATTTTACTCTACTTGCATAAATCAAATGTGTTCTTTTTTTTTTCCTTACTAGACAATTATAACATACAAGATCACCCTGACCAGGTTGACCCGAAAACAAACCAAAACAAAGACCCAAAACCAAAACATAATAACCTTAACAAAACATAAAAACTTAAAAATCTTTCAAACAAAACGAATCAAACACATGAAAAACAAAGAACATGAAGAACATTCATCAAGAACCCATCAAACACAACTCTCAAACCAAACTAAATCTCGAACAATAAAAGGCAGGATTTTGTTTGTAATTATGCATAGAACAAGAATCAAGGATCCATTTGCTTTGATTATCATTAAATCAACATAATTTTGTCAAAGAGGGTTTTGGTGCGAAACCAAAACTCTAAGATTAAAACACTTAAAACGTGTTATTGATGTAAAAAACCTAGATTATTTGCTAACAATGTCGTGTGAAGGTAAACATGCGAAGAAAAGAGTCAGAACATGTCCAAAACACTAAGCTATGACAATATTCATAGGAAGACCATGAAGAACGAAACCCAAATTTGCCCATAAAAGATGAACTATTGCCAAACCCAGAAATGCCTATTTTCAGCTGCTAAACACACTATTTTTAACCTTAATAAACCACATTATCATACACAAACGTATTTGAGTAAAAAACACCAATAAATAACACCAAATTATTAAGAACATGCATATGATCCAAAGTTCAAAACTGCCAAATCATCATAGCTTTCTTTTCCATTAAATTTGAATAAAAGACTAGCACTTAAAACTTATTTTGACCATGACCAAACTCATAAACTCAAAAAGCTTACATGTTTCAACTCACTTATTTGGATATTACTCAAAATCAACCCAAAACTTTATTTCATATATATATAAAAAACTTCAACATCCTTTCATGCCATCAAAAATAATTTTAAGAAAGTTGAAGCATTTCGCAAAACCACAAAATCAACATCACAACAATCCTACCCAAATTAAACATTGAAACTAATTCATGGTTGAACACCAACTTTTTCATATCTAACACATCAATGTAAAAAAAAACATTGCACTACACTATAAACAAAATGATTTTGGATCCAACAGGCCTCATGAACTCTACCTTCAAAGTTTAAAAGTATACCTTCTAAGCTTGAAATCTTCCATAGAGGTAGGTTAGTGTTGTTGCTTTTCTTTCTTTTTATCTTTAAACCCATTAAGGCCAAACCTAATCTGAAGCTTTGAAATCCTATTACATTGGATTTCTTACACCTTAACCAAAGTTTCTTTCTTTTTCACTCTTTCTTTTTACTTTCTTCTCCCCCTCTTTTCTCTTGATTACCTTTCCTTTTATATGCAGATTCAAAGCTTCTAAATAAGTTTGTTAGGGTTATAACAAACCAATACTAAGTTGGTTTTACTATAGAATCAATGGTTTTGGATTTAAGTGGTTTTGTAACAAACTTGGAGGCCAATGTAAGGTGTTTTTGGTCTTTAAATCTTGAGATAAGGGTTTTAAATCCTTGATAAGAACCCTTTAGGGGTTTTAAAGGGGGAAACATGAAAAAGTTAGGTGGTTTTCTAAAAATGGATGTCTCAGTCAAGGCTGATTGGGTTGGTCACTTTTGTCGCTTCACTAGAGGAACTCCGATGTCAACATTGCCTAAGACCACCTGAACTTGGTAGAAAGGGTGCAAAACTTCTATCAGATCCATTCTTGCTTAATTTGAAGGTCTGTAGCTCCAAATTCGTTCATTTGAAAGTGTCAACTCGATTAGTGTAACATCTAAAACTGTAGTGATGGCTGACTAGGGACAAGATGTTGTGGATATCAATGGAGAATATAGGATGTAAACGTTTGATTTCAAAGAAATTGGGTTATAGAGGGGATTTTCTCAGTTGAATGGTGGTGGTTATAGCCTTTGGAGTGATAAAAAACATCACATTCATTCGCCTGAAAGTACTTACTCGATCAACTAAAAACTAAAAAAAAAGATGCACAGTCTCTTAAACGACGCCATTTTAGCTAAACCCTATAAATTCAGGTTTTTGATTTGGGATTTAACAATCTTCAATTTAAACCCTATTCTTCCAGTTTCATTTAATTTTACTCGTAATTTCCTCATAATTTCATGCAATTGCATCCATGCTAGATTCAATTGCCAGCCTCAAATTTAAGTGCCTTTTACAAAATGGTCTGTAGTCTCCGATTTGTTCAATTAGATCCCTAGATGACCATTAAACTTCTATTTTTCTTCGATTTGACCTGTGATTTCACCGATTTCAATTCATGATGTCATGCGCTATTTGCAAGTTGATCCTTGGTTTATGAATTGTTCAACTAAGTCCCTAATCGCCCATTAGACTTTGAATTTTAGGCAATTAAGCTCCTGATTTGACAAATTAAACTTTTTAAAGTTCAATTTCAGTCCCCAAACTTTGATTTCTTTCAATTAACATCCAAATTGACTCTAAAAGCTGACTTCCCTTACAATTAAGTCCTTAGTAAATTTAATTAAACCTTCTAAAATATCAACTGAGTCCCTAAACATTAAAATAAAGCATTTTCACTAACGGGCCCTTTTGTCAATCAAAATTAGGTTGCTAATTTTGTCAATCTTGTATGTTTTGATCTACTAACTTTTACTTGGCGTTTTGGTTTTTCACCAACAAACTTGGGCGGTTCCTTTTAGACTTTTTTCATATGTATTCTTTTTTATATATTTTTTTATTTTTATTTTTCTCTTTTTTTGTGGGGTTTTAAAAATGGGTAGCAACATTTAGCATAAGGTTTCAAAATGTATTTACGCTAATAATTTACCAATTGATACTTCAACATCCTAATTAATTATTACATACCTTAAACATTCAACATTTCATACAAAATATTAAATTAAGCTAATTACATAATCCTTCTCATTACAACATTACCAAACAAAACTATTTACAACAAAATACCTGCATAAAAGATTTGAGCACAACATGATATAATGTCTCCAAACTCTCAAGAAAAACTTTACTTCTGCTAGTTCAAGGTCATGAAGTAGATAGTTGACTTCATGTGATTTTAGTTGTCTTAATGCATACACGATAACTCGTCTGTGTTGCATTAAAACACACCCCAATTCTTTTTTTAAAGCGTCACTATACATCACAAATCCTTTTGTTACGGACAGAAGTGTCAAAACAAGAGCTATTGTAAGCCTCTTCTTCAACTCTTGGAAGCTTACCTCACACTCTTTTTACCATTCAAACTTCATTTCTTTCCGGGTGAACCATGTCAAATGGGTTGCAATAAGAGAAAATTCATCTATAAATCTCCTATAATACCCATCCAAACCGAGGTAACTTTGAATTTCTTTCACATTTGAGGGTCTATCTCAATTCAATACAACCTCCACCTTCCTGGGATCTACCATAACACCCTTTTCTGAAATAACATGTCCTAAAAATATCACCCTTTTCAACTAAAACTCACATTTATTCAATTTTGCATAAAGTCAGTGATTTCTCAAGGTCTGTAATACATTTTTTAGGTGTTGTTTATGCTCTAAAATAGAGCTTTAATAAACTAAAATATCATCCATGATTATCACCATATATTTATCCAAATAGGGTTAAAAAATTCAATTCATCAAATCTATAAATATGGCGGGAGCATTAGTTAATCCGAACGACATCCTTAGAAATTCATAATGCTTGTATCGAGTTCTAAAAGTAGTCTTTGGTACTTCCTACTCCTTTATCCTTAGCTGATAATACCTTGATTTTAAATCTATTTTTGAGAATATCTTAGCTTCCTTCAGTTGATCAAACAAATCGTTTATCCACTGGAGTGGATATTTATTCTTTACTATCACCTTATTTAATCTATACAAAGTCAAAAAATTTCATCATTCTTCTTCACAAATAATATTGGAGCCTCCCATACAGATTTGCTAGGTCTTACAAATCTTTTATCTAATAATTTCTGTAACTAAATCTTCAATTTTGTTAATTTTATTGATGCCATTCTATAAGTGGCTTATGCACTAGAAATAGTTCCAGGGATAATATCTATAGATACCTCTACTTCTTTTTTTAGGATGTAACCTTAGTAATTCCTTTGAGAATACATCTGAAAATTCTTTAACTATGGGAATATTACCAATTCTATTTCTCCTTTTCCCGACTTTGAATCATAGGCTAAATAGGATGTACACCATTTTTTCAACATTTTATGTGCAGTTATAACTGAGATTAAACAATTCCACACAATATTTCTTTCTCCTCTAAAAAGTACCCAATTTCCATCCATGGGTTGTGACTTTATTTGCAGTTATAACCGAGATTAAACAATTCGATACAATATTTCTTTCTCCTCTAAAAAGTACCCAATTTCCATCCATGAGTTGTGACTTTATTGTTATAGCAAAACAATCCATGTGGGCTCGGTGGGTACACAACCAATCTATTCCAAGAATTACATCAAAATCCTAGAACTATAAAGGCAATAAGTCTACCCGAGTCTCATGCCCTTCTACCTCATTTTTCACTCCTCGAAATACTTATTTCTAATCCCCTCTCTATGTTTTCTAATTGCATATTCAATTTCCTACTAATTATTGTGGACACAAAAGAATAGGTAGCATCATGAGCATTTAATCGTAGTATACATGTTACATCATCTAGAGCAGCATGAACCTCCTCTTAAGTTATATGAAAGACTCAACCCTGAGTCCTCTCTCCTTGTCCTCTTGGTCTACCTCAGTTAACACTAGCTCCTGATCAAGCTAGTCATCTAGGTCCATCTACTGTCACCGATTGTTGCTAACTATGAATTGGTTGTTCATGGCTCTTATTCTGCTCAACAGTCCTCTAAGGACATTCCTTCCGGCGATGTCCAATCTCGCCATAATGATAACAAGGGCATCTAGATATGGGTCCTCCTTCCATCAGTACCCCTCCAGTTTACATATATATAACATCGATTGTGTATGGCTGAACAATCCCCTGGATGATTCCGCTCACACATCACACATCACACATTAAAGGTATGTAGCTGTCCTCTGTCCAGTTAACCCTCCACTAGGATTAATTCTAGTTCGACCCTCTATAGTGCCTCCATTAGTATTTTGGAATACTCTAACTAGAGCTCTGCTCTTGTTAGATTCTCCTCTTTTTTTCTTAAATAATGGTCCAGTCTTACCTTTCTTTAGCAGAGATGGTCTGCCAGATGAGAAGTCAGAAGTCTTACTTTTCTCAAATTCATTTCGGCCTTGATTTTCTGTTATACATGTTTCGAAAGCCCGAGTCACTTCAATTAGCTCCCTTACAGTTTTAAACTGGAAAGCAATCAATGCTTGTTTCAAATTAGGTCTAAATCCATTTCTCAATCTATCAACGATATGCTGCTCAAAGGGTATATATTGGGGAGAAAACATAAAAAAGTTCATGGAATCATCTTTCATACTTCATCACCAACATTTATTTTTGTTTCAGTGCTAAGAACTCTTGTTCCTTTATTTTTCGATCATCTAATATAACACTTGTTTTCAAATTCCATCCTGAAATCTCCTGAAGTCATCACATCTACAGTTTTTCTTATCTTCACTGCTTCCCACCATGTTAGTGCACTGGTCGACAACAACTGAGCAATACAATTTACTAATATACGAGTTGGCATGCCCGCGTGCTGCTGCGGGTTTATAAAAAAAATATCTATAATGGTATTATAATTATAAATTAATGCTAGATAAACCAATATTTTATGAGGAAAAAAATTATAAAAATGTGAGAGCTGAGCATTGGAAGGCCTAGGATCAAGATTTGTAGCTAGCCTTGATGACCGTGTTAACGTACCAACTGAGCAAATATAAGTTTCATTTTCTCGCTGCAATGAAATATATGGAGAATCTTGCTCGTTATTAATTGCATATAATGATTGCAAGCGTTGTCGTCGGGTAGTCATGTATGTATGAATCTAGTTAAAAAAACAAAACATTAAAAAAAGCTTAACATGAAATTAGATAAAGAAATGGTGTAAGGAAAAAGCGATAATAAAATTGAGCTAAGACTTAGAGCAGAAACATTGACATGATAGGTATAATATCAATAATTGAAGTTGCATAAACGTAAGGGTTTTATATTAATTAGAAAAATTTTGTTTTTTTATTTAATTTTTTAATATTGGATTTGCTTTTTATTTAGTTATCATACTTTTATAACATAAATTATATATCCGGTGGGTTAACTTAGTTGACTCTTTTTTTTTCTTTTTCTTAATAATTTTTTTTTCTAATTGCATCATTTATATTGGCTTGATTTAAAATTAGATTTCATAATTAATTTATTTTTACTTTGCATTATATTATCTTGATCCAATGATTTGAGAATAGTATTCAAAACGTAGATCTGAATTGACTTGATTTTGTTTGTGTTTTTTTTTCTAATTCCAGCAATCAACACTTGGTTAATTGGGTATTGAGTTTTGTAATTTGTTTTGATATGATTTTTATGGAGATATCTTGGCCTTAAGATTAAGGTTGTCAGTTTGGGCATTTGAACCCTAGTTAAAAAAAGTTTTTTTTAATTTTTTTTTAAGATTATCTCGGTTTCATGACCAAACTCATGGGTTCTTAAACATTGGATTTGTATTTTAATGGATTGTTCTCATTTCATGATTGAAGTCATAAGTTTATTAGGTTAACTAAGCGCAACAATGAATCAGCCAAAAAACCTCATGAGAAAGATTAAAGTTACAGCACAATAATGCATCAACAAAATCCAGCGTATCAAATATTTATTTTCTATTCTTTTGTTATTCTCTAAAAAATATTGTAGGAGTATGATACATTATCTTGATGAACAGTATCTCAACTGGAAAAAATCATCTTGCATAGTCCTTGACAATTGACCAAAGAAACAAAAAACAAAGATCAAATTTCAAACAAAACAAATGAGCAACATATAAAATAAAAAAAAAATTAATCTATTTCTCTACCTAGAATGTTTATTTTATTTCTCAAAGCAACTTTTAAAAAAGTTAGACAAAAATAAAATAGCTCAATAATATGAATAACTTATGAACAAATACCAGCACATCAATACTTATAGTAAAAAACACAACCAAAAAATTAAATAAGAAAAAAACAAAAAATGTCAATATATGCTTTCCTGACATTACATGGCAACCAGTGTATATATACAAACATCATAATGAAGTTGAAGAACAATAAATCCTAAAAATGCAAAGAAAAAGTTTTTGAAAAATCTAACTAATAGAGGCAAGTTTAATGTACAACAACTTAAAACAACCATAACATAAATTTCGTAGAGGTGATTAAAAGAATATAATTGCTACACCGATATGATAAAAGCATTAAAAAGCAATCGGAGGCTCTACCTAAAGTAATCAACAATGTAAACCTGACACTTTGTTTTCATAACCCAATTAACAGCGCTCACTTGTTTCTTTTTTACCTCTTAATATGTAGCCCAAATAAACACAACCTAATAATGATAATAACCCCTTATTAACAAAAAAAAAAAAATGCTAGCAATTCAACAAACCATCAAAAGATTGTCTTTCTTGTCGAAGTGAATTAAACACACGTACAATCATCATCAGCTTGAGCTCAACAACATGTAGTAATGGCAACAATATTCACCCTAAAAAATGCATCTAAAACTCTCAGACCACCATCTTAGTTAAGGATGTGCAGAAAAAAGCAGCCACCACTTTGCATTCTTGTTTCTTAAATTCCAAGTTTCAAATGCAACAATCCTTCTCTTCATTCTGCTTTTCAACCACCAAACCGCAATTAAAATAGCACTTGTTTTGCTAATGAAGTATTTTTTTAATAGAACTTAGAATATCTATTTACTTGGGTGAACTTGCAATCGTTTTTTTTCTTTTGTTCAAAAGGAAACAAACCAAAGCTTATCAGACTTATTTAAAAAAGAAACCAAACAAAAAAAAAATTTGAATTTCTTACTTGTAGGCTGACGATAGCTAATACTAAGCTAATTAATCTACCAACTTAAAAAGGTTGGCCTAAAATGCTCATTGACTTCTAAATTATTTTTTATAAGAGGAAATATGTGCAGCTAAACATCAATTGAAATGAAACTTGTGTGGCCAATAAAGAAATTTTTAACAGAACCTAAAATATTGACTTTCTTGAATAAAACAAAGTTAATTAATCTGCTAAGGTTGGCCTAATATGCTAATTTGCTAATATGCTAATCTAGCAACTGATTAGAAGAAAACGATTTTAGCCATAGAATCCCAGCAGTTAAATTGCACAACACATTGAAAAGAACACCTAGTAGCGAAAACAATGGTGTATAACGTGACTGACCGAAAATAACATTTGAGATAGCTCAATAATTAAAATGGTCTACCTAAAAGGCTAAGGTTTCAAAGTTGCTTAGTGGCAAATCTTCAGTTGGTGAATTGCATTAGGATTGTCAAAGCTTCAAACTCTGTCAACATTCAAATAAAATATAAAAAACACGAATACAATAATTTGAACCTTTTCATATCCTACATTTTAGTCACTTATAAGGTTAAGTTCATGTCTAGGTTATTAGGGAGGGAAAGGTTGAGACATGAGAGGATTGTTGCGATTCATATTCGATGTCCTGCCTGCCTGTCCAGCCAATAACCTCACATTTATCTTCCTCTTTCACATTCAGTTTCACAGCTAACTCCTGCTACTGCCAGAGGCCTCCTACTACTATTATCTCCTTGTAGATTAAATTGTCAAAATACCAAGACTCTCAGCAAGACCAATTGTTTATTCAATTAAGAAGAAGAAGAAGCAAAGTGAGTGGGTCCATCCATGAAAGCAGTTGCGGCACGATCTCTATATGGCGCTTCCTTCTCTTCTTGTCACCATTATAATCATGTCAATAACAATTTTGACAGTTTTTTTCCCATGTTATAAGTTGCTCCTCTATATCATTATACCCCCGCCATATGCATGATTCTGTTTCTGTCATGTTAATACCTATTTATCAGCTAGCTGTATCAATGTACATGGCTGGAGATGTGAAAACAATAAGTTATATTTGTTTGGTTCTCCATTAGCTAAACAATTCTTTTAATATGAAACAGTTTTGAAGAGGATTTGGTCTAAGAAACTTATTCAAGGTTGACATCTAATGATTTTTGTGTATTTGTAAATAAACAATTGTAAATTATTGACTAAATGTTATCTATTGCTGCAAGAAAGAAGCACGTTCCTTTATTTTTTTTAGTTTTGAAAATTGTTGACTAAATGTTATATATTTGATGATAGTGTAAACCCAAATAAATGAATGACTGGAATAAAAAAGACAAGCCATGAAAAGAACAAATGTAAATTGAAACATGAATTGGCCAAATAAATAAAGATGGGAATCTAAAGCACAAATTCAACAACCATCAAAAGGGAAGAAAACACAGCGGAAACAATTTTCAATACAAACTCCTAGCAACCAACGCCTTTACTGGTTGGTTAAAAAGCAAATGGAAAAAAAGAGAAGCTGGTCTCAGAGTCTAACAAAGTAAGAAAGAGACAACCATTAATCTTGTAGACCATAAATACATGCACATACCAGCAGCGTAAAGCAAACGCGCTTTAACGTGAACAAAGCAGCAACCCAACCAAAAAGAAAGCTAGAAAAGCTCAACAAATCTGCTGAAAATAGAGGAACCACAGATTAATTATGGATGCATTAGAAAACAAACTAAACAAAGATAGTAAGAGAGGCAATGGAAAGAGAAAAAAAAACACTAAACTGATGGTGCAACAACCAGGAGAGGCAATAGAGAAAAATAAAAAAGAGAGTCCAACAACTGGTGGGCAAAGAAATACACAGACCGGAAACAGACAAATCAAAAGAAAAGGTATTTGGTTGTAAACTAAAAAGAATAGGGCATTTTCAATTTCTGGTCACACGAAAAACAAAAGACAATTGCTGCACAATGAATCACATGTAAAGAGTGGAAAATCTTATATCTAACCAACATGATAGTAGTTCCTCAGGCAAACCAGACAACCCTCCCTCCCAATATTATAAAGAGACCAATGTAACAGCAAATAACATATCAATGATGCCACTGCCTCATTTAATGCACACTGACCCACTCATTTAATTAACAATGCAGAAACCAAAAGAAAACAATGATGCCACTGATTCATTTAATGCATACTGACCCTCTCATTTAATTAACAATACAGAAAACAAAAGAAAAGAAAGGGCATGCATGTACAAAAAAAAAAAAGAAGAAAATATATGGGCAGAAGCAATTGATACAATTGACAGTTGCATGAGTCTGAATAAATAGTAATATCACAACATGATTTAGTTTTTTTCATTAATTAATTAATGCCTCAGTGTCCGCTCCACATTCATAATCCATCTTCATGTAATCTCAGCATCCTGCTCACAATAATACCATTCACACCCCAATTATCTCATGCTTTTGCCCTTCTGACAAAAACAACAACATTATCTCTAGGGGTTGGCGCTGCAACTGTAGGTGTTGTTAGTGCCACTGATGTTGTAGCACTAGATATGCC
>Ga0325414_1001014_pt1 | contig 25886 bp, 18 predicted proteins | sample PopdelMetagenome_8_FD_206183 | JGI IMG/M metagenome (GOLD analysis project Ga0325414, IMG submission 206183) | Populus deltoides microbial communities from Bellville, Georgia, United States - Leaf-PdKOR-R3 | ecosystem: Host-associated > Plants > Phyllosphere > Phylloplane/Leaf | place: USA... | reverse complement strand
GGGGTGTTCTTGACTCTTAGAAGTATTTTGTAAGCGCCAATGAAACTGAGCTTATAGCTAGATAACCAATGAGCTTGTGGTATTCTTGCAGAGTAAGAGAAGAGAGGTCTTTGGCGAGTTCCATCTTCCTAATATATAGAAGAAAGTGAGCTTATATAGACGCCAAGGGCGTAGCTTAAAACAAAAGGGAAATGGTATTAGAGTTCGCCCAATTTTGAATGACAACATGATTCTTGCTTTGAATTGGATCAAGAAGAACATATAGAAAGCAAAGCCTTGATACAGATCCATTTTAAAAATCTTGGAATCATGAAAATGAATTTGTTTCCGAGCCCATGGGATATTATATATCATCAATGGGAATCTACATTTGCAAGATATTTCTACTCGGCTAATCCCATTGGCTTTGTGAATCTTGAGCCATGCTGAGTAGCCTGATTCTTATCTAATGGGTATTGTCAAGGGAATTGAACATACTCGTGTCCAAATATATTCATAGGTTGTGTATTTCGAGGGCGAAATGCTGGAAAGCCAGCATAATACCATATGTTCTTCATGTTTTACCTAATGTAATGTGATTAAACCGAAATCAAAACCAAAGCAAAACACTTACCTCGGGAAGCGTACATAAAATCTTGGAATGTAGAGAAGGGTGCCTAGTTTAGAAGAACTTGTTTTTAAAAATAAAGGATTTGGTGTTTCGAAACATGGCAACATTTCAAATGGTCTCCTTTGTCTCTAGGAACGGTCAATAACACACGGGGTGGTCCTTGGACATGGATCTGCTGAAATGAAGCCCTCATGTCTTGCTTTACGTGAGGATTTTTCAGATTGTCTGGGCCTCAGAGTCTACCCAGATTATGATAATGTGGGCTTTAGGGTCTGAAGCCTATTATGTTTACCCGGGCTAACAAGTAGTATAGTCCACATAAAACGGGCCCATTTCTTCTTCTTCTTCTTCTTCTTCTTCTTCTTCTTGTTTATTTTAATGTTACCGCTTATTATAAATGTAAATTTATATTCAAACAAATTTAATAGATAATGTGTTTGTTGAAACGAAATGCAGATAATTCTTCCAGTAGGTAGAAGCCATATAATAAAATCGCCATATACTTCCCATCGCTCAATTCCCAAGAATGTTCACCTTCGCATGAATATGCCATGATAGAATCAATTTCAAGCTCTTTTAAAATACATGTTAGATGTCTCTTTCCCTGCCCACGCAGCTTGCTCCTCCGTCTTGGCCTCTTCTAAAGAATATATATGTGTGCGCGCGCGTTTGTGCATCACAATCAGACACAGAGGAAAAAAAGAGTGCTCGTGTGGCATTAATTACCACAAGTATCAACGGGGAGAATTTCAAAAATCAGTCTTGCAGATTGTTGGAAAAGAGCTCATTAGTTTTTCAGATTTCTTTTGACAATTATATATACTCGAACACAAGCTCTTTAACGTCTCCTGTAACAAATGATGATGGTGCTTAGGCTCTTAAGACTTTGTCCATTTTTCCATGGTTAGTCAAAGGAGCTAATTAAGCTCTAAAAACCTTACATGTTGCTCTCGTATATTTTTGTTGGAGGGAGAGTTGTGTTTGAATGGACAAGACTCACATGCAAGAAGGAGACTGGTCAGCACACATAAATATATTTATTTTTTCATTAATTATAATCAGCTTAGCCTCTTCAGTGCCAATGATGATGTAGCTCAAACTTGTAATAGAATCCTCACTCGTGTTCACGCTTCTTCTTCGTAATAATAATAAAAAAAAAAAAACTTGGCCTCTTCGGTCAAAAATCTAGTGTGCTCTACAGGTGTTGTAACATGTGCAAATCAACATTGAATTATGTGAAATTTAATTACAACCGGAGACATGGGAACTAATGTCGCCATTAATGTTGTTGTTCATGACAAACATGGATTGAACATCTGATAGGCAACTTAGCACAATCTTTGGCTTTTTTTTTTCCAAAATTCATGATTGTTATGACCCTCAGTTTCAATAAATTGTGGCTGATGTCAGCTCCAGCCTTCTTCTCACAAACATGTTTCCTTACAACAAGCCCCACTTTGAAGAAGGGGGATTAAGTCCCTTTTTTACCCCAATATCACAAAGGCGAATCGTGACTAATTTGCTAGCTAGTAGCTGTACTAATTAAATTATCTGGCTGTGACCAAGTTTGCACCACCACAAAACAATATTACTTAGCTGGAAAGAAATAGATTCATAAAAAGTAATTAAAAAAAAAGGCGTTGGAATTCGGTTTGCATATTTAATTGTATATGGAGATTTGGGTTTTGCTTCAAAGCTGTAAAAGTGCAGACAATTTCCTAATGTCAAGCAAACCTTGTTGCAAGAACTGCATTAAAATTATATTTCTTTAATTAGTTTAACAATGAACCCGTTTTTACACTTGGAATTGGGATACATGCTTCATTCCTTGGATAATTGTTAGTGGCCAAGTGTACTCCATTTATCTGTTTTCTGGACCCGAAGGTAGCTAGAAACACATGGTTGATCAATCATGATCTAAACCTTGATTTGGACAATTTAGATACCCAGTACATTAATTGAAAAACTATTCTCAGATATATTCATAATGATTACATATGAAACATTATTATAATTGATGGATTGTCAAATATGGTCTTGGTTGCATGCTCTCAAGCGGCCCAGACTAATTAAGTTAGCTTGTCAATAGCCTCGGCCCTCGGTTGCTCTCAAGCCTCAACTTGATGGTTGCCGGCAAGTAACAACAGATTCATGCATGTAAGACATACACGAGAGATTAGAGATCACTAGAAAAGTAATGCTCGTTCATTTTTTACAGAAATCACGACCGATCATGAATGGTGAAAAGCTGAGAAAGGTTGTGAATGCAAATTGAAAATTGGATAGCATGCATAGGCCCAAGTTAAAATTGAAAAGGAAACTAGGATAAATTAAACTATAAAAACTTGTCTCCTTGTGCTGAAAAGTCGAAGCTAGCTTCAAAACACCCCTTTCTCTCAAGGCATTGACAAATTGCTGTCTCCCTAGCTTTTCGTGAATTTAGACCCACGACTTCACGGGCCACACAAGGTCAACCGTGGAAATTTCCATGGTTATCTCGATCTGGGCATATTTTAAGAACAAATCGGAAAACAAGAAAATATTTTCACATGTAGTTGGTGACCTCGCATTACATGTCTTATTTGGATTTACTTTGCAAATGGCTTGATACATGTTAATTTCATTTGGATGGCCATGGATATTGCAGTGCTTTATGGATTGTTACTCGGCACAGGAAGTGGCTTCTCGTCCCACGCTGCTTCTTTTTTTTTCCTTTTTTTTTTTCATTTAATTCTATCCGACTGTCATCTTTTTTGGGTCTAATTAAGTTCCCTTTATTTTAGTATCATGGAATGCAGAGGTGGCATTCCGTGCAATAATTTGTGTATCTGCTCTTCATTTTAATAAGAGTTGGTTAGAAATTTAAATACTATAAATCATAATATATAACGCTGAAGGTGACAAATTAATAAATGCCTTGGGAGAGACTCTTAATATTCATTAGACGGGGATTATTGGCTTCGAAGATTGAATTTCAAGGCAGTGCCTTGCACGAGACAATTTAATTTGAGGATTTTAAGACGCAAGAATCTTATTGAATGATTAAAAATACCAAGCAATTGATCATGTCATTGGCATGATCAGATCCATATATACACAGTACTATGTTTCAAATGGCAAAATCAAAGCCATAAACATGACATCAAAAGGCAATGGATTGATTGTTAGCTAAATATGAGCCCAACATCGGGATCTTTTACCCCATAATGTTGGTTCTTATTGCTTTAATTAATCAAAACCTCTAAAATTAATTAGTACCTAAACTTAATTTGTTAATAAAATGATGGGGATGCTTAGCTTTCCACATTGAACAGGGGACTCAAGAGATGTGGACCATGCCCACGCGGTCTTAATTATCTTAAAGACTGTTTTTTTTTTAAAAAAAATATAAATAACAAATCGACTTTGAATTAATTTTAGGTAGCGTTTGCGGACTTCTTCATCTGCAGTTACCCAGTAACTAAAGTAGCTAGCTCAAATTAGGGGGAGAAAAAGGAGCTAGATCCAATTTCTGGCTTTTGTGAATGACAGGGAGTCGGCGAGAGAGAGATCCCATGAACAGTTTGACCCAGACTAGGTAACCAAGTCTAAAGAAGTTGCAGAAAATTAACAACATCAACAAAAACCAGAACATTCTGAAATCATCCCACTTTTATAGATTACAAAACTAACAAACTTGAAAAAGAAAGGTAAACAATTTTCTTGATTCATATTGAAATGAATATTACTACATGTCAACAAATAAATAATTTTATTCTGTATTATAAATTCAGCCTATACAGTATAAAACTAACTAGATTTTTTTCTAAAAAAAAAAAAAAAACATCAAGAATCAGCTCCTTATGGCCTGATCATCTCGTTAGGCTTCCTATCCCACATCCAAAAACCTTTACAACCCTGTAACCAGGACAATTTCAAGAACCCAAGAAGAAGAAGAAGAAGAAGACGAAGAAGAAGAAGAAGAAGAGGAGGACGAAGAAGAGGAAGAAGAAGAAGAGGAAGAGGAGGACGAAGAAGAGGAAGAAGAAGAAGAGGAAGAAGAGGACGAAGAAGAAGAATTACTAAGAATAAAAAATTACGGGCTGCAGCTTACTTAATTATGTATTGAATTGTGTCTCTTGGATGGACCAGAAGGTGGAATAGGGACACCTTTAGGCAAGAAGTTGAATACATGGTTCCGGTGTCCAAAACTTGTCTCGTACAATCTCCGGTAAGGCTTTACATTCTCCGATTCCTTCAACGTGTCTTTGTCCCCCATTAGAGTAGCGCCCGGTCTTGTGGCAGAACAAGAAGTAACAAGAAGGAAAATGATAAAGAGAAGACATGTGATGCTACCAAATGAAAGATGTTTAGCTTGAAAAGAAGAAGAAAGGTAAGCCATCGAAGGTGCTTTTTTTAAAATAAAAAAAAATCTTTGAAAGGAAACCATGTAGGGTTTTAGCAAGGAAGGGAAGATGAGTAGCGATATGTTCTTACCCAGAGGGGTTTATATAGAGAGAGAGAGAGATGGCGTTTCTCCATTCACACAATCACCCACATGTGTGCGCCCACGGGAAGAAAAAAGGGCGTGGCAGGTAGGGAGTGTTCTAAAGGGGAGGAAGGAGAGCACAGCTAGCTCGACAGGAGAAGTGAAATGCACGCTAACGACTAAGGGACTTTTCACTTTTGATTTTTTGAATGTCAACGGTTTAAAATAAATAATATTCAAAAATATTTGATGCCGGCGTTATAGGATAAAGGATCTTGCTTTTGCACTTTGTAAAGGTATATAATATTTTTTATTTATTCTTAATATATATCATGGCAAATAGAAACACTTTAATTAATCTCTTTGGAGTTAGTTGTGGGCTGCAAGAAAATTGTTTATCTCCATCCTCTAGCTAGTCACTTGTACTTTATCGGTGTTTTCCTTTTCGAGCCAGAGCTTTCAATGACACGACAAGAACCTAAACATATGTGCAAATTTGGAAGGGAGGAAATTAATGATAGCATTGCTTCATTTATATGGCGCGTGTATCAAATTTCTCCCAACTTCTATTGATCTGGTTACATGAATTTAATCCTCAAATAGTATATTGACAGCATAATTAGGTTATATTCAGAGAGATTTGTGATGGGATGGACAGCTTTATGGATATATATGTGTGTGTGTGGTCATAATAATATCCTTATTGCTGCCTACTTCCGTTGATAAGTACCTGACAGAAGCTCTTACAGAACAAATTAATTAATCAAGAGTTTTTTTGTTTGTTTTATAGGAGATGAAGCAATCCATCGGAAATTAAATTAAATTTAATTTAATTTAATATCACCTGTCCATCCATCCTCTCTGTGTGTTTGTGCCCCACGAAAGCCACTTTGGAATTGCTGGTGAATTATTAATTTCTCGTTTTAAATTCTTAGTCATATATAGTAAATAAAAAAATCATTATTTTTTTTTCTTTTTTTTAGGGACACGGAAAAACCGTACGTTCATGCAGCAAACGGGCATAAGGTCTACCTAAAGATATGGGTTATTGATTAAATCATCATTAATTTAATTAATTTCTTTAATAATGCAAGTGAATAAGTTAATGATTAATTTTCAATAAATACACAGTGACTTGTAATCTTTTGCGTGAGAAACTCTTGTAAGAAAACACGGTGAATGGGGTCCATTAGAAAACCACCGTATTCAATCTGAAAATGATATACGTACAGGCATCTGTACATTTTTTTAATATAAAATCTCAGTGCCACCTGTTAACGGTATACTATTATTGACACTTAAAAGATTATTAAATCAATATATTTAAGTCCAAAGGAGCACAATTTGTGTTGAGTTAACTTGTTTTGACACACAAAAAAAAAAAAAACTCTAGTCTGGTAATTAAGCCATATGGGGAACAAAATTAAGTACCATGAAGACAAGAAATTAGCACATGAACGTGACGTGGAACACCCACTGAAGAGTTGAACGTGTATATATGGCATGATATTGTCAAGTTTAGCAGGCCAACTCCTATATATTTCAAAAATTAATTCGAAATCTAATGTTGAGTGTCAACGTGATCGAGCTGATTATGCCGAATCAGAGAAGAAAAAAAAACATAGGCAAAAAAGTACATTGCATGGCCGCCTGAGACCGACATGTACACACAGGGCAGGTAAACGTTAACGTAGTCAGAAGTTATGGGTATTGAGTTGTTGACTATTGAAATATTCTAAACAGGTGTCAAGTTTTTATGGTTTGGTGAGTGCTGTGACCTTCAAGGCGGCGGTGGCTGCTGCCTCTGCCTTTCTCTTTCTTGTGCGTGAAGCCACACAGACGACGGTCATGTAGATGTATGTCTCTTGAAGCAGTCGTATAATTGGGCACTGATTTCGTAGATTTTTTAGTTTTTAGTTTTTTGGCTATATATTTCCGAATGAGCTTTTTCGTCGTCCTCCTATTAAATCCATCTCTTCAATCTCACGAGTCACGAACATGAAATACTCGGCGACGTTAATTATATTATATTTTTTGAAATTTTTTTTAATTAAAAATATATTAAAATATAAACAATTAAAAAAATATTAATTTATTATATTTCAAAACAAAAAATAATTTTAAAAAACATATTGGACTAAAAAAACTTTCTTGACATATAGTTCAATCTAGATCAAGTAGGCTGATTGTTTTTTAATCATGCGACGCGTTCGTGTATGTTGGAGTCCTTGTCTCTATATCTGTAAAAACGAGTAGTTATGAGTGACCGTTAGGGTACCCACTTCGTGACCAAATTTCCTAGAAGAATGAAGATAATTGACGAGGGGGCGATTTATGATGTCGTTGTTGCTGATAAATTGCGGCATTTAAGATGTACAAATTATGTGACTCCATGCGCGGACCAAAATCCCATCAAGACCGCGTGTCACGAGGCTTGATGTACAAATTATGATGTGCCTAGGTCGCGTCCAGTCCATTGTTTTTCCATTAATCTACACTAATCAATCTAATTAATAAGCTTTTAAAAAAATTATAAGTGGATGTCATTAATTAATCTAATAATTCGAACAACATTATTTCTCTATGCTCAACAATATTACTAATATTGCTGGTCACATGGCATGAAATTTAATGTCATATAAGGATGAACTTGGAGAGTTCTATTTATTTTATTTGAGTCTTGTTATAAACTTTAGTTTCAAAGAATGTGGTTCAGCAGGGGCTGGAAGGAAAATTCTCAATTACTCTTATCCCTTTGAGTCTAGTTATCAAAACAGAGTTCTTTCTTTTTTGGTAACCGACTCATCAGAAAGCCACTGCGTCTTTGGGCGAACCGACTTTTGAGCTGAGACTAAGCGGTCAAGTAGTTCGGCAATGCAGAAGATTCGTGGCTTTTCCTTTTCATAGTCAAAAATTCTTTGCTAAACTTCAAAGGTCAAAACTGAAAATTTCTCAGTGACTCGCAGTTTCGGACCCTGGAATTAATGGTAGAATGCGTGGGTCTCGTAGAGAGGAAGTTGCTTTGCAGATTGACTTGTTTTTAGATTTTTTTTCTTTGTGTTTTCAAAGTTTCTTTTTAAAAGTATTTTTTAAAAATAATTTTTTTAAATTATTTTAATATGTTGATATTAAAATTTGCGTTTTGCTCTTCTTTTTAATATGTTTTAAATTAATTTAGAATCTCGTCAGTGACCTGCGGATTATTCCATTTGCGTTTTGCTCTTTTTTTTTTTTTTGTTAATATTAAGTTGTTGGTGATGTCCTTTAATTTCTGCAATTGATCAAATTTCTGCTACTTTGACTTCAAACTTGAGCATTTTTTAAATTGAAAATATTTGTGATGAACCGCTTAATTCACAAAATTTAAAATTTGGTGAAAGCAGTGTAATTGGGCCAAACTACAAGTTGCATCCCCCACTGATACTTAATTATTATTTTTCGGATGACATCATGTCATAGGAAAGGGAACCAGGACTTGCTGAATTAATGGTTTAAGTTATAGTTGGCTTGACTGTCGACTCCAAGCGGTAAATAAAAAAATCAAAAAAGAGTTTTGAGGCTTTTAATTTAACATGAATTGAAAAGTGATGAACATGATTCATCACTATTTTTTAATATTCAATAAAAAAATATTTATTTTTAACATATCATCATAATAATTACATAGTTAATTACTCCATCTATAATAAGCATCTTTTAAACTTGGATAATATATCTTAAGTCTAAGTATTAGATAAGCACCTAGCACCTTGTGGGCTTGGGTTACATACCCAAGCCTGGGTGGTGGGCTCATGCAAGGCATCAAGCCTAAGTGTTGGATGAGTGCCTAGAAACCTTTGGTGTTAGACAGTGTACTTAAGCTTCACTATTAGGGTTGTGCCCAGCCTTCATGGACCCTAACATTTTTTTTAGCCTAATAATATGGTTCAATGTTCGCGAGCTCAACTAGTGTTTTAAGCCCAATCACTTTTTTCTTTATTATTGCATGTGTAAGAAATATTTTATCTTATTAATACATTAGTAGGATATATCTTTCATCATTAATGCATTTATAAGGGATTTTGTCTTTTGTTAATCTCACGGGTGAAATAACTCTCAAGCTCCTCTACTCAAGAAAAAAAACAAGATCCATGAGCTATAAAATATCACTTAAACTACCTATTAAAAAATTCAAAATTTTACATAGAAAAAAATATCTATATTGACTTGACCATCCGAGGATCCTCAAATCCCTCAAAAAATGATCTTTTTTAGGTATTTAGAGGCGCTTATCAAATATATTTTTTTTGTTTTAAAGAAAAAGAGTTATTTGAATGAACATTTGATGAACCCATAATTTAATTACTAGAAAAATCTTAAACTAAACATATCAAATTTTAAACCAACATAAAAAAAACAATATTAAAAAAAAATCTCTCAAAGTCCGTAATAAAAAAACGATTCTAATTAAAAAATCCAATTGTGAATGTCTTGATGGTTAAATATGCCATGTCGATCACTTGGTTGTACCTAGTTAACTAATTAAGATGAAAGTTAACGAGGTAGTGTTTGTCCAATAATGCCTCGGAGAACTCAAGGAAAGATGAAGTGCAAATGTTCTCATCGCATTATCAACAACAGGATTGCTGCAAGTTTTGTTTACATTTCAAGCATGGAACCTGTCTGATCTCTCTATGCAATTTCTTTTTCTACTTATGATAAGAATCTACTTGAGTTTGTTATGTTTCACCATTTCAGCACGGAATCTTATAGCACCATAGATGCTAGAAGGAAGACATCTGCTTAACAACGTCAACTCTTGATAAGTCTGCTGATTTTGAACCAAAGATTCAGATGAACTTTGGAATCTCACATGTCAAGCCCATGCTGGAGAGGTCCAAGACCACTAAGTTTTGTAGGCCATGCCACTCTAGGCCCTCAAGGGCTCTTCCAATTGGGTTGTTAGACAAGACCATTTCTTCCCAATAATACATCTCTTGAAGTGACTTGGTCAATCCATGAGAAAACCCATTGTTTATCGGTGGTAGGTTCCCTTTGAGCTGATTGTTGCTCAAATCTAGCTTTAGGAGTGGAGTCAGACCCCCAAAAGTCGAAGGCAAAGACCACTAAAATTATCAGAAATCCTCCCATGAAACCAGTTTGCAGCAAAGACCAGCCTCTTCAACTTGATCAAGTTACCAAAGTTCTTGGTAATTCACCACTCAAATTATTTTCTAGTAGCACTAAAGACTGGAGCCTAATTAGGCTACCAAGGCTGGTCGGAACTTTTCCAATGAGACCAGGGTTTGTACGAAACTCTAGTGTTTCCAAGTTTCCTGCAAGTTTTTCCCAGTTCTTGCTAGGGATAGTAATTAGATGTTTGTAGGGGGAGAAACAAAGCATTTTAAGAAAGTTAAGAGACTTTAGGTGCGTTTTAAAAAATAATAATAAAAATATTATTTTAATATATTTTTAAATAAAAAATATTTTAAAACTGGTTTGGGCACTTACCTGAATAGAAACTATTCCATCCCACCAAAAACGTACACAATGACAAATCCAGACACTACCTACGTGGGCCTCTCTCATTGGTCACCATATAAAACCCCAGCAAAATTACCAAAAAACCGCACAAATCAAAACTTTAGATATATTGTTATTATTATTTTATTATTATCCTCTCGAACCCGATTATCATCACAATCAAAAACCTAAAAACCCTAGTCCCTCTCTCCTCTCTGGAGTTCAAAAAATTCGGGCTTTTTCTCTCAAATAGATAGATACATGCTCGGGTTCACGTAAAGGTGGGAATTGTAAGTGGAAAAAAGAAAAAAAAGAGAGACAAATTGAATCGATTAGATTATGGAAGCAGCAGAGAACAGTAACAACGCAGCGTCTACGTCGAGATCCAGTTCGACGGCGGATTCTTATATAGGTAGTTTGATTAGCCTGACATCAAAGAGCGAGATCAGATACGAGGGTATTCTTTACAATATCAACACTGATGAGTCCAGTATTGGATTGAAAAACGGTACCGTTTTCTAATCTTGTCTGGCAAGATTTTTGGGGGTTTTATTTTTATTTAATTTTAGTGATCTTTTGTGGGTTCTAAATATTCTGCTGATTTGGTAGCTGGGTTGACTTGGTCTCACTGTTTTATCAGTGGTTCTTTTTAGTTTTTGGATGCAAAAAAAATATATAAAAAATTGAGTTGTTAACGATGTTGTGTTAGATTTTATAGTAAGTTGCTAGCGGTAATTCTATCAATTAAACTTATGTATTAGCTTCGATGGATCTTCGTCAGGCCGAGAAAAAAAGAAAGAGAAGCTTGCAATTTGATGGGTGTTTGGGTCAATTTATGTAGGTTTGTGTGAATCATGCACCGAAACACATTTTTTTTTTGTTTTCTTACAATGCCATGAAATGTTTGCTGTAGGGTAGTTGTGTAAACAAAAGTTACTGCAGGTGGTAATAATGTGTTTTGGTTTTTGTTTCCCTAAGTTTACCAGGGAGATAGTTTTTGGGTGATCATTTTGATGTTGCAACCTGTTTCGTTTATATATGGTTATTTTGATGTTGCTTTGTTGTGGTGGATGAAAATTGTTCTGTTTTCATGTTGGCAGTGCGGTCGTTTGGAACAGAAGGGCGGAAAAAGGATGGTCCACAAATCCTTCCCAGTGATAAAGTTTATGAATACATATTGTTCCGCGGAAGTGACATCAAGGTATCTAATATTGTAAATACATTTGAGAGTGACTATTAACAAAATTTCAATCAAGCTTGAGAAAGAAACATTACTGTTCTGTGTCTTGGTTGTGTGGCTGTCATTAAAGATCCCTTCTTTTATTCTTGGTGAAAAACAATTACAGCAAAGTTCTTTATGCTTTGATTACCTGCCCGATGATGTTATAGCCAAATAGTTATTGCTGCTTTTTATTGGTGATACCTGCATGTAATGAAAATCTCAAGTTTGTGTTTAATGACTGTTTAATTTCAAAATTGTAAGTATCGATGCACCATTGATCCAATCATCGATGGCACTAGCTGTTTATGCCTTTATGGTCCTATGTGCTCGTTGTTTCTACCTCAAGTAATATAGCTTGATCACGAGGGATGTCTACTATTTGATGGGTTGGAGTGGGATTTACAAGTTGGCATCCCATGTATTATGTTAGGAATTGATAATAGATTGAAAGATGATGCTGAAGTCTGTAGGGACTTAGTTTTTTTTCCGAGTTGGTTGCCCAATTCTGTTCCACTTAGACTGATTATTCATCGATAATTACTGTTTTGTCAAGATACTAACTGACTCTAATAGGTACTCTTGGATCTCTGATGAGTAATCCTGTTAAAGAATTTCACTAGTGTTTTCAAGTAATACCGTTCCTGGTTTATATCCTGGGAAAGGTCTGAATGTAACTTCCAGTTAAAATGAAAACTGTCACCTTTCATATAAAAAATCACATGTCCAGTGATCAAAGGTTAAATAAAAGTTTCATTTCTATCTTTGATGAATTGTGAAAGTATTCAAATGGTGAGAAAGCTTTCCATATTATCTGTCCTTGCAATTGTCGGGTTGATATGTGGGTCTCCCTTTCATGAAAAGAACATGATACTCAAGGTTTTTTCAGTTATCTCTCATGTAGCAACTCACAACTGGCTGTCTCTGCTATTTGGGGAAATATAAAAGAAAAAAGGGTTTTACATTCTTGTCCTTTATGGTTTTCTGGTTCACTTAAAGGCTCACATGTTTCTTTGATTTGATAGAGCTTCCGTATCCCTTTGATGAGCAATATTTGCTGTTTTTAAACCTGGATGTTTACTTTTTATGTTAATTGCAGGACTTACAGGTTAAGTCTTCACCACCAGTTCCAGTTCAGTCCGCACCACATATAAACAATGACCCAGCAATCATACAGGTAAATGGAAGTGAGATTTTAAGTTGTGATGCATCAATCCTATCCCTCTCTCTTGAAAAGCTTTGTCTCTTTCGCAGTCTCATTATCCTCGTCCTTTCGCCACCTCCACCGGTTTTCCTTCAGCTGTTAGTGGGTCTTTAACTGATCTTGGATCCCATAATGGACCAGGGGGACAACCTGCTTCGAATTTCCAAGGCGGGATGCCTTTATATCAACCTGGAGGGAGCTTAGGAACTTGGGGAGCTTCACCTCCTCCTCCAAATGCAAATGGTAGTGGCCTTGCTATGCCAATGTATTGGCAAGGTTTCTATGCCCCCCCAAATGGGCTTCCACATTTACACCAACAATCTTTGCTTCGACCACCACCTGGACTGGCAATGCCTTCTTCCATGCAGCAACCGATGCAATACCCCAATTTCAATACTTCTTTACTCACTGGAGTCTCAAATTTACCTGGTCCGAACTTGCCACTCTCAACCTTGCCACCTTCAAACTTACCGATTTCAACCTTGCCAGCTTCTTTGCCAGATGTTCTACCTCCTCTACTTCCTGGCATCGCTAGTTCCCTTAATTTCACATCCCATTCTGCTGTGCCATCAACTTTGCCTTCAACAGTACCCCTAATGCCCTCTGCCTCTCTGCCTTCTGAAACATTACCCAGTTTGATGCCTGATAAGATTCCTAGTTCTGCACTTCCTACAACCAATTTAGGCGCTAGTTTGCCAGTGCTGTCTCCTTTGACAACTTCCAGCCCAGATTTAAACACCATCACACCACCAATCTCCAACAAGCTTAGTTCAATTCCTGGCCCAACAATGCCTTATCAAAGCACTGCACAATCTGCACCCTCTGGTGTTTTGGCATCCAATTCTCTTCGCACAGAAATACCAACACCAATTCCTTCTTTGGTAACCCCTGGCCAGCTATTGCAGTCGGGATCACCGATTGTTCCTTCTACTCAGCCTGTGCAAACAGCCCATAAAGATGTGGAGGTTGTTAAAGTATCACCAGCACCAGAACCATCTGTACCAGTCACCACAGAAGCTCAGCCACCAATACTCCCATTGCCTTTTCCTTCACGTGCTAGCCATAAGGTGCGCCTCCCATACATGCATTCATACAGAAATACATTTACTGCAGATATTAATATATATCTGCATGCATGCCAATTAACTTTATATGCTCCACAGTTGATACATGTGTAACCAACTCCACTCTGAAGTTTCTAGTTATGCTTCTTGTTTTGGAGGTGATGTCAATGCTTTTATCTATGGATATTTGAATGAGATCAACTTATCATATGGAAGGATTTGCTGCAACAGTTCAAAGTGCTATAACCTTTCATCCTTACTGGAACAAGTTGTTTATGAACCCCATAGTTTTGGGGAAGTCAAGTTAATGAGCACTGCAGAATAATTTTCATAGTCTTCCATTAGCTATAATGAATCCTCCAAAGCACCTCATCTTGTTGAATTCCTTCATCATCTTCACAGTTTGCAAATGGTTTTCAGTAGGCTAGTTGTATGGCCTGTTACATTAGAATTTTATTAATTACAGGTTTCTTTGGAGACCTAACTATATGCTTGATCATTACATATCGTGTTGGCTCTTTTTGGGAGTGCTTTGTTTCCTTTGGATGCAATAGCTTAACTGCTTGAATTAGGGGGTTCTAACACGTCTCTACTCTGTTTTCTTTCCTAGCCAAATGGGGCTACTTTTCATGCCCGCCATGGTTACCGTGGACGCGGAAGAGGAAGAGGATATGGGGTAATTCTTGATTTATATTTCCTTTCATTCCTGAAGAGCAATATAGCTTTCCGGATTTTTGTGGTCATGACATAAGGTCTTTTATTGTTTGGCTGATTGACTCTCTTTGCGAGGATAATGTCTTCATATTGAATTTTTAGTTGATGTCATCAATGTACCAAGCGTTTGACTTCATGGAATTTGAACATCTCTTGTGCAGGGTTCACGACCACTGACAAAATTCACTGAGGATTTTGATTTTATGGCAATGAATGAGAAGTTCAAGAAGGATGAAGTTTGGGGCCACCTTGGCAAGAATAACAAATCTCATTCAAAGGATAGAGAAGATGGAGATGTCAGTGGTGAAGATGATTTTCAAGATGAAGATGAGGATGAACTAGCTAAAGTTGAGGCTAAGGTAATACTGCATTCTCATGTGTTGCCCTTTTGCTGAATGTATCTTTTGTTTAAGAAAGTTATTACCCCACCCACACTTTATTATACTTTGTTCCTGCAGCCTGTGTATAACAAGGATGACTTTTTTGATACCATCTCATGTAATGCGCGTGATCTTGAATCACAAAATGGAAGGACAAGATTCTCGGAGCAAATGAAATTAGACACAGAGGTGAATTGATCTTGGTTCCTGACCCTTACAAGAATTTGCGGAGTCTTATTCAAAATTTTGTTTGTTTGATTATGCAGACATTTGGTGACTTTTCAAGGTATTTGGGAGGACGAGGTGGTCGTGGTCCTCCACGTGGTGGTCGTTTTCATGGATCTTATTATGGAAGGGGGAATGGGTATGGCTATGTTGGGAGGGGCAGGGGCCGGGGGCGGGGCTGGGCTGGGCCTGATCGTGCTTCTTAGGTAGCATTTGGTATTTTGAAATGTTTTAGCCAGGTCCTTGTGCTCATGAAGCAACAAAACTAATTTAGGGCTATGCTCTAGGGATTGTGGTTTTCCTTATTGTTTAGAGAATAAGAAGGTAGGATATGCTCGATGTCTATTGGTGTTCCCATTGCCTAACAGTCCTTTAGTGAAGCTAATTAAACAGCAGTTTATATTAACTTTGAAGGTCACTTAGTTTAACTTTTGGGGATACCTTGTGCTTGTTTAATTTGCGTTTGCATTATTAATGGCTCTCTAATGGTCTTGATTATTGATAAGCCTTTTTTTTTCATTTTTCCTAAATGAAAGCTCACATGTTTATAATTTGGGTTTAAGCCTATAGATCAGTCAGTTTTGTGAGCAATAGTGATGAACAGAACAATGAACAAAAGAGGTTTAAGCCTATAGCAGCGGTAAGCTATATTTTAGTTTCGTTTATAAGGGTGATGTCTTTCTTGAGCTGGTGACATCTGAAGATTAAGAAGGACCACATTGAGGAGTGCTGAGTTTACTTAATAGTTCATGCAGGAGCCAGGGCGGACAATATTTAGCTTGCTTGGGCAATCCACTTGCTGCTAAGCCAGGGAAGTCTGACTTAAACGACACTTTCATCTAGTGGTGTCGTCTTTCCATGCCTTAAAAGTTGCAAGGCATGGATAGGCATTCAACCTGTACACGTGTGGTTGAGTCATTCAACCAACCGTCTAAATAGCATTTGTGCTTGATAGAGATTTATCTAACCTGTTCACATGCATCTTGTTCTGTTTTTTCTTTCCTTTTTTTTTTTTTTATATATATATAAAAAATGTTAGACGTTAATTAAGTGTGTTTTTGACTTCGTGAGTGATTGAATTTGTGGCTGTGGCTTAAAAAAAAATAGGTAAAAAAAACACTTTTGGTTGTGGTTTTTTAAAAAAGTAGGTTTTAAAAAATATATTTTATTAAATCTATTGTTATATTGATTTTTGTATACAAAATAAATAAAAGCATCTCTCCAGTTTATTTTAATTATCACAAAATTATGGTTTAAAATGTAATTATGTGTGAATTTCATTATAAAAAATAAAAGTTATTTGATTAACTAAACTAATTTTTTACATGGTTAGAGAAAAAAAAAAGAAGAAGCTTTCACAATACTACTAGCTCGTTGAACGTCATGCATGCGTGTTTCCATCCATGCTGTCTATATTTTAATTAAATTTTAGTTAAAATAAATAAAAAATATATTTTTAAAAATATTGCTGTTGTTGTTGTTGTAAATCAAAATCAACAATACTCCCTAAAATTAACAACGGTCAACGCAAGAGAGAAATGATAGCCTTCAAATTAACATCAGTGCTTGTACTTGGATTGTCAGCACAAACTGCAATAATTTTTTGTCTTTACTTTAAAATGATGAGCTGATTTAGGCTCTTTATTTGTTTTCGTTGAAAAGTTTTTTTTTTTGAAAAGTTAATTTTAAAAAATAAATTTTTTAAAAAATAAATTCTAGAAAAGTGAATTATTTTTTGATGTTTGGTAGTGTAATGAAAAATAAGTTGGAAAATATTTTTCAGTATTTGGTTATGTTAAAGAAAATAAACTGGAAAATAACTTATTAATATTTTATTTTTTTCAAGTTTATTAAAACAATGAGTAACAAATCTTACAAATTAAAAAGTTGAATGAGAATGAAATTGAAAAAAAATATAATTTTATAAATTATTTCAAATAAAATAAATAATAATTAAAATAATAAAGATCAAATCAACAAATAAAAAAATTGAAAGATGAAAAAATTAAAATAATAATAATTAACATTTCATAAATTATTTCAAATAAAATAAGTAACAATAAAAAGAATGAGGACTAAATTTGATAGATAAAAAATTTCAATTAAAAAACAATAAGGGAAAAACAAATAAAAATAAGAACCAAAATTAATATAAAAATTAAATTATAAGGGATGCAATTGAAAAAAAAATTCAAAACAAAATATATATAGCAATCAAAAGTTTAAGGACCAAATTGGATATAATCAGCAAATAATATGACATTTCTAAATTTTTCATAACTTCCGGAAAGTATTTTCCATCCAAAATAAAATAAAAACATTTTTTTAGAAATCAAGCCAAATTTTTTCGTTAACTAAAAAGTATTTTTTGTTGATTAACTTTTTTAATAGCAAAAAAAACATAAAAAAAATTAAAAATTGATTTTATAAAAATTACTTTTCAGAAAACAAGGAGATTTAATTGCTTGCTGAAGAAAAGAATTATCAAAGGTACAAAACCTGAAACTTTCAAGTATCAGTGATTCAATTTGCTTCACAATTCCAGGAGATTACCTGGTCAATCATAGGCACAAGTCCAATGGCCTTGGCTTGCAGAAAACAACCAGGAAGGACAAGCTCCTACTCAGATCAAAAACACAGTTGGACCATAATTTGGGAAATTCAAAGCAATTAGGTTCAGACGAAAAAACATCGAGCGGAACCTAGGATTTAAGATTAATAAATATCAAACAGAAATCGAGTCACCAACATGAATACTAAAACATCCAAGGGAGCAAAGGACATTGAGCTCTAACAATCAAGAAACCTTGTGTATGTCCATCTGGACCCTAGGATCCTAAAATCCAGAACAACCTGCAATTGCTAAAATGAGATCTTTCAAAAAAAAAAAATATTGGACTTTAAAGTACTTGTCTAAGGCTCTAAAATAGACGTACACTTAACCACAAATGAACTTAGCTTAGCGGGTTAAGCACATAAGTAGAACAAGAGAAGCATATAGTAGTGAACTCAGGATCGGATTTTTGTTTCTGTAGGACCAAGAACATGGAATTAGACATGGGGAACATGTTTCGTAGGAGCCCAAAATTGCTGAGTTTAGAAATATTTTTTTTAACAGGTCGACATCCCTCGTGATTAGATAGTCCTCCCTGAAACGTCATCATAAAAACTTTGTCAAGAGTGGAAACTATGACACAATTTACAGTTACAAATTTGTTTTTCATCGTATATGTTTCGGACTTCCATGTTGGAATCATTTGGGAACAGTCTAAAAATCAGCATTTATTCACCAAGCAAGCTCCAAGTAACAATACAATTTGCTGGGTCTCAAGGAAATGCGAAAAACTAGTGCTCGTTAATGTTTCTCAAAAAGAGACGCCCATGGATGTCTAGCTGAGGAGTTGTGGGATCCTCATTTAGACCTCTGAAGAAAAAGTCCATATTTATCAGAAATCAAGGTTACCTGCACAAAAAGAGGAAAGAGCATAAAGATAAACGCCTTCATCATCTTATGAACAATAAAAGATAAACTTCCAAACATGAAATCAAACTCTTGAATTGTCTTTACCCAGAAAAAAATATAACCCATTTGACTTCTAGAGAACCCCATTACCGTGGGCCTTTCATTTGCCAGCCATCTTGTCCAATATTTGCCGAGCAATTGCGACTGCGCTATCACCACGGATCCAGATGAACTGTACGATCGCCATCGTTGAACTGTTGATGTTGATTGGTAGGAAACTTGAAGCCAAGAACAAAAGAGAAAACCCAGATGCAATGTACATTTTTTTCCCCGTGATCTTCTCCTCTCTCGCGCTTTCTCTAAAAGTCAATTTAGGAGTGCTACAGTACTCGCTATATATATCGAGTACTGTTCATTTTGCTAGTATAACTAGCCAAATAGAGAGCAACAATGTTCAGCTTTTTTCCACTCTCACTAGCTATTAGAGCTAAGGATTGGGTTTAGCTAGCAAGGGTGTGGATGCTCCAGTGAGTTATTATCCAGAGTTTTTGGCTGTTGGAAGAAGCTGCCAAGGACATAAGCCAGATAAATGCAAAGCCGGCCCAAAGCAGATCCTATCCTAGGGTGTGTCCAAAGAAACACACTCGGCCGTTTTGACTTCTGTTCCTCTTTTGTCTGTTACAAAATTGTAGTGCGATGCAATAACATTTTCTTGGCAAATGAACAAGAATTTAAGGTATAGTTTATAACTATTTTGCTGTTTTATTGAAGGATTGGCGTGTGGAGAATCATCAGCAGCCAACGTTTTATTTTCAATTACAATAACCAAAGGAAAAAGAAAAAAGAAGGAATTACATGGATGTAATCTGACGTTCCCTCTCTTCCAGTTATTCCATAAAACAGAATAAATGCTAATTACTATGCATGGAGCGATTTTGCAGTAGTATTTTAGCACAACCACGATTATTATAGCTAGCAGCTATGCTGAAGCTACTTGCAAGTAGCAACAAGGACTTTTCTAGGTGGCAAAGATGGCCTCCTTCCATGAAGCAAAGCCATGTTATCAAGGAAAAGGACATCACCTTTTTCCCACTTGAATTGGATGCTCTCTTCTTCAATGATTTGCCCACACCTTTTCACAAAATTTTCTGGTATCTCTGTTCCATCTGCTAACATAGCCGAGCTGGACTCCTTACCATGCATGCCAACGACTGTGTTGAACCACATTCTCCTCCCTTTTCTTCCATCAAACACTTTCGTTAACGATGGAGGACCCAGTATTGTCTTCACTCCTCCATTAGGCAGCCACTCCAAGTCCATCCCTAGAGCCTTAGCCCTGTCACACATTTTTTATGATCGTGTTCCGAGTCTATCACACAAAACGGTATCATTTGGAAATTTGCTAAGAAAATAACAAAGCTAATGTAGATGTGCATACCTTCTCTCAGCCTCTGCCTTGTCTGATGTTCCGAAAACACCCTCCCAACCTCTACCTCTCATCGATGATGTATCGTCTTTGCTAAGAGCTGTGAAAGTGTACTTCAGTCCTTTTGCCTCAACTTCTTCCACTGCTTCAGGGAACTCTTCTAGCATCCTTTCTGTAACTCTAAAGCTTGGAACAAAGGGTGTCTGTCCACCTTCTGGTGGGGGTATTTCACAGAAAAACACCACTTTCTTCGGAGATTCTTTTATCTGTCAAAGTTAGACGTGGTAAATGTAGAAAACACAGCACAAGATTCCAATGATACAATTCATATAGATAGTCATGGAAAATTTCTCCTTGGATTTATTGTGTTTAGTGTTTACAAAACCAAAAGACATTGAGGGAGTCAGGAGATTAGATTGAGTTTGGCTAGGATGGATCAAAGTGGAGTAACTGTTAATCTTATACAAAACCTTTCCTAAACTGTGGCAACATTTAACTTACATGAACCATTTCATGGTGGTAGAATATGATTTCCGACAGGGGTCCCTCGTTGGCAGTCCATATGCGTTTGTACACGTGTGTCCGTGGCGCAGGCCCTACGTAACGAATGTCATCCCAGCCAAAGGCCTCAATAATATCATTGAAGTCCTCAGCATTCTTCACATCAAAACCTCGAAGCAGAACAGCACTGTTTTTTATGAGCATTTGCTCAAACCAGTGCTTGTTCTGCTTTAGAGCTGAGATTAATGACTCTGTGTCACTCTTGTTGGGTTCTGGGGGTTGCAGCACTAGTGGCATGGTTTCACCATCCACCACTTTCTGGCCCTCACATTTTCCTACCTTGAAGTCCTTGTAAGAGATTTCCATTTTTTTTCTCTCTTCTCCTGTTCTTTGTTAATTTGCTTCCTCTTAATTAATCTTCACTTCAAAATGGGGCGCTTATATATAGCATCATGCTGGAGTTGTATTAATCGTAATGTTGTACAGGGAATCACGATTTGTTGGCAGTTTCCGAAAAGAAATGGAGATTCTTTCATGTCGTTTTGCGAGTGAAAGCTATCTTATTATTGGAGAAAAACCTATGGCTTTAGTCCTACATTAGTTGTTCAATTCCTGAGATTCATTTGGTCTTCTTACCCGTATGATTGTTTCTTGGAGTTGCCGTTTTGTTTTGGAATACAGACAATCAATGCTGTAAATACCTCGAAGACAACAATGTTCCAGCATTCAGAAATCTACAGATTGGTTAGATATACTTGGGAGGAGACAACAACGTAATTATAAGGATGAAAACAATGAAGATCCCCATCTGAATGGAAATACCGTCCTTCCATTCGGTGTAAAAAACAAGTAATATGCTTCTTGTATTTTACTTAGAAGAACAAGGTTTAAGTGCTAAAATGTGGCCACCTGGAATCTGGGGTCCATTAACCATTAATCTTCACATATGGTTTGTGAGCATACTGAAATTCCTGTCTCGCCAGATCTGATTGGCCATTCTTTTTCATTCCTTCACATCCCTTCTAGTAAGAAGGGTCAAAGTTGAAAAAGAGGAGCACACAGTGTAAAGAAGAGCGGCATTTTAAAAAATATGGCAAAAGATTCTACGTCTAAAAAACACTAACTTTGATTTTTCTCCCATCACTATGGTTAAAATCTCCGGAATAACAAGCAACGTATCACCTTTTTCTTAGAAAAAATTAGGATAGATCTAATTAAAAAAAAAAAAAAGCACACACAGATATATTTGGTATTATGATAGATGTTACGATTGTAATTTGAAAAAAATTGTTTGATAAAAAAGTACTTTTAGTTGAGGTTAATTTAGAAAAATATATGTTTGGTTAAAACTGTGGTTGAAATTGAGGTTAAACAAAAAATAGTTCAATGTGTTTGGCTAAAAGAATAATTTTTAAATTGAGATTATATATATATATATTGATGGTTTTTAATTTAAATATGGTAAATTTAACTAATACTATTACATCATGAAATAAATAATATTGATATCAAATATTTTTTATTGTTCTATTAAACTATTTGCAATTTCATCACGTTCGCAATCTATCTAACAAAGACTATTTTCTATGGTTTCTTAAGCGCGCAACAATATCAGGTAAAATACCATCAAGAATAAAATTGAGATTGCGATCAAATTCTGCAAATGCTACGTTATCAAACGATCTTCTTTTAATTTTTTTTGAATAAAACACAATTAAAAATAAAAATAAAAATTGAATTTTTTTTAACTGGATCGGACCCGGCAAGAACAAAATTGAGATTGTGATCAAATTCTGTAAATGCTACATCATCAAGCGATCTCCTTCTAATTTTTCAAATAAAACACAATTAAAAAAAATAAAAATTATTTTTTTACTGGGTAAGATCTCGTTCAATGCATTTAGCTTTAGACCGGACCTGATCCGACCGGAAACGCTCCACTGTTCACGTGAACAGTGGAGAGCCACACACCACTGTTCACATGAACAGTGGAGTTGCACTCTCAACTGTTCACTTATGTGAACAGTGAAAAGTGCAGCTCTTCACTTTAAAAAAATGCAGCAAGAAGCATGAAAACATTGCTTGTGCAAAACTGCAGGTGAGACATCAGATTTTCATAGGTTCCATGACCAAAACACAGCTGCTGAAGATAACTAAACATTATGTTATTGAGTTTGACAAAAAACACAGAAGCTAACGCAGAGCCAAACACTCTCTAAGAATGTTTTTCAAATTGAAATTATAAAATAATTAAAAAAGATATTTATTAATATTGATGGTTTTTAATTTAAATATTGTAGATTTAATTACTGCTATTATATCATGAAATAAATAATACTTATATAAAATATTTTTTATTGTTTCATTAAACTATCTACAATTCCATCACGTACGAAATCCATCCGACAAGAACTACAGTTTCCTTGGTTTCTTAAGCGCGCAACAACACCAGGTAAAATATCATCAGGAATAAAATTGGGATTGCGATCAAATTCTTCAAATGCTACGTCATCAAGCGATCTCCTTTTAATTTATATAGTGTTATTGAATAATGTTAAACACTAGTTTTTTGAATAAAACACAATTAAAAATAAAAATAATAATTGATTTTTTTTAACTGGGTCGCACCCAGTTTAATACATTTAGTTTTGAACTGGACCTGATTCAGTCAGAACATTGAAGAGTATCTCTATTGCTCACGTGAACAGTGAATAGTGAATTTTCACTCTCCACTGTGGAGGCAGAAAGGAGAACACGGGCACAAAGCAATTGTAAATAACTTTCAAAAACTGAGGTTCGACCTCAGTTTTCGAGTGGGATCCACATGAAAAAAAGTATGGTTAGTATTAACCAAGTACTTTAAATCATTGTTCGCTTTCAATCGCTATCGTAGTTGCAGTGCCTAACTGTCACTTACTCTTATACTCTTATAGGCCACGCATAGGCTTGATTTTCTGATGTAATAGTTGTCATTAGGTCATAGATAAGTACTAATTCAGCATAAAATTCTGGGGTTATATCCCTAAGGATCAAATTGCACCAAATCTTGTTCGTACATGAAGCAGACAGTATCAAGAACCAGGTTGGTTGACGAACGAATTTTGGCATCAACAACACTTTCACGCCCATTAGAAACTGTTAGGATACTGGCATGCAAACCCGACAAGATAAAAGGCAAGGGATAGGATAAAATGAGAAATTAGACACACAAGAATTTACGTGGTTCACCCAATTGGGCTACGTCCACAGGCAAGTATAGAAGGATTTTACTAAGTAATGTGGGAATTACAACCTCTCTCTAACAATAGGAGAACAACTAAAATCTCTCTATTACTAGGAGAAAACACCTCACTTACTATCTCACAAATACCTCACAATTTTGTGGGATTACTTTCTCTTCACTCTCTCTTCTTTCTCTCTACTTGCTCTCAAGTTTCTCTCCTGTGGTGTGCTTTTTATGACAAGGATGCACTCCCTATTTATAGACAAGCATCCTTGCCTTTGTCTTGCAAAAGACAAAGCAAGGCAAGTAGCACCGAATTGATGCTCATTTTGTTGACTTACCTGCACCAATTGGTGCCAGCTAGCTTCCCAGAAACTCTATTGAAAGCTATCAGAATAGTATAATGAACAAGGTAAGTTTTTGGGTTTAGTCAACAAACAACAGAACAAAACTTTGATTAAAAAAATGCAAGTTTTAATCTTGTAATGAGTAGAGGCAAAAAAAAATAAAATTAATTGAAGTTATAAGACAAGAAAGAAGAGGCTAGTTCTAGTATTGTTTGTCCTGCTCTAAAAGCATACCAGGTTTGCATTGCACCGTCGAGTTTTCCTGAAAGGTAAAAAACAACAATTAGTTGAAAAAATAGAGATCAACTGTCCTTCTTCATGATCTACATGCATCGATTAATGCCGGCTGTCCTTGTATGCAATTTCTGTCTCGAGCATTTAGCACAATTTGAATGGATATAGCAGGTGGCATCTCCATCGTCTTCGTCACTAGGATCCTTGATTTAACCCGCCAGGCAATGCTCCTGTCACAAAAACTATGTCCCCACCTCAAAGCCTGGCCCTTTCTTTTTCCTGGTTAATTAAACCCATGTCTTGTCATAAGCTGAAAGGGTAGCTTAGCTTCATTAACAAATAGAGGGGAGAGCATTCAAGTATTTTTACCTGCTGTGTTTTTTTTTTTAGTGGAGAGTTTCACTCTCCACTTTCACTTGAATAGTGGAATTTTACTCTTCACTGCTCACTTCAGTGAAGAATGGAGAATGAATTGAACAGTGAACTTCACTATTCGCATGAATAGTGGAGGTCACTCTTCACTTCACTGTTTGTGTGAAAAATAAAGTCATTCTCCACTATTTTGATTGAACCGAGATTGGTCCAAAACTAAATGCATTGAACCGGGTCCGATCCAGTTAAAAAAAATTTAATTTTAATTTTAATTTTTAATTGTATTTCATTCAAAAAATTAGAAGGATATCACTGATGACGTAGCAATTGAAGAATTTTATCGCAAACCCGATTTTGTTCTTGATGATATTTTATTTGATGTTGTTGCGCGCTTAAGAAACCAAGAAAACTGTAGTTCTTGTCGGATGAATTTCGTACGTGATGAAATTGTAGATCGTTCAATGAAACAATAAAAAATATTTGATATCAGTATTATTTATTTCATGATGTAATAGCAGTAGTTAAATCTACAATATTTAAATTAAAAACTATCAATATATATATATATATTAATTATTTTATAACTTCAATTTGAAAAGAATTTTTTTAACCAAATATATTAAACTATTTTTTGTTTAACTTTAATTTCAACTATAATTTTAACTAAATATATATAAATACCAAACGAAGTTTAACCAAAAATTATTTTTTTATAAAATTATTTTTTTTAATTATAATACAAAAACTACCACAGCACCAAACACACTTCAACGTCAAGGGATGCAGTTAAACGTGTTTCTTCACAGCGCTTTACAAAATCGTCTTCATCCTAAACAGGTCATAAATTGCAGCAGTGTTTCCACCAATATTGTATATTGTTAATACGTTAATCAAAACCAAACCATTTGACCATGGAAATCTTTGCAAGAAGACC
>Ga0325414_1001011_pt1 | contig 25921 bp, 16 predicted proteins | sample PopdelMetagenome_8_FD_206183 | JGI IMG/M metagenome (GOLD analysis project Ga0325414, IMG submission 206183) | Populus deltoides microbial communities from Bellville, Georgia, United States - Leaf-PdKOR-R3 | ecosystem: Host-associated > Plants > Phyllosphere > Phylloplane/Leaf | place: USA... | reverse complement strand
TTGAAAAGGCAAAAACATGCTAGGATTATTTTAATGTAATTAAGGATGAAATTGAAAAAAATATTGAAAAAAAATTAAAATTACCTCTAAATAAAAAAATTAAAGATCCAATGATCAAATTAAAAAATACAATTGAGGATCTTATTGAAAACATGAAAATTCATTTGAAGTCAAAACGACATCATTTTGTTTTAAGTGAAACAAATTTGTTTTCTTTCCCACGCCTCACACAAACACCAAACAGTACATCACTCCCTTTTCCCTGCTGCATATTGCATGCTCAACAAATAAAACAACGCTTTAAGAGCATCTCCAATGCAAAAAGCTAAATTGAGGAGCTAAATTCATAAAATGACTTTTTGAATATTATAAATATAATTTTTTTGATTTTGTGCATTCTAATGGTAAAAAGCTATTTAGAAAAGCCATTTATATTTTAATATATTTCATGTTAAATTTATTTTTATATAATTATATAACTAATTTAGATATTTTATATATAATATAATTATAATGTTATTAATTATATAATTAATATGAGTAATTTATAAAAATAATATAAAATTTAATGAAATAATATGAAAGTTAAAAGATATAATTTAAACTTAAAATTTATTTATATGAATATGTTAAAACTTTATAAGAGAGTGTAAAAGAAGCGCACATTCAGTGGCTAGCAATTTTGTAGTTTACATACATGTGAATTAATAACAAGCATTGCATCCTACTTGTTCTAACATTACAATATGACTATTTTTTGGAACTAAGAGAGGATTGATATACTGGTTTAATTGAATTTTCAACAAGATAAAATATAATTAACCTCAAATTAAAACAAATAATCAAAAATAAATTTTAAATATGTCATTCTATATTTTTATCAATATCAGCTACCATTATTACTTCATCTTAATTTTGTCAAAGATAACAACATAAATATTTTTTTTTCCTTAACCCATATCAAAAATATAAAATAACAAAGAAATAACAATCATCACAAATATCAAATTAACAATAAAAGATCTACAAAATCAAGAGATATTAAAGAGTAAATATAAAAAGCTTTTAAATAAACATACCTTTTAATTCAGCTAATTAACACAACCGATGTTATTAATTAACCAGAGAATAATTGATTCTTATTTTTCTAAATTTGAGAGAAGAGTGAGGCACAATACAAGATTAAAAAAAACAAGTTTCTTTCCTTGCTTTTAAAGAAAAAACAAACACGGTTGACCAACGACTATAAAAATAGCCGTTGGCAACGTTAATTCAATTTTAGTTATTCTACAAAAACCTGTAGAAATAGCTCTTCCCAAATTGAAAAGCCATTTTGGCTTCTCTTTTGCCTACTCTGTTGGAATGACAAAATAAAGAAACAAAAGGTAAAATGACACGTTTTTAAATTTGCCTCTCCATTTGCATCTCCGGTTAGAGATGCTCTAACCCTTTAAAGTCATTGAGGAAATAGTGTAAAGAGGAAAAAAAAAAAAGTTTTGGCCATAGTATACAACCATTGTGAATGGTTTATATTAAAATAGATCAACCAATATCCACGATCATGCCACTAAGAAGGGCTCTAGGAACTCCCCTCTCGCCTATAAATAAAAGGGCAAAGCAAGCTAAAAGAAAACGCAAACATAGAGAGAGAAAATGCTAAGAGAGAGAGAGAGATGGAGAATGAAAATAAAGAGTTTTAAGCTAAAAATAAAGTTGGTTTAAGCTAGGAGGTAGGAGAGGAGAAATAAAAAGAAAAATAGAAAAAAAAAAAGAAGTTTAAGCTAACAATAAAGGTGGCTAAGCCAGTATGTAGTAAAGGGGAAAAAAAAAAAAAAAAGAGAAAGAAACCTGAACTTAAAGACAAAAAATCACAATTTTTTTTTATCGCTTACACACCACTATCTCTTCCACCATTATCCACCATAACAACTCCTTCCTTGTCTAGAGCCAACCCGGAGGTAAGCTCGATCCCTTTTCTTTACTTTCTTATTTTTGTTGTAGGTCATAGAGACTTACTATTCCAAATGCAAAATGATGAATAACTTATTAATTATTATTCATCCATGTATTTTATTTTTTATTAACTTTGAATCCATGTTAGCCTCATTTCATAAAACTGCATTCTTGACTTTTTACACGCACGCACGTATGCGCGTGCACACACGTGTACAAGTTCATTTTGAAAGTAGATTTCTATTCACCTATGCATTTTATTAATTTTATTTGAATTGATTTCATGTTAACATAGTTTTATTTCATAAAACTATGATTTTTTTTTTCTTTTTACATACGTATATGAATGTAAAAATTTATTTTCAAAAAAGAAGAAAAACAACATTGACAAGTTTTTATCAAGTTAGGGTCATTTTTTTTTATTTATAAAGCTTGAGTTTTAACAGTAAGGCTAGCATGTCTCCTAGTTTTTAAAGACTGATGTAGGCCTAACGCGATATTCTCAACCTCAAAACAAGTTAAAAATGAGTCGACGAGTTTTCATCAAGTTAGCATCACATCTTGATTAAAATTGGATTTTAACTATTAGGTTGATGTATCTCCTAGTTTTAGAGGCCGACGTAGGCCTAACGTGGTATTGTTGAGTGCTTATAGTGACCTTATTATTTCTTCTTTGATCCTTACAAAAAGTGTGAGATATTAGGATATTAAGATTACCATTGAGGATACGAGGACCAGGTTAAAGAAAGGCTAATATAATGATGGGGATTGCCCACCAATGGAATTTGAGTCTAAATTACCAAAGCGAGTAAAACTTGAAGATAAAATGCCTACAAGATCATATTGACTTCAAAAAATAATATACAGATATAACTCAATGGCTTAAAATTCAAGTACAACCCATATATTTATAAGCTATTATAAGGTTTTAGGACCCAAAATACAAATGTTCCAACTATTACACTATACTCACAGTCGCACGTGTGTAGTGTTGCGGCGATCATCTTTTCAGAGCGGGATTTATGTGAAAAGAGAAAGAACAAGAAATTCTTGTTTCTTATCAGTAAAAAGAAAATGGGAGTCGCCACCTAGTATTACGGTCACTAGGAAACTTATTGGTCTACGAGAGTCTGGATAAGGGGATAAGTTGTGAATAAGAAGGACGTATCACCCCTAAAACACCTTACCTAGGGTAACCTGCATTGCTATTTGTCTGAAATAAACTAAGGTTTTGTTGTATTTTTTAACCGTTAGTCTGTCTAAGGTTTGAGAAAAGCCCTCTTCAATAAAAAGGTCCTTATCTTATCAGGTTTAAAACTTAGTCATTGTAAAGTCAAAACATATGAAAATAAAAGGAACTGTCCTTTTATTCAATACCAGAAATACGTCTTATGTATAAGTTTGTAATCTTAAATATTGAAAGAAACAAAATAATTTTTTGGTGTTTTTTTGAAATATAGGCCAAATTTTCATGTCTTTAATTAATTAGTTATTAAATCCAAAAATGTATGCAAAATGAAACTATTTTTTAATGATTTTTTATATAAAAAAATATGCAGATATAATCTATTTTTAAAGAGACTTGGCCATATACAATAAAAAACAAATTGACAATTTTTATCCTAAAGCTCAATCAATCATAAATCATCATTAAACAATCCTAAAACCATAGGCACAATTAATAATTTATCTCAAAAACTAACAATTTATCAAATAAATGGTTTGGGGATAGGAATCGACCTTTCAAGGTTATTGTGGCTATTTAGGGACTGTTGAAAACCTTCTAAGACTACTAGGTAATCCTGGTAGCGTGTGGAACCACGCAGCACTGCCATATAACCGATACGTGGAATCACACACTGTCTCTACTAGAGGAGATAAACTTGGTGAATATGAAACTCCTCTGTCTCTGCTTTGATTTCCCACTAACAGTGCAATAAATAGACACCTGTAGAGGGAGCTCTACTCTGTTGAAGTTTTAGTTTTCTTCCTATTTTTCAATCCAGGTTTGTCTCTTCTTCATACTGCTATGTTTTAATGTTGACACAGGTGAGAGAAAATTATAGATGGTTTGAAACTACTACATCTCCTATTAGATTCCCTACTAGTAGAGCCACAAACAGATCTTTGTAGAGGGAGCTCTATTATATTGAAGTTTGATGTCTTCTCTTATTTTTTTTTTCTTCACAGTTGGTAGCTACTGTCACTACTTATAAGGTAAGCTGCTGTAGGAAAATTTTTCATTGTGTTGAATTGATTGATGATGAAATGAATGTTATTGTTGTTGGTTAGTTGTCATGTATGGGGAGACTTTAGTTAAGCTGCCGGTTGGATTGATGGGCTGCTGTGTTGAAGTTGATATCGCTGGAGTTTACGTGATGCAGCGCTGCTATGCTGAAGTGCTGGAGCTAGAAGACCACTGTAAAGGTTCTCACAGCTTATGAGGAGAGACTGATATTGGTACTCTTAAAGGAAACAAAAGAGAAATCATAGTTGTTGGGACCTTGGGGCAATATCAAACGGGTATGGCTGGACTGCTACGAAATATCTTCTAAGAAAATCAACCAAGTTGTTGTTGTTGTTGTTGAACCCTCTTTATTACCTTTAATATTACTTGCAAGTGTTGTTGCAAACCCCAAAGTCTTTTTGGACCCCACTAAAAAAATTAAAAAATGAAAGGAAATGACAGTCGTTGGCCGGGGGGTATTGCTTAGCTGGTGGCATTGTCGTGAAGATGATGACTCATGGTGGAGATGCTCGTGGTTGCTGGAGCTGTGATCGTTGGTTTGATGTTGAAGCCACCTGTCAAAATGTTGTTAAGTTGGTTGAATTCTTGCTGCCTGCGAGAGTTTGTTGCTGCTCAGGAGGTTCTTCTCATATTTAAAGCACTGAAGTAGCTGAGGAACACAACCATTGTTACTTGAGAAGATGAAAGAGAAGATGCATGAAGAAGAAATTGTTATGGCTTGTAGCTGCTATTGGAAAGGTGGTTGTCATGGCTTACTGAGGCTCACATTTGATAGATATGGCTGAGGCTGAGCTGCTGCTAATCTTGACCAAAACCAATGTTGTGGATGAGATTCTTAGTTGAAAACAAAGTAATTGATGCTTGGGGATGAACTCATGCTATTATTGGTGTGATTGAAGCTTACGGTTGATAGAGGTTGCTTGCTGCTAAAGAAGGAAACTATTCATGTTTGAGATCACAATGGCTGAGCTGGTATGTGACCAAGGTGTTGTTGCTGGAGAAGAAGAAGTCACCAGCGGCTAGGAGAGAAAAGTTAATTAATTTCTCTTTTACTCTCCGGGTTTGCTAGTTTTTTTTCTTCTTTTTCTTTCTTCTATGTGTGTTGGGGAATGAGAGGATAAAAAAAGAGTGTTTCAGTGTGGGATCTTTTTCTTTTTTCTTTTTACCTCTCCCCTAAATTCTCTCCTTCAAGTCCCCATGTGTGTGTAACTACCTATTTATAGGTTAAAAGATTTTGTTACTTCCTTTCAATTGTTTGGTGCCCAAGCAACACAAAATCATTTTGGTCCCTTATTTTTTTTTATTCACTACACTTTTGGTCTCTTTGTCTCAATATTTTGTATTTTTCATTTTTTTTTATTTTTTGTATTTTAATATTTATATATATTTTTAAAAGGTAACATCAACGTTGACTCAATAAAATTGATCAAAGATTTAAAAAAAAAGTGCGTTAAAAACTAAACACGTTGAAAGTAAATTTTTGAATTTTTAATTCCTTTTGAAAAGATGCTGAAAATATCAAAAACAATGCAAATACATCAAAGATATATAATTTTTTATTATTTTTTTGGCAATTTGTTGCTATTTTTTGGATTTTTTTTGAAAAAAAATAAAAATAGAGGTAGAAAATCGGGTTACAACACCATTCTTTACAATATTTACGGTACGAAGTCTTGTAAGGGACTTTAGAAAATAAGTTTATAAAGAAAAGAAAAGGTGTTGGGTATTTGAGCTGAAGATTTAGTCATTGTTAAAGAGTGACAAGCTTGAAGATAGAATGGCCTGTTGTTTAGGTAGTGTGCTCGTAAGGTGAAATTTTTTTAGGATCTCTCACAAATGGTCTTTGTTCGAGTGACTAGCCCGTGGTTTGTGATCAGGTAACTTGCCTGTGGTTTCTGATTGGGTGACTTGCCCGAGTTTGTGAAAAAGAAAGAAATTTTTACAAATGGTTTCTATTCGGGTGATCAGCCTGTAGTTCGTGATCGGGTAACTTGCTTGTGGTCTCTAGTTGGGCGACCAACCTATGGTTCTTGATCGGGTAACCTGCTTATTTTTATGAAAATAAATTTTTATAAATGGTCTCTATTTAGGTGATCAGCCCGTGGTTCAAGATTGAGTAACTTGTAAAAATTGACATGTCGCTAACGTGGAGGTTGTGGCCTCACACACTATGGTTGTATAGTTAAAGGCGTAGCTAGTCCCTTATATAGGGTAGCACAACGATAGCAATAGTCGTAACTAGAGAAGCACTGTGCTAACGTTGGTTGCAACAAGGAAGAAGAAGAGATAAGGCCAAATTACAATTTTATCCTTGTAGCCAATTTAGGTTTCTTAGGTCTGAATTATGATTCTACCCCTAAAACCTATGTTTAATTACAATTTGGGTATTTAAATGGTAGAATTACGATTCTACCTCAAGATATATATAATATTGATTTTATATTGAAATTGAAACTTCAAATTAAATTAAATCTATAATTAATTTTTCTATTTTGATTAGGATTGAATTAAATTGTTTCGTTTAACTTTTTTATTGTTATAATATACTAATTTTATTAATATTAAATTAAAATATTTTAATAAACTACTTTAGAAAAATTATTTCTCTAAAATAAAGAGAGTTTTTAAGTTAGAAGTTTATCCAAATGATGCTAAAATAGTTTTTAAGATGATTATGTTTCTTAATGAATTTGAAAAATGATTTTTCAAGGCAAATTAAGTTAATTAAAATTTACAAAGTTTGGAAAATTATCAAATTAAGTTTGTTTTAAAATTTTAAAATGTTATAAATATTGTTTTAAAATTGCACATAAAGCCAATAGTTATAATTAAAGCATGAAATATAATTAACTATATAAACTTATTTTTTTATATATATGATAGATGATTATAGACAATAAAAAATCAATGTAATTGTTTTTCCTTGATAGTTAAATGGTTGTAATATTAAATAAGACATTCATGCTTTGTCTTTTTTCTATTTTTATTTCAGGATGTAAGATTTTTCTCTCATCTAATTTCTCTATAATATAACTTGAGATTTCTTATTCAGTTATATATATTTTATGTAACTTAAAAATATAAGAATTTAAATATGAAAATTATTTGGTAATCTGACACAATGAAAAAAAAAAACATAAAAAGGATACAACTATGGTGCTTACAGCAACTTACAAAGATTTGTATTAGTTAGTTCAATTTTGACAATTGATGTCATGACCTAAATTTTCACCCCTCTCGTATGCTCCAAGTAAGAGTAAAAAAGGCAAAAAATATTTCAATAAAAAATGAAAAAGTATTTCAAAACAAAAAAAAAATATTTAAAATAATAATAAAATGAAAAAAGAAAAAGAAAATAAATTAGGGTTGAAATTGATAAGAAAAATTGATTTTTTTTAAATTAGTGAAAAAATTGAAAACGAGGAAGCTAATGACTGAATTAGAAAAACATCAACATACATGAATAAGGAAAGTACAATCAGGGATAAAATCATGAAGAAATATTGAGAAATTGTTTGAAATTAACCTAGGATAGAAAAATAAAAAATCCAATGACCAAATTAAAAAATGCATTAAAATTCTGAAACCTCTTTGAAATTTTCATATGACTCAAGTTCTTTTTGGGTTTTTTTCAGTTAAGTGTTATTTTATATTATTTCCGTCATTTAATATTGAGTTAATCAAAGATTGAACTTTTTATTATTATTTTTAAAAAATATTATCCTCCCAACCTTTGCATATCAACTCATATTAACCCAATATGTTTCTATCTTAATATTAAATAAAAATATTATTCAATTTATGGTTAAAATCTATTTTTTAGAAGACATATTACAAATACATAGATATATTTTTTTTTGTATTTTTTTTTGTTTTGATTTTCTGCATAGCGCGAGACAATAGACTAGTGGATTTTATACAACATTCCTGGCAGTAATTTCAACATCCACAAGTCTTCTGCAAACTTAAAATGTGAATTCATATAGCATGGTTGCAAGGTTCACATCTAAATGTCCCGTTAATTTAATCTGTAAGTGGATCAAAGCAGCTGAAATCATTGCCATGGTTAGAGAATTCTCATGAGACCTCCATTCATATGGATCATATCGAAATTTCTTAGTGAATTTTTTTTTTTTTTGCATAGAACTGTTTGTGATCCAATAGCAGTCAGTTACCTTAGCTAAAAGAAACATGAAGAGGTTTATTACAGGACATAAATATTTCTGTTAATAAAGAAGGAAAGAAGACTAATCGTTCAACTCTCTCATCACATGCACAAGAGGATAGATGACACACGTTTTGTATATTCTTCTTTTTCTGTTACTTGTATATTTAGCCTCCAGAATTAGCTGGAGGATTCTTTTTAAAGCTTTCACATTTCTCTTTCTATTTTGTTATACAATACAAATAGAATAGGATGTGTGTATATAAATTCCCTCTCTGTAAAGGAAACAGAGTGTGAAGAATTTCTACAAACAGATATGAGGCCTACTCACCCATCTCTTTCATGAGTTGATTACTTTTCTTTTCAAGGTTTTGATAAAACTTACATGGTATTAGAGCTTAGGCTAATTATTTTTCCTTTTCCAATCAAACAATGGAAGAACAATCCACATCTTCACAATCTACAAATACTCAAAACCCCTAACATGTTTCTCCTTATTTCAACTTCACAGATCCAAATAATCCATATCGTATAGAGAATGGTGACCACACATCCTTGGTTCTTGTCACTAAACTACTCACTATTGAAAACTACATTACCTAGTCACGGGCAATGCGTCGAGCACTTAGGGCGAAGAACAAACTTGGCTTCATTTTTGGAAACATTGTTAGGTCGATTGATGCAACCATATTATTCGATAGTTTCACCTAAATTTAACTAGTGTTTTGCTTATGTTTTATAAATAAAATGCCTTGATATTCTTTGTTTTATGTTTTGAAGGCACTTTTGGATGAAAGATGCAAAAAGGAGTAAATTGGAGATAATTAGCAGATTTGACCTTCAGTCGATGTTTTGTGCAGAGCGATATCCAAGTTTTTATTTCAGGCTTCAGCAATTTAGCTCCTCTAAGTCAAAGCTTGAAGATTTCATGCAAGGCTATTTCTCGTTTTTTAGGAAAATATTTATTGAAGCACTAAATATAAACAGTCTACTTAAGGGAGGACTATTTTGTAAAATAGAGACTAGGGTTTCCTAGGATATAAAAAGAATGAGAGAAGAGAAGGGGAGCAGCTAGCCAAGAGGAGAAAAATGCCCCCCTCTTCTAAGAAACTCAAAATTATGCATTCTTCCTTCTTTTTGATTAGTTGTTCAACAAACTTGCAAGGCTAAACACTTTTTCTTGATTGCAAGGACACGGAAACCTTCGGATTTCAAGAACGGTGAGATTTATTTTACCTTTTCTTTTCAGGTTATATGATGAATATGTTTGTTCTCCTATGCATATTTTTCCTATGATTGTTTGTTTTAATTGCTAGAGCGGACTCTAAGTTATTATTATAGATAATCTATTGCTAAGTTTGATATCAAAATCGGAGTTGTGGTATATGAACTTGTGAAGCAACTGAGTTTAATAATTATGGCGGATCAATGTTATTAATCTTAGGGAGAACATTTAATCAAATTAAACATAGACTGCGGACAATTATGTTTTCTTGATTAATCAACTTATCTAGTTCTTAAAGCTTCCATTAAATTAAATTACTAGTGCGGACACTGTGGTTGTTTGATGGTTAGGGTTGGTTATACGGCGGATCCGTTAATTAACCAATGTTAAGAAGAGATAAATATTCAGAATATAAATTGATGTTTCGTTTCCATGATCAGTTCTGATTTCTGTAGGTGAATGTGTGCTTGCAACCAAGGTTTGTTCTCTTGATAATTTTCTGATTTTATTAAATTTTGTTTGATAGTTTTCTGTTTTCTTTTGCTTTAGCCTAGATAACATCCACCCCCCAAATTGCATACCATCTAGCATAAAAATCTGACTTGAATCTTCTTCGTGGGATCGATCCCTTACTTGTTCTATACTATCTTGTGTGTTGTGTTTGAAGCTAGGGTAATTAATTTATACGACCGCGACATCGCAACAAATTTTGGCACCGTTGCCGGGGAAGTAATTTTAGTTAATTCTTGTTCTATTATTTTTATTTTCTGTGATTTTTATTTCTTTTTCTTAAAAAAAAGAATTTTTGCTTGCTGCGGTACTGTTCATTACGGTAGCGGTATTGTTCAAAACAGATTTTTTTATGGAATTAGGTATTGGTCTTTCGTTTCCTAAAAGGAAACAACGTTCTAAACAGGACTAGTGGTATACCACTAGCCTTACTCTATAGAGGCCAAATTCTACTATTTTCTAGGGTTTTTAGGCAGTTTTAGTTTTTTACCGTAGGATTTTTGTACAATTTGCATTGTTTTTGATCTCTTGTGTGGTTGGTTTCTTTTGAGTTTCCTTGATGATTTATGCCAGTAACTGTTCTACCGACCAAAGTCAAGTGCAGTTGGATCTCGAAATAAAAAAAAACTTCACGCAGGTTACGAAAGGAATCTCGTCTTAACACCATGACTGTTGCACGACAACAAACATTCAAGGAGCTTGCTGCTCCTAACATGGAAAATCAGACATTGTGCTTAAACATCGACAATAATGTAAACTTTGAGTTCAAATCTGGTTTTATACATTTGCTACCAATATTTAATGGTCTTGCAGGTGAAGATCCTCATACTCATCTCAAGGAGTTCCATATGATTTGCGTTGCCATGAAACCGAATAGAGTTGACGAAGAACAGGTTAAGTTGAAAGCTTTTCCTTTCTCTTTAAAAAGGGCAGCAAATGCATGATTTTTCTCTATTCTTCCAGGTTCTATTGGAACGTGGAATGCCATGAAGAAGATTTTCCTTGAAAAGTATTTCCCAGCATCTCAAGTTGCCAATATAAGGAAAGAAATATGTGGGATTCTACAATCTCATGGAGAGACACTTTCCGAGTATTGGAAAAGATTTGAGCAACTATGCATTCAATGCCCTCATCATCAAATACCAGATCAACTGCTCATTCAATATTTCTATGAAGGATTGATGCCTACTGACCGTAGTATCATTGATGCTGCAAGTGGAGGGGCATTGATAGATAAGACACCCAAGGCTGCACGCCAATTGATCTCAAACATGGCAACCAACTTGAAACAATTTGGCACACGTGGAGACTTCACAAACAAACGAGTAAACGAGGTAAGTATTTCTAACCTTGAAAATAAAGTTAATGATCTTACTTCTCTCGTGTGTTCTTTGGCTTGTGGAAATGTACAGCAAGTGAAATTTTGTAGCATATGTTCCTTACAAGGACATACCTCAGATATGTGCCCAACAATGCAAGAAGATTACATTGAACAGGTTCATGCAGTTGATGGAGGATTCAATGGACAACCCTAGTGTAAATATGATCCCTTTTTCAACACGTACAATCCTGGATGGAGAGATCATCCAAACTTATGCTATGAGAACCCACCTCAACAAGGCAATCAAGGCCGACAGTTCCATTCCCATAGATTTCAATCCCAACAGAATTATCAAGTGAGACAACCCCCTCCATTCACAAACTCCAATGTTATGGGGTCGTTATCCAGTGATGATCTTCGTGAGATGATGAAAACTTTGGCTTTTAACACTGTGACATTGCAACAAAATGTCATGTCTTTTCAACATGAAACAAGGTCAAGTATTCACAACTTGGAGAAGCAAATAGGGCAAGTAGCTTCAAGTGTGGGGAAATTGAAAGCAAAAATGAATGGAAAATTACCCTTTCAAACATTGAATCCAATAGAGAATGTTAGTGCGATCATGCTGCAAAGTGGGAAAGAACTTGAAGAGAAAAGGTCGAAACAAATTGAGATGGAGGAAGAAGAAGAGATAAAAACTGAATTGAGCACAAAAAAGGAACATCCTCCTCCTCTACAAACTAAAACATCGACCAACACTCCAAAGGTAACTCCTCACTCAATGAACTCCAATTTTAAAACAATTTCACCCTTTCCTGTGAGTTCTTCTAGGTCAAAGAAAGAGGACAAAGAAAAGGAGATTTTAGAAGTTTTCAAGAAAGTAGAACTCAACATTCCTTTGCTTGATGCTATCAAGCAAATTCCCAAGTATGCCAAATTCTTGAAGGAGTTGTGTACTACCAAGAGAGCTTTCAAACTAAAAGGTCATGAAATGGTAAGTATGGGTGAAGTTGTATCTGTTATTGTTCAAAAGAATATGCCTTTGAAGCAAAAAGACACAGGTGCGTTTACTATCCCATGTGTTATTGGTAATGCTAGTTTCAAAATGGTCCTGTGCGATTTAGGTGCATCCATTAATGTTATGCCTAAACATGTTTATGATTCTCTTAGTCTTGAGCCTTTGAATAAAACTAGCATTGTAATACAACTTGCAGATCGTAGTTTTGTTTACCCACTTGGTGTGATAGAAGATGCCCTAGTCAAGATTGATAGTTTGGTCATTCCATGCGACTTTTATATTCTTAATATGGAACATGATTCTTGTGATCCATCAAACAGCAATCCTATATTGTTTGGGAGACCATTCTTGAAAACTGCCGATACAAAAATTGATTATGGTAAGGATACTTTGTCTATGGAGGTAGGAGATGAAAAAATTGAATTTAATTTTCATGATGTAATGACATATCCTTATAGCAATGTTTATTCTATCACATGTTATGACCAAGTTGATAAGTGTGTGTAGCAAGTTTGTGATTTTGATAGTGAGGATGGATTAAGCGTAGCTTTGAGCTTTGCTATAATTTTACCAAGATAGAAGAGATGGAGAGGCATATATGTGTTCCCCAAAACGTGCATGAATCAGCATTGGCTTTGCAAGCTATGCAAACCGTTCCCCATGATGCAGGAGTCATTCACCCCATCATGGATAGTGAATGGGTGGCGCCTATCCTTTTGGTGTCTAAAAAGATTGGAATTACGTTGGAAGAAATATAAAATGATGTTTATGAGAATGCAAGGATTACAAAGAAAAGACTAAGAGTCTCCATGATCAAATGATTATAAGAAAAGAGTTTAATGTTGAAGATAAAGTCCTTTTTTATCATTCGCGTTTGAAACTTTTTCTTGGAAAGCTGCACTCTCGTTGGATTGGACCCTTTGTTGTTTCTAATGTTTTTCCTTATGGTGCGGTTGAAATTACAAGTTTAGAAACCAACAAAGTACTCAAGGTCAATAGGCATCGTTTGAAAACTTTCTATGAAGGTTAGACGACAAAACTCACCGATTCTGCGGAGCTAGCTGAACCAATCTATGAAGAATGAGCATGCAACATGTCGAGCTAATGACATAAAATAGAAGCGCTTACTGGGAGGCAACCCAACACACAAAAAACAGATTTGCTTTCTTTTTCCCTTATCTTTTATTTTTCGCATTTTACTTTATTTTTGTCATTCTCCTATATTCTTTTTTTTTATTTCAACATTGAGGACAATGTCGTGTTTTAAGTGTGGGGGTATTGGGAGAATGTTGGTTTTTTTATTTTGATTTTCTTTGTTGTTCTAAAAAAAACAAATTTCTATGTTTAATCTTTTGAACTCCTATTGGTTTTTAAGAATGTGAGTATTATATATGAGAATTAATTAAGATAGATGAAGATATAAATCGAATGAAGGAGTGTGCATGCAAGTTTTAAAGTTTAATTGTTTAGGGATTGACTTTGAGAATATGCCTTGTTGACTTTATAGTGTTATACCAATTCAAGCTTTTGAGCCTTCAACATTATATTCTTTGATTGTGCATTCTTTCAATGATATGTATCTGTAGAACTTGCTTCATATCTTGTTGAGATTACATTCGCATTACATATATACATAAAGATGATAAAGGCATTAGAAATTTTAACCACTTGAGCCAAAAATCCAACCTAAAGCATATTATCGTTAGTGAGCCCATTTTGAGCTTGTTTATCTTTTTTTTGTTTTATCCATGTATAACCCTTAACTTTTTATATGTTTTCCTTTTCCCTAGCCAAGGATTAGTAGAGCATGATATCTCATGGAATTATAGTTGGAAATTATGTGAAAAGAAAGAAGAAGTGATGCTTGATGAAAAGATGGGCAAAGTTGCCAAAGGTAAAAAAAAAAGAAAAAGAAAAAGAAAAAAGAAAAAAATGTTCCTTGATATTCTTAAGATTTTATGTTAAAAAAGCTTGAAATCAAAAGAAGTTAAGCACTGGTGATTAAAGATGGAAAATTTATGTGATTTGATAGAATATCTTGTTTGAAATATCATTTTTCAGAATGCTCTACTTTCTTTGGTTTGAACCTTTTCTTTTACTCTCTTTTACCTCACCTTAACCTTAGCCCAATTACAACCAGAAAATAAGACCTTTTGATGCAAACTCAATTTTTTTGGATTTCTGACTCAAATTCCTATAAAAAATCCAAATTTCAGCCAAAAAATATGTCATATGTGGGAGATATGATTTTTCAAAATGACAACTGAATTCTGCCAGCAAACAGGTTTCGTGAAGAAACGAGTCCAAATTACATTCCGAAGCATGTAAACCGATATCCAAGTTTTTATTTCAGCAATTTAGCTTCTCTAAGTCAAAGCTTGAAGATTTCATGCAAGGCTATTCTCTTTTTTTAAGAAAATAGTTATTGAAGTACTTAAATGTAAACAGTGTACTTAAGGGAGGACTATTTTGTAAAATAAAGACTAGGGTTTCCTAGGATATAAAAACACCCCCCTCCTCTAAGAAACTCGAAATTATGCATTCTTCCTTCTTTTTGATTAGTTGTTCAACAAACATGCAAGGCTAAACACTTTTTCTTGATTGCAAGGACACAGAAACCTTCGAATTTTAAGAATGGTGAGATTTATTTTACCTTTTCTTTTCAGCTTATATGATGAATATGTTTGTTCTCCTATGCTTATTTTTCCTATGATTGTTTATTTTAATTGCTAGAGTGTACTCTAAGTTATTATTGTAGACAATTTATTGCTAAGTTTGATATCAAAACCGGAGTTGTGGTATATGAACTTGTGAAGCAACTAATTTTAATAATTATGGCGGATTTACGTTATTAATTTTAGGGAGAACATTCAATCAAATCAAACATAGACTGCGGGCAGTTATGTTTTCTTAATTAATCAACTTATCTAGTTCTTAAGGCTTTCATTGAATTAAATTACTAGTGCGGACACTGTGGTTGTTTGATGGTTAGGGTTAGTTATACGGCGGATTCGTTAATTAACCAATGTTAAGAAGAGATAAATATTCAGAATATAAATTGATGTTTCGTTTCCATGATCAGTTCTGATTTTTGTAGGTGGATGTGTGCTTGCAACCAAGGTTTGTTCTCTTGATAATTTTCTAATTTTATTAAATTTTGTTTGATAGTTTTCTGTTTTCTTTTGCTTTAGCCTAGATAACGTCCACCCCCCCAAATTGCATATCATCTAGCATAAAAATCTGACTTGAATCTTCCTCATGGGATCGACCCCTTGCTTGCTCTATACTATCTTGTGTGTTGTGTTTGAAGTTAGGGTAATTAATTTATGCGACTGCGACATCGCAACACCAGTGACTGAGGAGGATCCTTTGTTTGAAATGTGGGAAAGGTGCAATAATATGGAGGTTTCTTAGATACAAAATACAGTCAGCACCGATATCAAACATACTCTAGCTTTTGTGGATGATGCTCAAATGGTGTGGACAGAACTCAAGGATCGTTTCACCCAACAGAATGGTCCTCGCTTCTTCCAGCTTAGAAGAGATTTGGCTACCCTTCGACAGGACAGAGACTCTGTGAGTACATATTTTGGTAATCTCAAAACTCTTTAGGATGAAATGGTTGTTTATAATCCAATGTCAATATGCACATGTGGTCAATTGAAAGTGTTGAATGAAAGGTATCAAAGAGATTATGTTACATAGTTTCTTATGGGTTTGAATGACCAATATACCAATGTTAGAGATCAAATCATGCTGATTGAGCCCCTTTCCAGCATTAACAAGGTGTTCTCCTTGATCCAACAACAAGAACAACACCACCAACTTACCAATAACACTCCTTCTTGTGAATCTATGGCATTGGCTATTAAGTTTGTTGATACTCCTTTCAAGACAATTAACAGAAATTTCACAAGCCACAGAAAAAAAAGACCATACCGTCAACATTGTCACACACAAGGACACACACTTAAAAATTGCTATAAGGCTGGAAATACTGAGCCTCTAGTGTGTTCTCACTACAATGCAATTGGTTACATGGTTGAAAAATGTTACAAACTTCATGGGTATCCCCTAGGCCACAAGTTGTACAAGGGAAGAGTGCAAGTTCATTTGCCAATCAAGTTGTTCTGTCCATAAGTCCTAATAAGAAGGAGGTGAGTGAGGAGAAGATAGTTTTCACCAAGGAGTAATATCATCATCTCATGAGTCTTATCCAACCCAGAAGTCTGCTAACTGCAATCTCCCCGGCAAATCCAACTTCATCCATCTCCAAAACCAGTGCCACACCTTCAAAGATGTCTATAAAATTATATTTTATAATGACATTTCTGCTGATTTTTTAAAGCCAAATAGTGTTTCCTGGATCATTAACTCAGGGGCTACAGACCATATGGTGTGTAGTCCTTCCTTTTTTACTTCTGACATTACAAAGGTATCTTATAGGGTAAGTTTGCCTAATGACACTTTCGTATTAGCCACACATCTAGGCAACATTCAACTTACTAATAAAGTTGTCCTTAATGATGTTTTATGCATTCCTTCATTTTCCTTCAATTTGATCCATGTAAAAAGACTTACTGAAAATTTGACTTGTTGTTTGGTTTTCATAAATGATACATGTTTTATACAGGGCCTTTCCACCTGGACCACGATTGGAATTGCTGAAGTGAGAAGTGGCTTATATCATCTCCTTCCTAAAGCAGTCCCTCCTTCATCCTTGACCGATCTTTTATCGTGTTTGTCTCCAAATTTTCCTTCAGTTGCTATTTATGTTAAAAGTAGTATGGATGTGAATAATCTTTGGCATTGTCACCTCGGTCATATTTTTGATTCACGAACGAAATTGATTGATGATCGTTTTGTAAGAGACAACTTGCTTATAAATAAAACTTCTCCTTGTTGCATTTGTCCTCTTACCAAACAACATAGACTTCCTTTTCCTATCAACTCACATAAATCTTCTATTATTTTTGAATTGGTACACTGTGATATTTGGGGGGCCATATTCCACCAATGCTTATGATGTGTCAAGATATTTTTTGACCTTAGTAGATGATTTATCTAGAACAACTTGGGTTTATTTACTTCAAACCAAATCTGAAATAAGAAAGTGCATTGAATCTTTCTACCACCTTGTAGAGACACAATTCAACTATAAAATAAAAAATATACGTAGTGATAATGGTATTGAGTTCAAGATGAGTGATTTTTACAATGAGAAAGGGATTATTCACCAACGAACCTGTGTCGAGACACCCCAACAAAATAGGATAGTTGAGAGAAAACACCAACACTTATTAAATGTCGCTCATGCACTGTTTTTCCAATCTAATCTTCCCCTATCCTTTTGGAATGATTGTATCTTGACTGCAGTCTACCTTATAAACAGAACACCTACCCCTATACTTAACAATCGAACTCCCTATGAAGTCCTTTTTAATGTTAAACCACATTATTCTCATTTGAAAATCTTTGGATGTCTTTGTTTTGCCACAACCATATCAAATGGGAGAAGGAAATTTGATCTGAGAGGTAGAAAGTGTATTTTTCTGGGTTACCCTTTTGGAGTCAAGGGATATAAGCTGATGGATTTGAGTAGTAAAGTAGTTTTTCTCTCTAGGGATGTCCTCTTTCATGAAACACATTTTCCTTTCAAATCATCCTCTCCCACCAATGAAGAACTTTCACCTTTCCACTTCTTACCAGCCATGCAGTATTTTCCTTGTCCCGGTCACTCATCTGACTCTAATTGTTCTCCACCAAATGTAGACAGCACCTCTACTTCACCAAAAAGTCCATCCTCATCTAGCAGTCCTGTTTTCACTCCTAAAGATGTCGATCTTGAAAACTTATGTCTCTTTTGATCTTATTGACCACGATACTCTGTCACTTTCTCCTCACATAACTCTTCGAAAATCCACCAGGAATAGGACTGCCCCTACCTACTTGCAGGATTTTCACTGTCAACAAGTTGCACTCACTTCAGATTTCCAATCCATGGCACAGTTATCTTTTCCTCCTATAAATTGTTCTTTTCCTTTATCCAATTATCTTTCCTATGATTGTTTTTCACCAAAGTTCCAAGCCTTTTCTTCTAATCTTTCTATCATGGTTAAGCTAACCTCATATTCTACAGCAGTTAAGGATCTAGGTTGGTGTAAGGCAATGGATGCCGAATTGCAAGCCTTGGAAGAGAATCAAATTTTGATTCTCACTGATCTACCTCCTGGAAAAGACGTTATGGACTGTAAGTATGTCTATAAAATCAAGAGAAATTCAGATGGCAGTGTGGAAAGATTGAAGGTCAGATTCGTTGTAAAAGGGTATACTCAATAAGAAAGCATCGATTATCACCAGACTTTCTCTCCTATAGCAAAGATGGTCACTGTGCGATGCCTTCTATCAATTGTTGCTGTTCGCGGTTGGCATTTGCATCAATTTGATGTAAATAATGCCTTCTTGCATGGCAACCTAGAAGAAAAGATTTACATGAGAAAACCATCAGGGTACAATAAAGGAATAGCTGGACAGGTGTGTAAGCTCCTCAAAAGCTTGTATGGTTTGAAGCACGCTAGCAGACAATGGTATGCCAAACTCACTTCGTGCTTGATAGACTTTGGTTTCACTCAATCAAAGGCTGATAACAACTTGTTCACCATGTCCACTAGCACTTCTTTCACAACCCTCCTTGTATATGTCGATGACATAATTCTTGCCAGCAGTTCCATGACCAACATTGTTGCAGTCAAGGATTGTTTGCATGACAAGTTTAAGATTAAGGACTTAGGTATCTTGTGATTTTTTTCTTGGAATAGAAGTTGCAAGATCACCCATGGGCATACACATCTGCCAACAAAAATATGCCTTTGATATTCTAGCTGATTCAAGGATTCTGGGTTGTAAACCAGTAAAGATTCCTATAGAAAAGAATTCAAGACTGAGCAAGGATGCAGGTGACTATTTGGTTGATCCCTCTACATATCGAAGACTCATTGGCAAATTACTTTATCTAACCATTACAAGGCCTGACATTAGTTATCTAGTGCAAGTTCTGAGTCAGTTTATTGATAAACCTTTACAGTCTCATTTGACAGCTGCTCACAAAGTTTTGCGGTACATCAAGTCTGCGCCTGGCCAAGGATTATTGCTATCCATTTTTTCAAACTTAGAGTTAATTGCTTATTGTGATTCTGATTGGGCTTTATGCCCTGATACTCTTCGCTCAGTTACAAGGTACTGTGTTCTACTGGGACAGTCTCTTATTTCATGGAAATCAAATAAACAAAGCATATTATCTCGGTCTTCTGCAGAGGCAGAATACCGAGCCATGGCTGCCACAGTCTCTAAGCTCACCTGGCTTAGGTTTCTACTTACTGATCTATATGTCGAGCATCCTCATTCAGCCACCCTTTACTGTGATAATCAGGCTGCACTCCATATTGCCTCAAACCTAGTTTTCCATGACCGCACGAAGCACATTGAGCTGGATTGTCATCTCATCAGGGATAAAATTTTGGAAGGATTCATTATCACCATGCATGTCCCCACTCACCTTCAACCAGCTGACCTCCTTACGAAGGCACTTCCCTCTTCTCTTTTGCAATCTCACTTAGTCAAGCTGGGGATTGTCAACCTACATTCTCCATCTTGTGGGGGGTATTACGGGACATAAATATTTTTGTTAACAAAGAAGGAAAGAAGACTAGTCGTTCAGCTCTCTCATCACATGCACAAGAGGATAGATGACACACGTTTTGTATATTCTTTTTTTTTCTATTACTTGTATATTTAGCCTCCAGAATTAGCTAGAAGATTTTTTTTAAAGCTTTCACGTTTCTCTTTCTAGTTTGTTATACAATACAAACAGAATACGATGTGTGTATATAAATTCCCTCTCTATAAAGGAAACAGAGTGTGAAGAATTTCTACAAACAGATACGAGGCCTATTCACCCATCTCTTCCATGAGTTGATTATTTTTATTTTCAAGGTTTTGATAAAAACTTACAAGGTTCAACCTGACTCCAATTATATAGTTTCAACAATCCCAGAACTATCTACTTGAAGAACTAATTAAGCATACCACCAAGGACCAAGGTAAGAGTAACGAAGTATGGAAGTAACAAAACCCCAGCCAAGGTACACATCAAAATAAGCATTGACACTTGACAATGGCACATGCACAAGAACTAGTTTTACGGATGAAAAATCACAACGAAAAGATTCTAATTTCAGACCAAGAACCAGCGGCTCTAGCCAAGAATGGAGATAAGGGTAGAAGTGAAGAAGGAGAAGAAAAAGAAACTGCGAGAGGGATGCTAGAACTGTTAGCTGGCAAGATATTTATAGATTCCAGAGTTATAGGGAATCTGTTAGTTTCCTTGTACAGAGTATTATCCTACGTAGAATAGGAGTCCATAGAGAAGAAGTCCATGTAGAATATGTTTTCTTACCACCCTGTATATAAGTGTTGTTCTGCTGTACAGCATAAATTAATAAAAAATAGAGGAATATTTCATAAAGAGAGAACCTGTATCTACCGTAATTAACAAGAACAAGACACTGCCTATTCAAAAGAGCTAGCACATAAAGAGAAAAAGGCAATAGAATTTAGTAAGGAGGTGTAATATATAGCAGTAGACAAATAAAAAATCAGCCCAGCCTAGTTAAAACAATCAAATAGAACTCCACTCAAGCAACAAATGAACAGACTAAACACATGTCCGAAACACTCCAAAACCCACATGGAAGGGCATTTCATCAGAAGCAGGCATGGTAGGAAAAATTAAAGGGCAAGCACATCTATGAAGTAAATGTTTCACTAGTTATACCGACAAAGTTTGTAATAAGCTCAAACAAGAGAAAAACAAGAAAAGAAATCAGCACAAAAATACAAGTCGCTGATGTTTTCTTGCAAACTGCGCAGCACAATGCATGAACAAGTTTTGAATTTAGATTTGTTTATGATCAGACAGCAAGAAATTAAATGACAATATAAAATTTGATAGAAAACTAACAGGAGAAAATTGAGTGCGTAATATATATATATATATATATATATATATATATATATATATATATATATAGGAGAGGATCATGCTACAAAAACTTGAGAAAAAAAAGAGTTGACAAGTAGTAGAACAAACACATTAATGAAGTTTAATTAACATAACAAATTATATAAAGGCCAGTCTACATAGCTTAACAAAATTAACTTGGCCTAGCCCTAAAGGAGGGCACGTTTACGATTTTTTCCCTCATAAAACGAGTATCAGTAAGCAGCCTAGTTTGACAAACTATGGGCGATCGAGGAGACATTTTCATCTCCAGCCACAAAGGTCAAGTAGATGGCGCGACCACGAGAGGATGGCTACTGGGAACAAATATATGATAAACACGCTCAAACTTGAGGTGTCTCTTCTGCAACATGAATTTAACAATAAATTTAAGATTATTAATTAAAGACTTTAAAGTAAGTAAATGGGGAAAAAATGAGTAGATTAGTAGGGAAAATTAACTAAACCTTCCGTTCATCGTAAAGAGCAAGAGCATGTTGAGCTCGATCAATAAGATTAGTGGTATCCATAGAAGTATCTTCAAAGCCTTCCGTGCATTGTGACGACGCCTCTTCCCCAACCCTCTGCCTTTTCGAAGCAGGTGATTGATCTGAACTCAAACCCTTCGAACAATGGAAAAACTCTATCGACTCCCAGAGGTGATTAGGGTGAAGATTGGTTGCACACTATATTCTTCAATTTCACATGCATAATCAAAGATAAGTTGAGTAATTTGATCGTGGCAGTTGTGAAAACATAATGTTGGCAAACACAGTAAATAAGTTATAACTCAAAATAGACAGTCATCTCAAGTATTTCTCATGATTTACAAACAAATATTGCATCTTAGAATGTCAAAAAATAGTCACTAGAAAATTCTGAGGGGTAACCCAACAAGTCAGATTTTAAGCTTACTTCTCAATTACTACGAGTTTGAGTTTTCTCAGAGCCACTAGAAGCTTACATGGTCGTTAACTTTAAGGTTTGTGAGATTAGTCGAGGTACGCGCAAGCTAATCCGGACACCCACATTAATAAAACAAAATCAATAAGAGCTCCATGTGTGACTTAATTTGAGGATGGGCTGTGTGTCGTTGTTAAATTTTAAAGTGATTTTCACTCATTATTCTACCTAATCTGAATATAATGATAGTCTTTTTAAGATAAAATTTTGAAAAAATCTTAGAACTGGTAGTTGATTTATCATGTAATCCAATTGTGTATGGGGCACGTACTTGTATTTCATGGTAGTTCGATTAATAGCTCAGCTATCTACACACATATGATATGTGTTTTTTGGAACCAATGAAGGTTGGAACCGCAAAAGAACTCATAAATTATTTACTTAAAGATTAAAATAAAGTTCCATTAAGCTTTGCCATATCTTTCACAAAATCATATACTAATTGTGCCTTAACTAACCTCAATATGACACTTACAAAAAAAAATTAAAAGAAAAGAAGAATTTATTATATCTTTCCTTACAAACCACTATTTATTAAAATAATATTTTGTTTTTTTTTCTTCGTTTTTTTTTTCATTTTCATTTCATCATTCAACATTAGATTTGTTAGGTATTTAGGTTCATGACTTTTCTCAATTTAGTTTTATGATGTTATTCTAAGCTCATAACTCGGAACACGAGTTTGATAGGTTAAATCGGTTGACTCAAATTTTTTTTTCCTTTCTGTAATTGAATATTTTCTCAATTTCATCCTTTAATATTGAGTTGATTGAGGATTATACTTCCTAATTTGTTTTGGTTTGTTCTCTATGTTCTGAATTTGACGGGTTAACTCGGTTGACTCAAGTTTTTTTTTTCCTTTTCTAATTGATTTTTTTTTCAATTTCATCATGTATCATGACTTAGGTCACTAGTTTGGTGAGTTAACTTTGGTTGACTAGAGTTATTTTTTGTGTCTTTTTTTTAATCAATTTACCATAACAAAAACTAAAGCTAAACCTGTTAATAAAATATATTTTTATTTTGTATGCGTAGCTTTTCTAAATCTATTGAAACAAAACAAAACAAAGAATAAATTCAATTAATTAATATTTATTATTTATGTAACCGATTATTATTATTTTTTGATACTATTAATTGTTTGAGAAATAATGTTGTAAGTTATTTTATAAAGAAGCATTGCATACATCATTATTTTTTTTTTATCATAACATTGTATCATCATAATATCACATATTTATATTAATTTATGATTAAATTTATGCATGGACAACAACAATTATACCATTAATTTATGATTTTATTTATTCATCCCTTCTTAGACATTATTCAAAAATCTTAAGATAATCTCTTGTCATCTTCTCCTAATTAATTGTTAAAGAGAAATTATATTTTATCTATATAAAGTCAACATAAAAATACAAATTTAATTATGTTTATAATTTCGAGTTTCAGTCCAATGACCATGAAAACCACAAACAAAACAATTATTCGGTTATTATCCATAATTCAATTATATTCATTTTTCAACTAAGGAATCTTAAACAGCCGATTTGTTCCGGGTGACGGAACCTTTCCAGAAAATCAGTAACCATCGCCATCCGCCAGCGGTGAAAAAATCCATTTGCCTCTCAAAAGACGAGACCGAAAGTCTAAAGTTGGAGGCTTTGAGACCACCAGAGTGGAGGGAAGCTGGCTGCATATTAGCCAGTCAGTCAGTGTTCCGACTTCTTCGAGTTCCGGCGAATAGTACATTTACCTAAAAAAACGTGTGGGTAAGATCGCGAGTACAATGAAGAGTAAACGTAGCAACAAAATATCGGGCCCTAGATCACGAGATTTTTAAAAATGATCCTTTTCTCGTATTACCAGACAGCAGACCTTTATATTATACGTGTCGTGTTCTTATATCTTGTATTTGAGGATGATAATGGGTACACGAAAGTCGCCATTTACAATATCCATATATAAATTCAAACATAAAATTTTTATTTAAACTCGACGAATTTGATTGAGTATAAATCAAATTTGATCTGAATATATGTCGAGGATCCATGAATATCAAAAATCTATATCGTACTAACCCATAAGAATTTCTATTCTAATCTAAATTGATGAAATATAAAAAAATTACACAGATTTTTTATATAATATACAGCTCTTTTTGTTGTTATGTTTTAAAAATATTTTTGAAAAAAATTAAATTTTTTTTTTTACTTCAAAGTAATATATTTTTAATATTTTTAGATTATTTTGATACGGTGATATCAAAAATAATTTTTTAAAAATAAAAAACATTATCTTAATACATTTATGAGTGAAAAACACTTTGAAAAGCAACCACATTTATACTTTTTTTTATAAATATTATAGGTATTTATATTAAATATCTTATAACTTATGTATTTATAAGATACTTATATATTTATAAGATATTTATATAAAATATTAATATTAAAAAAAATCTATATGAACAGAATTTCATCTTTCTAGATTGAAGGTCTGTTAGAAATTATCTCTTTAGATTTTATCATTTTATACAATATATGTTTTAAAAAAAACAAATCTAGTACAAGATTTAAACAAGGTTTAAAAAATATTTAAGCTTGAAAAATATTTATTCTTCCCAAAAAAAAATACTATATTAATTTAAATTTTAAAATATTTTTTTTTCACGTGTTTTTGGGTCCACCAGGTTTTCTAAATCTAGTTTTATCGGTGTAAATCTGATTTTGTGTATAGGTATTACCGTAACCTAAACAGGTAAAAAAAAATTCATTTTCATTCAAATTAATTTAATAAGTTAGTTCCAGCAAATTCGGGTGAAATTTTCATCCCTGCTGATGTATAACCGAATATAACGGTGGTAATAATTTGAGCTTGAGCAACAAGAAACGAAACATTTGACATTTCGACTACGTCTCTCAGCCCTCCACGTGTGTGTGTATAACTGGAAGGAAATCGTCTTCTGTAATCGAATCTATTTCATCCATTTTACAGAGACAACATGGTAATTGACTATCTTTTATTTATTTTCTTTTTCCTGAGAGAGAGAAAATTATTAAATGAATTGGACTGGCACTCGTGGGGACTTGTTCAACCTTGGATATTTTAGAATTGACCACGTAACAAAAATAAATTAATCAAAGGAAATAATAATAATAATAGTAATAGAAAGAAAAAGTAGGGGCAATCCCGCGTGGGATCCAGCCTCAACGGAACAAAAGGAAATGCCACTTGTCATAGAAAAAGGGTTCCAAATTAATATTAATTAGCTTGTAAAAATTACCCTAACATCTTGTAATTACATATATTTTCTTTTAATGAAAACAAAAATTATCCTAGATTATAATATATCATCACATAGAAATAACAAATCAATTTCTAAATCCTAACCCTAACCCTAAATTCTCAATTACAAATCACAGCAAAGTTTGCTCTCCAATTATCTTCTAATAAC
>Ga0325414_1001010_pt1 | contig 25924 bp, 19 predicted proteins | sample PopdelMetagenome_8_FD_206183 | JGI IMG/M metagenome (GOLD analysis project Ga0325414, IMG submission 206183) | Populus deltoides microbial communities from Bellville, Georgia, United States - Leaf-PdKOR-R3 | ecosystem: Host-associated > Plants > Phyllosphere > Phylloplane/Leaf | place: USA... | reverse complement strand
CGTTGTTATGAGAGGAACTTGATTTGTTGTCAACATAAGTTAGCATCATGAATACCTGATAAAATTTATAAGTATGGTGTTACGTAAATAAGATGATTAATATGATCATGTTGATAATTTATAAAGATTTTATACTTTACTTATCTCTAATACTATTAGTGGATCCTCTAACCTTGACATTTGTTTTTATCATTGTTTAATCTTCACATTAATCTTACATCTCAAAGTCCTCTTTAACTCATCATCACCACCATCATCATCATCGTTGTTGTTGTTGTTGTTGTTGTTGTTGTTTATAATTTATATAGTTCACCTCCCTGTGGTTCGATCCCAGTCTTGCCGGGTTATTTATTACTTTGACACTCCTGCATTTGGGATAAGACATTAACTCTTTGATCGTGTCAAGAGGGGGCATTTTCTTCTCTTTTCCTTTAAACAAATTGCTTGATCTTTCAATTATGAGAGCTTGTAATATGATTATGAGTGATTATTGATGGATAATAAAAAAAAAAATAAAGATGGATTTGTAAGGGAAAAACCGAGTGTGGAGTAGAGAGAGAGAGAAACTTGCAATCATGAAAGAGAAAATTGAAATATAGGGACCATAATGATAGACCAAGTCCTTCTCGATGAATCTCTTAACTATTTTTTATGTTATATAGGCATAAAAATTAGCTTCTACCTATTTAGTGAAGTAGTCGATGGCCACCAAAATGAATCGGTGTCTATTGCTTGCTTTGGGATTGATAGGCCTTATGAAATCCAAACCTCACATATTAAAAGGCCAATATGAGGTCATATTGAACAGTGGTGTCGGAGGTGCATTATCTTATCACTATATATCTGACATTTATGATACTTTCTGACATAGTCTGCATAATTTCTCTCTATGGTCAACCAGAAATACCCTGATCTTTGCATTTGCTTTGCCATCATATGGCCATTGGCGTAGGTGGCACAAATCCCCTCGTGACCTCCTTTAAGGCTTGCTCAATCTCGTTCTCATTCAGACACCTAAGCAAAGCCCCGTCAAATGACTTTTATAATAAGATTTTTCCATCCAAGTAAAAGTTCATAGCCATTCTCCATTCTCCTCAAAGTCTTCTCATCTGTCTTAGAAACCCCTTGAGGGTATTCTTGGTGTTGGAGAAATCTCTTGAAGTCATTGTACCACGGTTTCCCATTTAATGATTCTTTAATTGTGCAACAATGAGCTTGGAGATTTCTGACTTCGATATCTACTAGATGGATCCTTCCCTCAGTAACAACTTGTGTCATTGAAGCTAGGGTTACTAAGGCATCAACAAATTGATTCTTATCTTTACTCATATGGGTGAATTTGATCTATTTAAATTTATTGTCTAACTTTAGGAGATAATTTTGATATGGCTTTAACTTCTTATCTTTGGTTTGTTACTCCCTTTTTACTTGATAGGTGATTAACAAGGAATCCCCAAAGACTTCAAGCTTCTTAACTTTGAGTTTTAAAGTAGCTTCAAAATCAATGATGCAGGCCTTATACTCGGTTGTGTTATTGGTACATTCAAACTGTAGCCTTATTAAACAGGGCACTACTTCTTTTCTAGGGAAATTATTACTACTCCGACCCTATTTCTTGATATGTTTACTGCTCCATCAAAGAAAAGGGTCCACCAATCACTCTCCTCACTATCATTCTTGATTACTAGCACATTTTTATTAGGGAGGTTAAAATTTAATGGCTTGTAGTCTTCCACTACATGATTGCGAGATGGTCGGCGATCACACTTCCTTTTACAAATTTTATTATCATAAAGACAATATTGTATTCAACCAACAACACTTGCCACCTTACTATTCTACTTGACAGGTAAGGCTTTTTATAGATGTACTTGAGCAGGTCCAACTTTGAAATCAACCAGGTTGTGTAGTATAACATATAATGTCTGAGTCTTTTTGCGCTTCATACCTAAGCACAACATAGCCTTTCAATTGTTATATACCTAGATTTACAGTCATTGAATGTTTTGGTCAAGTATTAAATGGCTTGCTCTTTCCTTCCTGACTCATCATATTAACCCAATACATATCTCATGGTTGTTTCTATCACTGATAAATACAGGATTGAAGGCCTTCCTGGTGTTAGAGGTACTAGCAGTGGTGGGTTTTGCAAGTACCTCTTTATCTTATCAAAGGCTTCCTAACAATCATTGTCCCATACTCCAGGATTTTTCTTCCTAAACAAGTAGAAAATTGACTAACATAACACCGTCAACTGAGATATGAACCAAGCTATATAATTTAAACGCCTAAGGAAACTTCTTACTTCCCTCTTTGTCTTATGTACCGGAATTTCCTGGATGGCTTTGGCTTTATTTGGATCAACTTCTATTCATCGACCACTTACTACGAAACCCAACAATTTTCTTGTCCTTACCCCGAACGAGCATTTTGTAGGATTCAATTTCAGCTAGTATTTTCATAGCCTCTCAAAGAGTCTCCGCAATACTTGTACGTGATCTTCTTCTTTTTTTGATTTTACAAGTATATCATCCACATAAACCTCTACTTCTAGGTGTATCATATCATGGAACAGACTTCTGCCATTCTAATTTGGTTGTAGCCAGAGAATCCATCCATGAATGAAGACGTGGAATTCTTTGTAGCATTATCAACCAAAACATCTATATAAGGTAAAGGAAAGTCATCCTTTGGGCTTACCTTATTCAAGTCTCTATAGTCCACACATACCCAGATCTTGCCATCCTTTTTAGGGATTACAACCACATTAGCTACCCATTAAGGATAGTGGATCACATCTAGAAATCATGCATCTCATTATTTCTATATTTCTGATTGAGTGGTTTACTTCCCTCTACCAAGGGATCATATATACCTCTATGTTAGTGTCTAGACCAGGTATATCTGCATAAGTCTAGGCAAAAATATCTGCATACTCATGTAAGAGAGAGACTAGCCTATTTCTTTCCTCTGTTGTAACAAGAGTGCCAACCTTCAACTCTTTTTTTTTTTTGCTCAGTTCCTAAATTGATGACTTTTAGCTCCTCACTAGCAGGTTTCCAAGTTTTCTTAGAGTTTTCTATTAACCTAGTAAACTCTTTCATATCTTCTTCTTCCTATTCTTCATCACCCATTTCAATAATATTATCAAAGTTTGGCCAATTATTCTTAGTGCAATGGTTTTGTGAATCGTTGGGACTTTCAGGATTCTTGAAAGTGTAAGGTATACTCGTGTAAGTATGTTGTTTGTGAAGAGATAAAAGGATGAAAACACATTATGGACACAAGAAAACTGCATGATCTTATTAAAACAAAGGTGCTCATTTAACATAGGAAGTCTTGCAACATCATGAGCCAAATTACCAACAAGACTAGAATAAGTCAAAACAAAGAAAAACAAGTAATAACATATAACATGATCAAACAAGAGCAACTATTTTCTGAACACAATAAGAGTAGGTTCCATCTTTCAGTTCTGGTACACCTCTCCTTCAGCCAATCTTTGACAAAAGCTCTTATAGAGGGTTCATCAACGGTGTGGATGGAAAGTTGTGGCAGAACTTCATCCTTTATTTCCACCTTTACTTCCTCTATTTGTCCATCTTCTTAGTAATCTAGGGTGTTGATGTGAAGATCTGTTATGTTAGACCTAATTACTTATGCAGACCTTGAAAAAGATGCTTGAAGTGGTGGGATAGCAAGTTCATGTTCCTCTGGCTCTCTTCTAATCTGGGCAGCTCGCTTGTAATCACTTTTATTAGGATTATATCGAAGCACAAACCTTTAATCTACACACTTTAGCTTCATCACATTGATTTGGAAAGGAATCCCATTCTTTAAAAAGCATTTGGCAATAATCCTTGCTACTTTTGTGATTCTTGGCTTTCTCAGCATTGTACCCTCAGAAACCCATTCGGCATTCATGATTTAGAAGGAGTGAATATTCCCATCCCTATAGTCTTCAACCTTGATGAAAGGTATGGCCACATTTTTGATCATGGAAATTGTCTATTTAGCTTTGACAATGATCAACATCCCGTTCATGATGTATTTCAAACATTGGTGCAATGAATCCATAGCCTCCCCAATAATATGTTATAAGAAGGGTGAATCTTTATTACTTGCAACGTCACCAGGAACATTTGTGGCCCTATATACAACTCCACTTCCAAGGTCCCCACTATTTGCCTTGGTGAACCATCATATGCTCTCTCCATTATGGTAATGGGTTTCATATGCAACTCATCGACAGACTATACCTTGGTAGCATGTTCAATACAGAACCATTATCAACTAGTACTTTTCCAATTAAAATGTCTTTACACCATACTATGATGTATAATGGCTTGTTGTGCCTAGTATCGTCGAGACCCATTTCATCTTTAATGAAATACATGTAATTTAAGGCCTGGATTCTTCCTACCAAATGTTCCATAGCTTTTTGATTGATGTCTTGAGGCACGTATGCCTCATTCAATACCTTATGCAGAGCCATCTTGTATGGTTCGGAGCTTAAAATCAAAGACAACAACAATATTCTAGCAAGAGCTTTCTTAAGCTACTCGATAACACTGTGTTTCATCAGCTTCAAGAATTTGCTAGGTTTTTTTTTTCTGTGACAAGTTTGTTTATCTCTTCGATTATGTAGACCACCTCTTTACCTTTAGCTTTCCTTTGTTTTTTTAGTTCTTTTAGAGTGAAACATCTGCCATTACGAGTTAAACCTCCGACTTCTGCTTGAAAAACTGGTGTTTGTTGGGTGCCTTGGAAGGAGTACCCGTAGTTATGTGGTAGGGCATTAAAATCTCCTTTATGTGTTTTTATTGGTTTGGACAGGATTAACTTGGGTGGCCCACCTGCAGTGAACTGTACTCGTAATACTTCTTTATTAGGTGCCTCCATCATAGACATCTCTTCACTCGTTACTTTTTCAACTTAAAGTAAACCTTGGTTCATTATCTACATCACTTTGTTGCGGAAGCCTTCACACTAATTAATCAAATGGCCTTCTTCACTATGATGCTTGTAGTACTTCACGCTACCTCCTTCGTACCTTGCATTTACCATCACATGGTAAATTCTATCCATTAACACCCTCATGCTCCTTAGGTGTTCTAGTTTTAGCATGTTTACTGACCCATTACTCGAAAAATGATTGGCTAGAGGGTTGGTATTTATGTTTGGGGTGTCTTCAAATGTTATCCACTTAGTTTTGATCAGTTTCAAAAACTTTCTCTTGAAGGCATTGCAAGTATGAATGCTATGTTCTGCAACGCCGACAGGGTACTTATAACTAAGATCTGGCTTATACCAGTGGTATAAGGTGGTTGTATGGGTGCCAAAGGTACAAGAGCTATTTGTCTGATGCTTAGTATCTTCTAGTACATCTTATTTAGGGGTAGCAGTAATAGAGGTAATGGTTCCTGGACTCTCTGGTAGTTCTTCTTTAGGAAACTTTCAGTTTGGTTTTTTACTTGGCTGTTTTGGGGCTCAAGTTTTCATTAATGTTGTCAACTTGCAATGAAAAGGATCAAGTGTTGTATCTTTGGAATTGGCTTTTCTTACCCTTTATAGCTATCTTCAACATGATCAACCTTTTTTTTTCACTTTAAAACCCTTTTTCTTCGTAGGTGCAAAGATTCTACCACTTTTTACTCTTTGCTCTATATGCTCTACCACTACCACAACATCAGTGAATTATTGTGCCAAACTACCCATCACATGCTCGTAGTACAACACCTTTAGCGTGTTGGCAAATAAAGTAACCATTTCTTTATCTAAGAGTGGGGGATGCACCTGTGTTGCCAAATCTCTCAACCTCTAGGTGTATTCCCTTATGTTTTCTTTGTCCTTTTTTTTCCAAATTAGACAAGTTAATTCTGTCAAGAGCAATGTCCATACTGTACTTGTATTGCTTAACGAAAGCATCTACAAGATCTTTCTATCTGCGGATCTTTGTGTTGTCTAACTTTATATACCAACTCAACGTTGCTTCACTCAAACTGTCCTGGGAAAAATGTATCAGTAGTTTCTCATCATGTACTACTTCTGTCATTTTATTTCAGTAGGATTTGAAGTGGGTAATAGGGCATTGTGTTTCGATGTATTTGATGAATTCAGGAACTCAAAACGTCTTTAGTAGTACCATGTTCAGGACTAAACACATCTTTGCAGCCTTAACTGGGTCATATAAGTCTACCCTTTTGATGACCCTTATCTAGCTTTTAGTGCTGTCTTTTTGTCTTGATCAATATTATCAAATGATCTTTTCTTATGGGATTCGTTTGCGAATGTATCTACAACTACGGGTGCTAGCACTAGTGCCGTTGATTACATGAATGTTGGATTGTGTTGGGGATCTTGAGCTTGTTCTCTGTTGCGATGTCGTGGTCAATTACCCTAGCTTAAAGCATAACACATAAGATAGTATAGAGTAAGCAAGGGGTCGATCCCACGAGGAAGGTTTACGTCAGATTTTCATGCTAGATGATATGTAATTTGGGGGAGTTTGGAGGTTATCGAGGCTAAAGCAAAAGAAAATAGAAAAAAGCAATCAATATTAAATCAAAGAAAACTGAAATTTATCAAGAAAAACAAACCTTGATCGCAAGTAAACATCCACCTACAGAAATCTAACTAATCATGGAAACAAAATGTCAATTTATACTTCGAATATTTATCTTTTCTTATGTTGATTAGTTAACAAATCCGCTGTATAACTAATCATAATCATCAAACAACCAAAGTATCCGTACTAGTAATTTAATTCAATGGCAGCCTTAAGAACTAGATAAGTTGATTAATCTAGACAATACATTTGTCCACAATCCATGTCTGATTTGATCAATCGAATGTTCTCCCTAAAGTTAATAACGTAGATCTGCCACAATTATTAAACTTAGTTGCTTCACAAGTTCATATATCACAACTCCGGTTTTGATAGCAAACTTTAGCAATAGATTGTTCACAATAATAAATTAAAGTTCGCTCTAGCAATTAAAATAAACAATCCTAAGAAATGAGTATAGGAGAGCAAACATTTTCATTCATCATATTAATTGAAAAAAAGAGATAAAATAAATCTCACAGTTCTTGAAATCTGAAGGTTTCCGTGTCCTTACAACCAAGAAAAAAAGTTTAGCCTTACATGTTTGTTAAACAACTAATAAAAAGGAAAGAAGAAAACATGATTTCGGGTTTGTGGAGGAGAAGGGGTTTTTTCTCTCTTGGCTGGCTATCCTCCTTCTCTTCTCTCATTCTTTTTATATCATAGGAAACTCTAGTCTCTATTTTACAAAATAGTCCTCCCTTAAGTAGACAATTTACATTTAAGTACTTCAATAACTATTTTCCAAAAATGAAGAAATATCCTAGCATGAAATCTTCAAGCTTTGACTTAGAGGAGCAAAATTGCTGAAATAAAAACTTGGATGTTGGTTTGGATGCTTCGGGACGTAATTTGAACTCGTTTCTTCACAAAACCTGTTTGCTGGCAGAATTCATTTGTCATCTTAGCAAAATCATATCTCTCTTATATGAGATTATTTTTTGGCTAAAATTTGGTACATGGATAGGTTTTGAGTCAGAAATCCAACAAAATTTAGTTTGCCTCAAATGGACATATGTAGCTCAAGATATTCAAATCGGAATGACCTAAGGTCAACACTGCCAGATTGCGAGATTTGACTTTGAAGGCTGCGATTTCCATGCTCTTCCTTATTTTATTTTCTTTCCTGAGATTTCTAGAAAGGTATGGATGTTAGCTTTTTAATGCCACTAGAATCAGTTCATTTCAACCTCTAGAGTTTTTGCTCTGCACAAAACATCGACTGAAATTTAAATCTGTCAATTATCTCCAATTTACTCCTTTTTGCATCTTTCATCCAAAAATGCCTTTAAAACATTTAAAAAAAAAAAGAATATCAAGGCATTTTATATATAAAACATAGGCAAAATATTAGCTAAATGTGGGTGAAACTATCGAATAATATGATTGCATCATTCTCCTATTGAAAAGGCCCTCACTAGAGGCATTCTTTAATAATTGCTCGAGTAAACTGGTAAGGCGAGCCACACTAACCTTTAGAGAATCCAACTCTTCTTGGAAGTGAGCATCATGGTAAACGCATTCTTCATCTTTCATGTTTCTTTGCTAGAGTTGAGTGTTGTAAACTTTATGGATTGGAGCTTTTCAGGGACCTATATTTTGACCTGATGCTTATATGTTTATTATTTACAATGAATGAATGTGTGTGTGTGTGTGTGTGTGTGGGCATGCAAATGTATGTTCATGCATATTAGGTATGGATTAAAGAGCTAATCTATGACTTCCTTGTGAAGCATGGGTATAATCCATAGTCTAATAAATGTAAAGAGGTTTTACCCAAGTCTTTAGATTAATTGAATTCTATACATATTAGAAGCACTCAAAAAATAAACCTTGGCCTATTTCATTTTTTAAAAATAAGTCTTTCATATAAAGAGTCTTTTCTCCGTAAATGTTACTCCTCTATTGGCTATATTCTTGATAAATTAGACTTCATCCAAATACTCTTCATATTTATGGACATTATTACCAATCCTAGACGCTTTCACTTGTAGCTCGTTTTTCTTTTGGGCCATCCTATCAATTAGCATGTTAGTTTGTTCAACTTGTAGTGGAACAAAGTGTTATTTTGAAGTAGCATTCCATTACTGTCGACTAATAATTTGTTGTTCCTTTCCAGCATTTGAACCATTTTCTCTAGTTGTTGGATCTGGTTTCTGGCCCTTTGCAATTCTTCTTTCTCTATATCGAGTTTAGTTATTTTGGTATTTAGTTGTATATTGAGGCTATTGATATAGTCCTGCCACTCTTCAAATTGTTCCTGTGTTTTCTTTACTTTCTCCTTTCGGAACTCAAGCTCAACTTGTATTATAGAAACTCGGTCTCTCAGGGTATTTACTATGTCTATGTATCCCCTCATATCCGACTCAGCTGCCCTTATTGCTTCCTTTTCATCCTCGGCCTAGACCTAGTATTGAGCTCTCAAACTTCTTTTCTCTTCAATGATGAGATCAGCTAATATGTTCACTTTTTCAGCTTTCTATTTTGATTTATAGTGATCCCTATCTTTCTTCAAAAAAGCTATTAACTCTTTGTCAGCTTGTTTTCTACTTTCTAAGGCCTTTTTTAGAGTTACCAATTCTTCCTCCATCATCATGTGCCTATTTACCAGGTCATCATACTTGACTTTTCTTTCTTCCAACTACTCATCTTTTTCTCTCAACTATTGGTTCAAAGGGCATTTATCTTTTCTTCTTTCAGGAGTTGGTCTTTTAGAAACTCTTGATGACTTTTGCTGTTATCGGGCTCAATCCTCAGTTTATCCAACTTCTTTTGCAGGTCTTCCTTATTATTGACTCCTTTTCTTTTAGGTTTCATGGTGATGGATAGCCTATCTTGCATCTGGCTTTGTTCTTTCATCCCTTAGAGCATCCTGGATAAATTGTCATTCCTCCACTTTAATAAATTAGGGCTAACTGAGGACTCCTTTTGATGCTCCTCCTTATGGACTAAAATAAGTCACCCGTAGTCACTTTTAATGGCGTCTATCTTGGCCAAAAAATTAGCCTTTTCAAGCAGACCAATATACTATACCAACCCCTAGGTGTTTCGCACATATTGTACTCCTCCAAACTATTTGGCTACCAATGAGGGTGAGTAACTGATATAACCAGTCAAGTCGATTACTAGAACCCATGATTTATCACCACAGCTCATAAGATGACTTTTGCTGCTTACCCAAGGAGCTTTCCATCTAAAATTACTCTAAGGGAGTGCTTGATACTTTTCTACCTAAGCCTTCTCATCTAGGTCATTCCACTTTTCATTCAAAACCAACCTAAGACGCCTCGTGTTGAACCAACATAAATTATTAAAGACTTCTCTTGATGTATCCATATGAATAACAGAGGAATACAACACCGTTTTCCTCCTTTCTTATGCAATCTATAATGGTTTAGAGATAGGAAAGTTTTAGCCAAGATTGCTGAAGTGGGTTTATTTATCATCTGCTCATACTCGACAAAGATATTGACAGCTTCAATACTGATAATCCCAACGACTTTTGAAGCGCTACTCAGTATTTCTCTTCTCCCAGTTTTCGTTTGTCTTTATCTGCCTTCAGTTTATTATCAATCATCTTCCATTTAAACTCTCAATTAGATGTCTTGTACTATCAACTTGGTCTAGATATAGCAATTTTGCAACCACTTCAACTGTATTCTTAATTCTTTGCTTGAAATACACTTTGTAAAGGTCATTTGGGAAACTCAAGATTTGGGCATACTCTTCAATGGTAAGGGTCATATCAACATCCTAAAAGGTGAAACATTTGTAGTCCGGATCCTATAAGTGCATTAAAGCTTTGAATGTGAAAATCTAAACTAGGATTTTTATCAAGTGAGCAATTCTCCCATAACTTTTTCTCAAACAGATTCTCATCTATGTACCCTAGAATTGGCTTCAGCTTTTTTATGCTGTCCATAAAGCAATGTACTTTGGTTACGTGCGGTAATTCCTCAACATTGGTCCTTGGGTAATACCCTTTAACTAGTTGTATTCAGATCTTTCCCCATATTCTGAAAAGGTTATGGAAGTCATGGTCTTAGCTTAAAAATCCTGCAAAGTTCAAGATTTTAATTAGGTTTACCTTGAAACAGAATGAATTTTTAAAGAGTTTGTACTCTAAAGGCAGTTCTAGGTCATTACATAAAGGTTGAGTTTTCTAACTGGTCTCAAAAAGTCTATGGACTGCCTAGTGAATACCTTAAGTGAAGGCAATATAGGGGTTTACAAGGAATGATTGGGGCACGATATGACTGTCATTACCGAGTAAACACTTAGCTCATAGTTGGATGTTTCACGAATCTAAACCTCTACTAAAAGTCATGAGATAGACTATTACTCCACCTAACATAGAATTGGGTTTATTTGCCAAATTAAAATGTATAAAGGCATTAATCCATACTTGATGTACTTATACATGAACAAGAAGTAAAAATGCTAAAGCGATAAAAATGTGTGCTAAAATTAAATTGAACAGACCAATAAAAGTACATAAACAAACAAGCAAAGTGTAGTCTAACCAGACAAGGCCTCCTTGGTGGAGTCGTCATCCTATTGCAGGGCGACGCCAATTGTGCACTAAATACCTCTTGAGAGGTATTGGGAAAGGAAAGGGTTTTGGGTTTAACTATAAAATTATTCAACAGTGGACCTAGTATTGTGGTTACTAGAAAACCTATGTTCTATGAGAGTCCAGATAAGGAATTGGTTGTGTAAGGAGAAGACGCATCACCCCTAATGCACCCTACCTAAGATAGACTGCATTATTGTTTGATTGTTTTTCTAGGTCAAGTTTCTATTCATTGGTATTTTTCTAAGGTCCAAGAAAGATCTTCCTTTGTGAGAGAGTCTCTACCTTATTAGGTGTAATCTTAACCTTTCTAAAGTCTAAATTTTAACATCGCATTTATTTTGCATTTTGTATCTTTAATACCTAAGGATGCACTTTAATATGTAGTTTTACACCCTCAAATATTAAAGTTTACATCTAAACTCTAATATAAAATGAACAAAATTATTGGTGAAAGGTCTTTGACATTTTGACCAATTCTTAACGAATAATCATAAACTAATAATGATATCCATTTTTTGCATTTTTTAAAACATGAGAAAGATGCAATTTTTTATTCTTTTTTCTTTTGAAAACATGCTTGGGAAACTTTTAGAATGTGGTCGTATGTATAAACAAAACATTTTTTTAAATAATTTTTTTAATTTTAAAAAAATTGTTTTTTTTTTCAAAATTTTAGAGAAAAAATTTGGTTTTTTTTTCAAACTTTTAGAGAAAACTGAGTATTTTTAATATTGGATCTGTATCTTACAATGTAAGTTTATTGGAAAAATATGCAAAAAAATCATAAATATTTTTAAAATGACCCTCAGAATTTTTTATTTTTTTATTTTTTATTATTATTATATTATTATTAAATATATTGGGTTGGGTCGGGCCGATCATCTGGTTCGAGCCCAACAGGGTTGGGTTGGGCAAACAATGGCCCAACAAACATGTTCCCCTATCTTTTTTATGGGTTGGGTTAGCCGAGCCATCTAGGACAGACCCAGCCAAACAAGTCGGGCCTTCTATTTTTTTGGGTGGATCGAACCCAGTCAAACCATCTAGGCTGGGCTGGAATAGGTCCAGCCCACGTGGTCGCTAGCCTAGCCCAGCAACCACGCTAATTATTTACTCTATAAAGATGAGGAAAAGAAAAAAAAATGGAAGGGAAGAGTACCTGGTGTGGGGGCTTTAGTTGTGATGAGGAGGTCCGACTGGTGGTTATAGAGGCATTGGTTGAGGAAACGGTGATTGGCATTAGCTGTTGGATGAGGAAGAAACCTTCAGCTAAAAGGAAAAAAAAAATTGGTGTGATGGTTCTTATCACCGACGAGGGGATGGGTTGGTGAAGGAGGTTGAGTTGTGGTTGTTCACGGTGATTCTGAGGCTGTGATGGTTGGAGAGAGAGTGGGGAGAGAGGAAAGAGAGAGCTATGAGCTGGGAAACAATAGGATAGGGGCTGCTTTTTTTGTTAACTTTGCACTCGCTTTTCTCCTCCTGCAGGCAATGGAATCCACCCCTATTTATAGGGGGTGGAAAAGGGACATGTTATCTTTAATGGTGCCAAATCTTAGTCGTTGATTTGACCTAAAAGGATCTCAATGTTGGTTGAAAGTTGTCATTATGGTCTGGAAGAGTTATTGTAGAAAGGGGCTGGTCAGGTTGACTATTTTGGGGTGGTGCCATAGTCGATGTGGCATCAATTGGCTAGAAAGGACCACACTATGGTGTAGTCAGATGTAAGGTCATAGTTTGCATGCAAGTTTTGTCAAATATGGTGGAGAGATAAAGCATTAAATGCCTTGGAAAGAAAGTCACCTGAGGAGATTTTTCTGACGAAATGAAGAAGAAGATTAATAGTCACCAAACGACGCGTTGTTTAATCCTTTTGTTTTTGTTTTGTTTAGTCAAAATGATGTTGTTTTGGTCAAATCACATCGTTTCATTTAAATAAAACAACGTCGTTTTGGCTCTTAGGGTTTTAATTTAGCGTTTTGGTTGGAGTTCAATTTGGTCCCCCGTCTTCTGATTGCTTTCAATTGCTCCCCTAATTGACCCTAAACTTTAAATTTTATGCAATTTTGCCCCTACCAAACTTCATTGTCATCCATGAATTTCAGCGTCTTTTTCATTTTGGTCCTTGGTCTTGTATTTATGCAAATTGACCATTAAACTTTCAATTCTCTTCAATTTCACCTCTGATTTCAATCAATTAGGTTTCTATAGTTCAGTGTCTTTTGCAAAGTGGTCCTTGACAATGAATTTATTCAATTTAGCTCTTAATTGACCATAAGCCTTTGATTTTCTTACAAATTTACCCATGATTTCAATCAATTAATGACTTGGTAAAAATTAAATTTTTATCTCTTAAAATTCCAATCTTCTCAATTAAGCCCAAATTGAGCTCCCAAACTTAACTTTTCACCAATAAAACCTCTAATAAAATTAATTTGATCAATTTAAAGTATAAGTAAGTCATTGCACTTAATTAAATCCTTTAATTGGACCTAAATTAATTCTTAAACATAATTAAACTTTAATTTGGCCCATGATTAAATCAAATTGGCCTATTAAAAATCTAATTATATCCCTAGGCTTAATTTTTATACAGATTAGTCCAATAATCATATAACTTGACCTTTAATCTATATTTGTCTCTCCAATTTTAGATAGCATGGGGTACAATTATACTCTCGATTCAATCTAAAATTACAGCTTGATGTTAGTCTTTTTGTTATTATTATTTTTTTTTTGGAAAGAAAAAGAATGAATTTAGGAAACTACCCAAAAATGGGTTATAACATGAACAATTGTTAATTAGGGTGTGTATTGTGTTTGGTATTGGAAGAAAGAGATGTAGAAATATAAATTCTAATGTTTTGCAAAAAAATTACTAAATGTGTTAAATTTGACTAAGTATTGATTTTTTTATAATTGTTGGATTGTGTTGTTATTAATGTGTTGGATTGAAGGTGCGGTGATTATAATTGAGTTTAAAAGGGGTTTAAATGGTGTACGCAATGAAGTTTGAAATTTGTTTTGTTAAAAAATAAATCAAATTTAACGAGATAGACTTAAGGATTAAATTTCTTTAACAATAAAATAAATGGATGAAAAAAAATAAAAATCTAGAAAGGAACATGGTCTCTTGCTCATAAAGTGGACGGCCATAAATGGAAATTTAGGATTTTTCAAATTGAGTGATAAATTGTTGAATTGGTATATGTATTGTAGTAAGAAATATATGATAGAATTTTAGGGCATTTGAGAAGTTAACTATGATAAATTGTCTAATTTGCTTGTTTTAAATGTTGAATGTGTTGATGACCGTTTGAATGGGTTGAAATAAATTAAGTATACATGTTTGGGAGACTTCATATCAAATCTAATTGATTGTGTTAAGCCTTAAAGGGATAAAAAGGAAAGTGCAGTAATTTGATAAAAATGTATGGAAATTGTTTGAAAGGTTGAGAACTGGTTGTCTTGAACTTTGTATTAATATAGCCAAAAAGAATATATAATTAGGGATGGTAAAGGAATTAGGAGACTGAGGTTAATGATGTAATTTTGATAAGAATTGATTTACCTATGAGAGTGAGTTAATGGATAATAAGCATTTTAAAAATGAAATAGATAAATGAGCCAAAATTGATCCAACGAATCATTAAGGTTGAAAAATATATAAATGAATCATAAATGGGTGTAAAGTATATGGAGATTGAAAAGTATTATTGATGTATCAATGTGACATAATGGGAGTCAAAATAAAATAATGAGATTGGTTGATTGAAAATGACATGTTATGTGTTATATTTAAATTGATTATGACAGTGGATCCAATACATGAAATTTTAAGTTGTTTATAAACACGAAAGTTATTAAGTTTTAGAAGTTGAAGTGTCAAATATTAAAAAATGGTTGGTAATGTATAGACGAGATAAGATATAAACTACAAGTATTAATTTAGATCAAGGAACACGGTTGAACCTGTAATAGCCCTAAATATAGGTTTTGTCTTGGAAATTAATGAATTTATGGATTGAACGTGAGTATACTTTAATTATTATTCGGGTTAATAATCCTAAAATTTGATTAATTCGAGTTAAGGGTATTACCAGTGTATTAAGGTTTAAGTCTTGAATAAGAGGTAGACAGAAATTATAAAGAAAAAAATCAATTTAAGGCAAGGATGAAGAGGATTCACTGGGATTAATAAATAAAAAAAAATTATTAAATCATGGATTATAGATAATGCAAAATTAATAAAACTCGAATTGAGGCATGAGTTATAATTTTTTGGGAAGGACTAATGAATGTTTTTGGCATAAAGTATGACCCATAAATATTAAAGTGAAAAATTATAAATAGTTGATTTAAGGCATGGGTCATGATTAATTGAAATGAGTTATTGGACAAATAGTCGATGGATTTTATGATATTTATGAATATATGTAAGATGAAGTGTAAAGCTAACGAAATGGAGTTTACCCTTGATGAAGGTAATGCATGTAATTAAAATGGTGTTGATGTTATTAATGTTTCTTTGAAAGGATTAATGATAATTTATGTAATTCAAAAGTTGTAAATAATTTCATTGAACAAATAATTTTAATGTTTTCATCTGTCTCATGGGGGAAAAGAATGTGCATCTAGACTTCACAATTGATGTGCTTAAAGTTCACAGACAGTACGAAACACAAATACGAAGACAAATTAATGAATGTGTGGTCAATGTAAAGTGAGACTCTAGGCACATAAATGGACCAAAGGAATCCAAATAAAGCATTAACTAAGTTCATGGATAGATGGGTAAATACTTGTACGATATAAGGAATATTTAAGATGTAAAACTATATGAATTAGCCATTAATAGGCATAAACATAGTTTTAAAACCCCGCCCGGCCCAGCGGGTCAACCCGGGACTCAATGGCCAATGTTTGGCACCAGTAAAAAAAAAATGTCCCTCTTTCGCCCCCTATAAATAGGAGCGGATTCCATGCCCTGAGAAAGAATAAATATGAGGCCAAAGCTGAGAAAAAAATCAGTCTTTCCTTAGTTTTTTTTCTTATTCTCCGCAAGCCTCCTTTGCACCACCATAACTACCGCATCTTCATTGTCATTGCTGCCACTAACCACACGTCAGTCTTCCATGCACCACCAGGAACATCGCCAACAACTTTTCTCTTTTGACCAGGCAAGCTTTCGTCTTCGTTTTCTTCCTTAAACTCCCCCCCAGCCATTGCATTTTTCATGCAGTTGCGAAAATAATTAACCCCATGGTCACTAGGTTGAGCTAGTGACCATGCGGGCCTGGGCTGGACCCTTCCCATATAGCTGGGCTGAGTCCAACCCACTTAAAAGAAGAGAGGGAGGCCAGGTCATATGGGCCGAACCAGCCTATATAATAATAATAATATAATAATAAAAAAACAAAAAAATTCCAAAAACTTTCAAGAGTCCTTTTAAAATATTTGTGATTTCCTTGCATGTTTTTCCAATAATTTTGCATAATATCAAGTTGTAGACTTATACTATAAGATACAAATACGGTATTAAAATAATCAATTTTCTCCGAAACTTTTCTAAAAAAAATTTAAAAATAAAAAAAATTGATCCGGCAAGACCCGGTTGCAACCCGTTGACTTTGTTTTTACTCAAACGATGTCGTTTTGATTTTTTTAAAAAAAATTGAAACCGGTAAACCGGTCAGAACCCGGGTCGGCCATCGGGCCGGGTCTAAAAACTATGGGCATAAATAATATTTTAAATTGAAAAAATATATGGATACGCCATAATTGATAAAAAATAGGTTATATATGTGAGAAGCTAGAATGATATATAATGTGTTAGAATAAAATAAGCGTTTGGTTCAAATGAAAATAATACTAGAAAGATAAAATGGGATATAAATTAAATGTGATTGTGAGATAAAATCTTAGAATGGATTAAATGTAATTGTGAAATGAAATGTGGTATGAATTAAATATGGTTGTGTGATAAAATGATAGTACAAAGTGAATATGCTTGTGAGGAAATGAGGTATGAAATGAATCCAATGAATTTTCAAGGAATGATAATTTGTTTTAAAAAGAGCTAAAGAATAGATTGTAAAAGCAAAAGGTTGTTATGAAAAAAACAAAGACAATAAGAAAACTAAAAAAACACAACTTATCTAACACAAAGAAAATGAAAATTTCAAAAAGATATGACCTAATTTTAAAGCCTAGCTTTGATACCAACTAATACGAACCTCGTGATCATATGGTCATGCAATCCATAATGAAGATGATAACTTCCCTAAAAAAGCTAAATAATCCAGTTTGTTTAAACCTTAGCCTAGAGTTAACCTGTAAATATCCAAACCTAATCTAATCATTTGTCCTCGGTTATCCAACATGGATACCATGAGCTAAAGTTAATCTCATCATTCATTCCTGGTTATCTTGACATGGATACCATTAACCAAGGTCATTTCATTATTTATCCTGGAAATCTCAATTGTTATAACTCATCTTTTGTTATTCCCCCAAATAAAATTCAAAATAAAGGAGACTGGCAATGTAGAAAAACTAGTTAAGGAAGGATATCAGATATGCATAAAATCAAACTGCAACTCTATTGTACCAAAGACTGAACAAACAATGCAGATTTAAGGTCAAATTAAATGATTATTGAATGAATCTGCATAAAAATTAATTAATTTTTTAATAACCCAATTTGATTTAATCACGGGCCACATTAAAATTATAATTATGCTTAAGATTAATTTAGGTCCAATTGAAAGATTTAATTAGATGCAATGACTTAATTATACTTTAAATGGGTCAACTTAATTTTATTAGGGATTTAATTGGTGAAAATTTAAGTTTTGGAGCCCAATTTCGGCTTAATTGAGAATATTGGAATTTTAGAATACCAAATTTAATTTTTACCAGGTCAATTGTTTCAAATTTGATGTAAAATTACAAGAAAATCCAAAGTTTGGGGTCAATTAAAGGTTAAATTGAAGAAATTCACAGTTAAGGACAATTTAGCAAAATGTGTGGAACTATGAGGGCTTAATTGAATGAAATCAAGGGTGATATTGAAAAATTTTAAAATTTTAATGGTCAATTTGTATAAATCCAAAGCAAAGGACCACAATGAAAAAGACGCTGAAATTCAGGGCTATTGTTGAAGTTTTTCAGGGGTAAAATTGTATAAAACTAAAAGTTCAATGCCAATTAGGGATACAATTAAAAGAAATTAAAAGTTGAGGGATTAAATTGAACTTTTATAAATCTCTAAATTAAAACCCTAAAATTCAAAGCAACTCCATTTCATTTAATTGAAACGATGTGTTTTGACCAAAATAACATTGTTTTGACCCTATAAAAGACAGATAGACAATGTGTTGTTTGATACTGTTTATCTTCTTCATCATCCCCCCCCCCGAAAGATACTCAGATGACCATCTTTTCAGAGCATTTAATGCTTCATTTCTCAACCAAACCAGAAAAACCATACGCCAACATAAAGCCTGACACGTGACCATACCTCGGTATGGTTCTTTCTGGTCGATTGACATCACAACGGCCTTGGCGCCATTCCAAAAAGGCCAACCTAGGTAGCCTTGTGTTGTCAAAAATCTAACAGTTTATAATGGAAACTTTGAACCAATAATTGAGATCTTACCAGTTCGAATCAATGGCCAATGTTTGGCACCAGTAAAGAAAAAATGTCCCTCTTTCACCCCCTATAAATAGGAGCGGATTCCATGCCCTGAGAAAGAATAAATATGAGGCCAAAGTTGAGAAAAAAATCAGTCTTTCCTTAGTTTTTTTTCTTATTCTCTGCAAGCCTCCTTTGCACAACCATAACTACCGCATCTTCATCGTCATTGCTGCCACTAACCACACGTCAGTCTTCCCTGCACCAACAGGAACGTCGCCAACAACTTTTCTCTTTTGACCAGGCAAGCTTTCCTCTTCGTTTTCTTCCTTAAACTCCCCCCCCCCTCGGCCATTGCATTTTTCATGCAGTTGCGAAAATAATTAACCCCATGGTCACTAGGTTGAGCTAGTGACCATGCGGGCCTGGGCAGGACCCTGTCCATATGGCTGGGCTGAGTCCAACCCACTTAAAAGAAGAGAAGGAGGCCAGGTCATATGGGCCGAACCAGCCTATATAATAATAATATAATAATAAAGAAAACAAAAAAATTCCAAAAATTTTCAAGAGTCCTTTTAAAATATTTATGATTTCCTTGCATGTTTTTCCAACAATTTTGCATAATATCAAGTTGTAGACTTATACTATAAGATACAAATGCGGTATTAAAATAATCAATTTTCTCCTAAACTTTTCTAAAAAAAATTTAAAAATAAAAAAAAAATTCTTTTTAAAAAATATTTTATGTTCGTGCATTTGGCCAAATTCTAAAAGTTTTTTCATGCATATTTTCTAAAAGATAAAAATAATATTTTTATCATGTTTTAAAAAATAGATATTGTAACCAGTTTATAATTATCTATTAGGATTTAACCAAAATACAAAAAACCCATAATAATTATTTTGTTATTCAGAGCTAGGATTTAGCTATATCAAGAAATAAATAAGTCTGGTCCTTATAATGGTTAGGATTTAACCATATAAGGTAGAGACTTCCTCACGAATGAAGATCTACCTTGAACCTTAGACATAACCAATGAATAGAAACTTGACCTAAAAAAACAATCAAATAACAATGCAACTTACCTTGGGTAGGGTGTATTGGGGGTGATGCGTTTTTCCCTTGCACAACCAGTTTCTTACTCGGACTTTTGCAGACTATAGGTTTCCTAGTAACTATAATACTATGTGGCGACTCCTAAATCTTATAATCATAACTTTATGATTATACCTAAACCACCTTTTCAACACACACTTTCAAGAGGCAGACTTGCCGTCTCGCGCACCACGACACCAATTATGAATATCCTTAGCCGAAGCTAATCCCGATATTCTTTATTACTCATGGTTAATCAAATAACAAAATTTATATGATAATATATTATTAAAAATATACCTTATGAATTTAGCAAAATTAGATGAAGGTGAAAATCACCTACCTACTTCTCTCGTAGTGTGTCCTCACCAAGTTGAAGATCTGATTCCTGTTGTACCTCCTGATCTATAAAGAGACCATTGGTTAATATATTATTATAAACACCTAAAACATGAATGCATGAGATTAAGTATATACAGAAGAACCCATTAACTATAAAATAGTTATGTTTATAGTTAATGTTTATAATAATAAAAGAAGAGTTATCAAAGTTGATAAAAATATATTATATAGAAACTAACTTAGTTTGTTGTGAATGTGATGTTAAATCAAAGAGTTGTTATGAATGTGATGTTTATAGTTAATGTGTATAATAATAAAAAGAAGAGTTATTAAAGTTGATGAAAATGTATTATATAGAAACTAATAGAAAGAGTAATGATATTGTTTTTATTTATATTGTGTATGTCTTATCCTTTCTTATTCTTCTTTTGTTGTTTTATAAATTTTTTTATTTTCTCTTTCTAGGCACAAGAAAACTCAACATTTAGATATTAAGATAAAATTTTCTTTCCCTTCTCTTTATTTTTGTGTTTTATTTTATTTTATTTTATTTTTTATATATCTTTCTATTATTAATAATTGTATAAATGTTATTGAGTATTTTTTTAATTTTTCTATTATTAATAATTGTATAAATGTTAATAGAAATTTTTTAATTTTTTTTATTTTCCTATTATAAATAATTGTATGGATGTTGATGGAACCTTTTTATTTGTTTTTAATTTTTCTGTTATTGGAAATTTTTATTTTTAAAATGTTTTTATTATAAATAATTGTATGAATGTTGATGGAAACTTTTAAGTTTTTTTATTTTTCTTTTATTAAAAATTATATAAATGTTATTGGAAATTTTTAAAAAATTTTAAAAACTTTTTCAGTTATTTAATGATTGTATATAGATTGTTGGAATTTTTTTATTATTTTCTATTATTCAATGATTGTATATAGATTGCTGGATTTTTTTTAATTTTTTTAATTTTCTATTATTTAATGATTGTATAAATTTTATTGGAATTCTTTTAATTTTTTTGTTCTTTAATGATTTTATATATATTGTTGGATTTTTTTTATTTTTTTATTTTCTGTTATTAATATGGTTAGCTAATTTATTTTTTGGTGTTAATAAACAGTTCTTAATTTCATGAAAAAAATAAGAAAATAAACAAAATTAGTAGCCATCATAAATTAAAAAAATAAAAAAATAGTTAGGATAAATAAATAGTTTTTAACGTGAAATATTAATACATTCTTTAATGTATTTATATTTACCTCTTCTAATGCTGCTAAAGGACATGGTCATGGTGTTATAGATTTGTCCACAGGCTAAAAACAAATAGGCCCTTCAACAAGGCTACAATGTTGTCCTAAGGCAAGGGTGCGTAGCATGGCTTCAACTTAGGGTGACATTAATTGCAGAGCTCTGTGGCGTGAGATGGCATGGCATGGCATGGACTGAAAACTCCTTGTAGAGAAAATATTTTCCTTTTCTTTTATCTATTTTTTATTATTATTATTATTAACATGGATGTGCGGGTCAACTTGCATGTATCTCGATTAATTTTATAAATTCTAAAATTAACAATCATATAAGTCTTTAATAATCGTTAAAGAGCTCGAACTCGTGTCTTTTATCTGCTTCTAATTAGGGCCTTCATAGGTAACCTCCTTCAATATCTGGACTGAAAACTTTGCTTATACGCCACTCTAATGCCAAGTTATGGATCAAACTTTAGGATGAAGGACAGTGGTTATCAAACTCAACATAGTTAGGTTGTTTGTCTTTAATTTGATGGCCACTTATGTCCCCTTCAACACAAACAAATGTTTCCTTCTTGTCTTCTTTGTCAACCACCACTTGAATCCGCTTAATTTCAACTCCATTTCATCCTCTGAGCAGACCTCCAGTGTGTGTGCGTGTGTGTGTATTGAAACGTGCATAACTATGCTGAGTTAGTATAACTATGCACGTTTCAATATATATACTAACTCAGCATAGTTATGCTAACTCAGCATAGTTATGCACGTTTCAATATTTGGTTATCTTGGAGCAAATCTTGTTTCCTCTTAGGCTGCATTATATCCACCCCCTATCAAGAATTTATCCCACCACAGTCGGGAGGGAAAAAAACTATCTTTATTATTATTATTATTATTATAAGAAGAACACCTATAGGTGGTTAAGTCGTAGTAATGAATCGTGGATCAAAATCTGTACAGGTGAAAATCTGTACAGGTGACAATAATATATCTTTAATATTTATATAATATTAAATTAATAAATATAATATTTGATTTATGAATTTAGAGTAAAGATAAAGTTCATAGAATAAAAAAATTTATAAAAAAAATTATAAAATTGTTATAATTATAATATTTTTATTGCATCAAAACATTGTTTTTAAAATGTTCCTAGTCAATGTTTTTTTAAATACTTCATATCTATTAGAACCGTATAGAATGATGTATATTATATTCTTTTATTTATAAAATAAAACAGTTGTTCTCATAAGTTGAGGTATAAGGATACCTAAAACTAATAAATAGGTACTTATTATAAGACATGCACACTGAACTGATCCGCATGAAAATTTCATGTGGAAAGGTCACATATGTCTATGGAAAGGCTCATTTGACATGTACCTAGAATTTATATTTGATCCAACATATTAAAAACCTAATGTCTCACGCACATTAAGAACCATTAGTAAGAAATTAAACTGAGATGATTTAATTAAGTATAGATTGATTAAAATATATTTTAGAAATTAAGAACTAAAATATAATTAATATAGGGATTATATTTCTAAACCTAGAAAAATAAAGTAAAGACTTGATTGAGTTAATTTCTGAATTAATATATGGATACTATTCAAAGGAAAAATTGATGTTTTGTAAATTTATAAGATTTTTTATATTTTCTTATAAATAGTAAATTATGCCTCTTATTTTGAATTGTTGTTTGTTAGACAAAAAAAATCTAAAGTAAATCATAGAATAGAAAGTTAGCACTTTAGGCATAATAATCCCTCTATCCTAAATAGGAACTTAGAAGATTTCTCACTAATGGTTCATGTGAATTACCGTTAGAGTCTGGATTAGATGACTTATGGTTTGTAAAAACTTATCCTTTAAAAAATTATTTAAAATTAAAAAAATCAGATCTTCAAGTAATAAATTCTTAAATAACTTTAAATCAATCTAATAAAATTTAAAAACTCCTAAATAATTTTAAATAATGTCAGCGGATGGTGGACGACTAAGGGTTTTAACTCTCATTTATCTTCATTTTATGTCATCGTTTGAGATTCAAAAAGAAAAATAAATAAATCAGTGGCATATATTCTACCAAACATTGTGTGGATCAAAAGACTGTCTCTCTTCTTCACTGCTTCTTCTTCTTCCATTCCAGTTTGTGTTTCGTTAGCTCTCCGTTTAATCTGTTTTTATTCTCATATAAAGAGCAAGAGAAATAAAGAAGAAATAAAATATAAAATGAGTGGTCTTTGAAAAAAGAAATACAAGAAGAGTACGATAATAAGAAAACACAGGTTTATTAAGAAAGCTTCTTTAATGCATTTAATATTTAAAAAAAAATGGCAACAAGAGGTGGAGCAATGGGAGTTTCAAGCTTCCCATCATCACCTTCATGTTTCAGGAAGAATGGCAGCAGGGCCACCTCCTCTACTACACTCCATTTGGTATGTATGTGCCTATTTTGAAACAAATGCATGCAATCATTTGTGCCGATTCTATTTCATTTTTTGCTCCTTTTTTTTTAAAAAAAAAAAGAAAAGAAAAATCTGAAATTGAGCAATTAAACCTCGGAGAAGAAAGAAGTAAATTAGGCTTGGTTGTGGTGGGTTTTCATCCGTTTGGAAATTATTTATTTTCAAGTCACATGAAAGAGATAGAAAGGAAAATTCAACTCAACTGAGATATATAATTTTACTAAAATTTGTCTGCCTGAAGCTGTAGGTCGTCCCTTTGCCTGCAAAAAATGCAGAAAGAAAGATCAAGAGATCAAGAATGCAGTGAGGATACTTTAAAAACCACCATTTAGATATAGCTTCGGCTAATGAAATGGAGTGTCATATGAGTTAATCTCTTAATGCACAGACTGACATTTTGTATGATCCGTGTGACGAGCACAGCAGCAGATGGCCAGCAAGTCAGTAATACCGCGTAGAAGAATCACGTTCTCAGCTGTGCAAGAATCGTCTGCTTCCACTGGTAAGCTGCCACATTCTTGGTGCATAAGTACTAGGTCTAGTTGAGCTCAAGTGTCAATGTTAAAATTCAATGAAGAAAACTCTGACTATTTTGTTATGGTTCAATAGTTGCAGCTGATGCAAATGAGGTAAAGCCAGTTGAAAAGAAGGCACGGACAAAGCCCAAAAAAAGTCCTCCTAAGCCACTTTCTCAGTTGATGGAGGAGGATGTGATCCCTTCTTTGAAAGCAGCTCTTGAGGCTCAAGATCATATCACTGAACTCGACCTATCTTTCGAAGACAAAAGAGTCAGTATTCCACTTTGTTTCATTGCTGTATTTTAGCCTAAAATGTCATTGTAAGCTATCCAAAATTGCTCCGACCTTTTCCAGTTGGAAGGCTCCTTCCTAAAGAAGGGCACTCCTTATTCATTTTGGGCCTTCTTCCCTGACGGAGTCCTCACAGGTACTCTCATTTTATAGCAGCTTGAGAGTTCAAACTGTAGCCTATCAATCTTTCATTTTACATGAAACCCGGCGTCATTTTCTTGTTGCCGGCAGGTCCAAAAGGGTTTTCTCTATCATCCTACGGTTCAAGGGTCAGCACAGTTGAGCCTTTTCTGATCGATGAGAAGAAAATTACTGAAAAACACATCGTTTTTTGGGTGGAAAAGCGCTTGGCAGCTCAAGGAATCATTCCTGTGTGGCGAGGATAGCCCCTCACTACGTGTAAAGTTCATTCAATTCATTCGAGATGATGTATCTGTTGTTCCGAGCTTCGAAAATAAAAATAATAAAATAAAATTATTCGAGAGTTTTTATGTTTTGTTATACAAATTTAAGAGTTATTTAAATATTTATCATCTGAAGATTTATTTTTTTTTTAATAATTGTTTGAAGATTGGGTTATTGTAAATAAAAAATCATCTAATTATCTTGTGTCAAACGATAATCTACACGAACGACCAATCAGAAATCTTGTAGAATCCATATTTAAAAAGAGATAGTTATGTTTAGAGTTTCCTTCTAACATACAACCATACAAAAATAAGAGTATAGCTTACTATTTATAGGGAAATCTAAAAAAATCTATAAATTAGAAAAATATCAATTTGTCCCTTAAATAGTATCAATATATTAATTCAAAATAATTTTAGAAATTAACTCAATGAAGTCCTTACTTGATTTTTCTAGATTTAGAAATATAATCCTTGATTTTTCTAGATTTAGAAATATAATCCATATATCAATTATATTCTAGTATTTAATTTCTAAAATATATTTTAATCAAGTCATATTTAATTAAATCATCCCAATTTAATTTCTTACTAATAGTTTTTAATGTGTGTGACTTATTAGGTTCCTAACATGTTAGTACAAATACAAATTATAACTCTAATGAAATAGAATTAAATAAATTAAACAATTTAATTTATTATCAATTCAATAATTGATTAATTTAT
>Ga0325414_1001009_pt1 | contig 25936 bp, 20 predicted proteins | sample PopdelMetagenome_8_FD_206183 | JGI IMG/M metagenome (GOLD analysis project Ga0325414, IMG submission 206183) | Populus deltoides microbial communities from Bellville, Georgia, United States - Leaf-PdKOR-R3 | ecosystem: Host-associated > Plants > Phyllosphere > Phylloplane/Leaf | place: USA... | reverse complement strand
TTTGGCCATGACAAAAAACTCGGAAGCCAATTTCTGGCTACCCTGTTCACAGCAAGGAAGAACGAGACATCATTTATGTTGAAATAACTGATATACACATAACAGACTTTTGTTTTAATTGATGAAGGAAAAAACATAGAACAGAGTTTTACGATAAAAAGAACAAAGAGCTGAATTGTCTTAGTGGGTTACTGCCATCCCTTGTCTTGATGTCTTTTATTTATACAAGGAAACAAACATTACAGAATTGAAAAAACAAAAAAAGAACGTAACATCCATCATCTTCTTTATCTAAGGAGTTATGTGAGAAACTAGTCTTATCCTGGATAAACTTAAAACAAATTGACAGATAGACAATAATGCAGTAGACACTACTAGAAATTCACTTAAAACTAACAGAATTATTGACGGAATAATTATGTCTGTAATGTGCGGTCATAATTACCGACAAAATCTTTTCCATCTATAATGCAGTCGGTATATACTGATGGAATACTTCGGTTGGTATATACCGACAAAATTACAGACGGAATATTCAGAATAAAAAAAAACCCAGTTCGCTGACGTGGAAGTTTTTGTGGGCAATTTTACAGACGAAATTACCGAGAGATTCAAACGGGGATCTCCGTACAGTGACGTGACCGATTCACCATCAGAATTGCCGACAGAATCATTGACGGAATGAGTCCGTCGGTGATTTCATTAGTAAAAGTTAATATATCACCACCCTGCCGACCCTCTCCTCCCCTATTTCTCCTTTTTCTTCCCCATCCCAACTCTCCCCTCCCAAACTGCAAACAACCAGCCCCCTAAAAAAATCTCCCTCTTCTCAGCACAAGTCATATTTCTTTAAGTTTTGTGGTCACAACAATATCCATGTTCTGATTTATTATGTATTTTATCATTTTTTGTAAGTAATTCTATCTTTTTTAATTTTAACATTTAAATGTCAATTTTATTGTTTTTTTAGGATATGTATTTTGTTAGTATATGTATTTTTTTATTGTTATTTCTCAAACAAACTTTTAGTAAATGAATGTATAATTTTGTACTTTTTATGGTTTGTTTTAGATTTTGTAAATTTGTATTTGTTTGTAAATTGTTGAAACTTTGTTGAATTACCGAATTACATGTATTGTGGTGAAATAATTAATACTTGTTTAACGGGTCTGTTGTAATTTTTATCAATGCTATTGCAGAGTTGTAATTTTCGTAAATTTATATGTATAAATTTGTATGGACGTTGAGAATTGATAATGAATATTTAATACTTATGAGAAGTTGTAATTAGTTTGTTGGACAATCTCGAGGTAAACCAATATTTTTACAAATTTATTTACCCAACATAGTTAATTAATACATGTTGTCATCATAATTTTATAGAGGTTCGATAGAAGTCATGGATGATTGTTCTTGGATGTATCGAGATTCACCCCAAGGATTGCGAATGATGGATTATTGTAATGGGGTTCAGGGTTTTATTAATTTTACAACATCTATTCCCAGAAATTTTACTAGAGGCAGTATTAGGTGTCCATGCAGGAAGTGTCAAAATAAAAAGTATCTGCATCCAGATGTTGTAATGACGCATCTTCTACACAAAGGGTTTATGGAGAATTATCGGTGTTGGCATGCACATAGAGAAATATTTGTTTGTAATAAGAGTATGGGAGAAAGGGTGGTTGAGTCAACTTCTAGTGCTAGCAACGTGCATGAAGTTGCAAATGACAACACTAATCCTTATAGGAATATGGTTATGGACACAATGAGAATGAATCAGGTAATGTCAGTTAATATCCAATCGTAGAAGAAGAACCTCATGCAGATGCAACTAGATTTTTTGATTTGTTGAAAGATTTTGACGAACCATTATAGGATGACTGCACGAACCATAGTAAATTATCGGCCATAGCAAAGGTGTTCACCATCACGTTAGATCACGGGTTGAGTGAGGCCAGGTATGATAAAATTATTGAATGAGCAAGAAGCATTTTACTTGAAGGGAACAGGCTGAAAGAGAACTTCTATGCTGCGAAGTCCATGATAAAACCCTCAGTTTAGGATACCAGAAAATTGACATGTGCCCTAACTTCTGCATGTTATACTACCTTGAAAATGCTGAGCTGACCGAGTGCATGACATGTGGGCATTCCTGTTACAAACCCAAAACTAGCAAGGGAAAGATTCTAGTGGCATATAAAAAACTTAGATATTTCCCAATCACACCTAGACTGCAGAGGTTATTCATGTCACCAAGGACTGCTGAGCACATGACATGACACTAATCACATGATGCGGTTGATGGAGTGATGGTGCATCCTTCTAACGGCGAAGCGTGGAAACACTTTAACAGTATGCATCCTCACTTTTCAGCTGAATCAAAGAACGTGCGTTTTGGGTTGTGGACAGGCAGATTTAACCCATTCGGGTCATTTGCTGCTCCTTATTCTTGTTGGCCGGTCATACTCATGGTTTATAACTTGCCACCAAGAATGTGTATGAGGCCGGAGTTCATGTTTTTATCTACTGTCATACCTGGTCTGAGCAGCCCGGGCTGGAATATAGATGTTTGTCTTTGACTGTTGATTGATGAGTTGACGCAGTTGTGGTCCTCTAGAGCTTTTACTTATGATATCGAGGAAATAGAATTTTGTTATGAGGGCGGCTTTGATGTGGACTATCAATGATTTTCCAGCTTATGGAATGGTTTCTGGTTGGAGCACACATGGAAAAGTAGCTTGTCTATATTGCATGGAAAACAACAAGGCATTCACGCTAACAAATGAAGGTAAAGCTTTTTTATTTTACTGTCATCGTCGTTTCTTGCCACCGAATCACAGGTACATAAAGAACAAAAAGGATTTCTTTGTTTGTAGAGTTTAAAAGGATGTTGTACCCTCGCGCTTTTTTGGTGAAGAATTGCATGATGTTGTATTAGAGTATGGTGACATTGTATTTGGTCTTCAATCAGGTAAGTAGAAGGTTTCTAGTTTTGGTTTGACCCACAATTGAGTAAAGCGAAGTATCTTTTGGAAGCTTCTTTATTAGAAGACCAATTTCCTCTACCATAACCTTGACGTCATGCACATAGAAAAGAACGTGTTTGAGAACATTTTCAACACCGTCATGGATGTGAAGGGGAAGACAAAGGACAACATCAAGGCTAGATTGGATATAGCTTTGTTCTGTAACCATCAAAAAATGGAATTGGTTTGTGATGGGTCATGGGTCGCAAAACCAAGAGCAAGGTTGGATTTCCTGGAATTAGACTAAAAAATTATTGTTTGGGCTAATTTTATTACTTTTCCTAAATATTTTTGAATTTATTTTTTATTTTTGGATTATGTTTTAATTTCATAATATCTTCGGATTTGAGATTGTTTTCTAGTAGATGTAGGTTTTTTTAACCTATTTAATAGTTCAATAAACCTCTTATTAAAGAGATAGACATCAAACATTTACTTCTTTTTAAGAATAAAATTTAAAATTTAAATCTACAACATTTTTGTTCATTAAAATTTACATGCTATTAGCTTCGGTTTGCATCACAATCAAAATCAGCTAGCAAGCTACATTTCCCGACCATATAGAATATTATGAACATTGCTATGGAGTCATTGCTCTTAGAGCCTGTTTGAGAGTCTAGTTGTGGTTATTTTTTAGAGTGTTTTTCACTCAGAAATATATCAAAATAATATTTTTTTAGTTTTTAAAAATTATTTTTGATATCAACACATCAAAATGATCTAAAACCATAAAAAATATTAATCTGAAGCAAAGAAATTTTTTTTTTATTTTATTTTTTTTAAAACGTTTTTGAAACGTAAAAACAAATAGAGCCTTAATTCAATGAGGTAAGAATCATATCATATGTCACTAGGAAGGGGGGAAAAAGTCATACAATAAATTGCACTAGTCTAAGACATAGGTCGTAGATTATTCCAACTTAATCACTATTTTTTCCAACTCAATCACAGTTGCAAACGAGCACAAATTCATATCCTGATACCACCTAACAATTATTAAAATTCTAGATAGGCTAACAAATTCTGTTCTATCGCTTTCAAGCCAAGCCCATTCTAAGAGATAAGGACCAATTAGAAGAGCTCACTGATCCAACGCTTAGAGGGAAATATCCCAAGGAAGATTTTGTACGAATCTGCACAATTGCAGTAGCTTGTGTTGCCCCGAGGCAAGCCAGGGACCGACCATGGGTGAAGTAGTACAGTCACTTAAAATGGTGCAGCGTGTAATGGAATATCAAGATTCCATGTCAACCTCCAATGCCCGGGCCAACCTGAGGCAGTCATCTAATACCTTCGAATATGATGGGACATCTTCAATGTTCTCTTCTGGTCTATACTATTGACGAAAAACATTAGACTTCCACTCCAACACAGATTGCAAAGTCCACTTACAGTTCGAATGACAAAGTTTAAAGTGCAGGGTTTCAGTTTCACTCCAACACAAGTTGTAGAACTCATTCTTACTGCAATTCCTTTGCACTGCAATTGATAGGATAATATTTAATAGTGATAGAGTCTGATATGAACACTGTTACCTTTCATTACTTCATTGTAACCCGTTGTATATAAAGCTCTGCTACTGTAACAATATTGATATGAATAAGAAGAATCTTCTTCCCTTTTGTTTCTTCATGGTATCAGAACAAGTCCTTAATAACCTGTTGTTTGCTTTAAAAAAAATATAATATCATGGAAGACCCGTTTAAGATAGATGGTGCTGATGGCACAATTAGAATCTGCAATATGCAGGAAGGAGAGCCAAATTGTAAACCCCCGGTTATAATTTTTTCTAGACTATAAGACTACGAGGGGTCAATGTTCAAATAACAGAAAGTTAGGGGTTTATATACAAATGATAAAATGACCCCTAGCGTGAAACCCTGGAAATTTATAATTTAGATATGCATGTGACTCGGTGGAAACTCTGTAAAACCCCAACAAAAGACTTCACCATGATGAATTGAATAATGAGAAATAAAATAGAAATGGTGATAAATTGTAAAACTCCCGATCAAATTTTATAATATTAATAAAATTATTGATAGTTCAGAACCAAGAATGAGTTGAGCTAGTTAAAATAAAATAAACTGGAATGGTATTGAATTATTAGAAAAGAAATTTTTAAGAGAGATTTTTTGCATAGTATTTTAAAAGTGGACCGAGAAAAGACATTTGGTTGAACAAATAGATACTCGAACTTGATATAAGGATGTTTTAGTAAATATGGATAGATTTGCTATATAAATAGCAAAATTATGCAGAAAAAAAGAGAGGATGGCCGAATGAAAGAAAAAAAAGGGAGACAGTGAGAGAGTGTATCTTGAGAGCAGACACTAAAACGGCCATATCTATGTATTGCACCGTTGGATTAGTCTGGTTTTTGGATATATTATGATTTTCACCACCCTCTAACATTTGACCGCTGGGATCTGAATGTTCTGGTTTGGTGTGAGAGATATAGCCCTCGCAACATTTCAAGGAAAACTTGCCTGCAGGTCAGTCACAGTCATAGGTAGTTTCTGCCTTTGTCCACTGTTGGAGCCTGCTCAAATTTGGATATGTTGGTCATATTGGTGAGATATTCATTATGAACGGTGAAGATCAGGATTCGAGGCTTCTACAAGGAGGTATTCATCGTAGAACAATATATTGTTAATTTTCAGGTCTGTTTGGTTTTGTTTAGATCTAGAAAGATCTATCCATTAAAAGTCTATGATTGTTTGGTATGTGTTGCATGACATAATGGTAGTTAACTTCACCGCTTGGATTGTATTCATTCTGATTGAGTTGGGAGAAACGAGAACCTTACTGAAATGTTGTTTTTAAGTTAGGTTAGCAAAAATGAAATGAATGGAAAGTGTGGTGGCTTGATTTGTGTTTAACCATCAAAAACATGCTAATTATGATTTAAATTGAAGAAAATCCTTAATGTCTTTTCTTAGGCATGTTTGGCAATATTATTGATAGTAGGAAAAAGGAGATATTGGTTGTCTCAATCTATGTATTGGGACTTAACAGTTTTATCACCTACCTTTCGGCTATGGTTAGGGAACCAAAATGATAAAATTCCAGATTGAGTTCTTCATAAAAGTTGTAGGTATGAATGTTATCTTTTCAACAAACCTAACCTCGTATAATTTGGAGTTATAGAATTCCAGATATGGATAAAAAATGAAAGAAGGGTCGAAACTGTCTTGTATTTGATAGATTTTGTTGAGTACTATAACATATAATTTCGGGGGTGTTAAGGGCAGAATTAGTCTTCTGATCCTTCAGTAGAGTTGTAGGACCATGTCTTATCTTTCCAATGAGCCAAACCACACTTAAAATTGAATTCTATAACTTTACTTACGGATTAAATGGTAAATAGTGTTCTCGAGTGAAAACTGATCTAGAAAGTGTAATGAGGTAGTTGAAGGAAATAATCAGAAAATGAAATTAAAACATGGTGATGAATTCATGTGAATGAGATTGCAATAGTATAAGAATACACATTGTGATAAAATTAGAAGAGGGTACTAATTGTATCTCTTGATTCTTAAACAGAAAAGATGTATGGAGCAGGGTCCTCAGTAGTTAAAGGGACTCGATCGGTTCGGGAAATAGGTAGGTGCATCACACCTTTTCTTTTCAATTTGTGTAAACTCATTGATAAATTTCAGAATTTATTGTTTTATTGCTTCGATAAACATTGGAATGAATATGAGTACCTTTGCATACATTGATGTGTATCAACTAGTTATGATATAATTGGAATCGATACGAGTGCCTTGCGTACATTGATATGTATCAAACTTGTGATGATATTATTGGAATGAATAAGAGTACCTTGCGTACAACGGTATAGATCAATTAGTTAGGATAAATTGGCCCTAAAAAAAAAGATATTTTTTGACACTCTTATATGGTATGTGATATGAGTAAAGGTCGAGATAAAGAGAAAAGGTTGAATTGTGGATGTTGTGTGTAAATGGAAAGGTTGATGAATTTAGTCAGATTCGTCTCCTGACTTGTAGAGAGAATTCGAGTACGAGGATGAGATAATTAGAATTAGGTTCCCTAATTGTAGTTTTGGATGTTGACTAACTAAGAAAACTAGTCTTGCTCAATTTGAAACTATAAAACTCTAACTATGGGTCACCAACCAAGACTGGGTCATGACAGACCATATAGGACAGTAGGTCTATTTTGTTGACGAATAATTTCGAGTGTCTTGAGGGTAGAACTGGGTTCTCTTCCTTTTATAGGACTTGTAGCCCCGTGTCTTAGCTTTCCGACGAGACCAACCTTGCTTGAAACGGAGTCCTAGAACTCCAGATATAGTCTAAATTCTGAGGAGAGGACGGAATACAACCTCTACTGGCAGATTCGGAAAGTCACTAAAGCGACTAATTAGACGCGTTAAAGGGTGAAAATTTTAGGTCCTTTCCCTTCGAGAAATATGTGATATTATATTTTAGCTTTGAAAAGAAATGAGCCATGTTCGAAATGAAAGTTTGTAATGATAACTATGGTCGGACAAAGAATGACAATATTAATGGATGAAATTGGCATGGACTAGCATACATTTAGTGTATGCTAGGATCCCGGGTAAGGGGATCACCATGCATCGATGCCTATGAGGCATGGACTAGCATACATTTAGTGTATGCTAGGATCCCGAGTAAGGGGGATCGCTAAGCATCGACGCCTATGAGGTGATGATGATACCGGTGAAATTGGTATTGACAATGAGTTAGGCAGAAATAGTTGTGGTTGATCTTATGGAATCTTGAATGGAAGTTCAAAATGGAAGGTGAAACGATTTTAGTAGTTGAATGAGAAAGTTCCAATGGAAAACAAAAATGGAGAACTGAATAGAATATGATTACATGTTTGCCTTTTAAATTGTTGGATATTTTTGTTACTGTACTTATTGTGATATTCATGTTTCAATAATACGTATTTTTGTTTCAGGACCATCGCGTGCACGACAGGAGTAGATCCTAGCTTTTGTTCACTTTTGTTATGTAGTTTTAGGGAGTATATCCTTGTATTTTGAAATATTAAAACATTCATATAACTTAATTTATATAATGGATGTTTTAAACTTGATTAGATGAACTTAACTCTGAAATCCATATAATCATATTTCATGTTTGCGTGTTTATCTCATTTATTCCTCTATAATGATATTTGTTGTTCAATGTATGTTATAAATATTATGATTGTGATGATGATGATGATGATGTTTGTGGGATTGAGACCCAGGACGATTGGGTCATGATTGAGTTATGAGATGTGAAATATTAAAAGTGTAAACAGGGTATATGTCGATAACTTGGGACCTCCCGATATAGGGGAGACTCTGTCGAAATTTTGGTGGAAATTTCGGTAGACTTTTATATGAGAACTGTAAAAAAAAAAAATCACTTGTATTTTTACGTACCAAATCGTAGGAAAATAATTATAAATGTAATGAAAGTATGGGATGTTACATAAATCCTAACCAACATTTAGGCTCGGTATTGCTAAATGAATTTAACTATCTTCCTTGGTCAAGAGTTGTGACAATTGCTCTTGGTGGAAGATCCAAACTTGGCTATATCAATGGCCATATTACACCTCCTGATTCTTCTTCACAGGTTTATGAAGCTTGGCAATGCAAAGATCAACTTGTGTTGTCCTGGTTACTCAACTCGAGGGAAAATCAGATTGCTGAAATATTCTACTACTCCGAATCCTCTTTGGCACTATAAGAAGCAGTGAAAGAGATGTATGGAGATCAAAACAATACAGCTCGTATTTTCCAAATCAATAGGAATCTTGCTAACCTGCAGCAAGACGGCAAAACCTATGTTCAATTGCTTGGAACCTTGAAAGGTATGTGGAGTGAACTTGCTCTTTATCATCCCTACATAGTTGATGCAGCAGAATTACAGAAACATGAAGAGGAGGATAAGATCTTCCAGCTTTTAGCTAGTCTTGGTTCAGACTATGAAGATCTTCGCAGCAGGATTCTTATGAATCCTGATCTTCCATCCCTCACTACTGTACGCGCTACCATTCAACAAGAAGAAGCTTGTAGAAAGGTTATGAATTCTAACTCTAAACTCTCTTTATCAGAATCTCGTGTTTATGCTGTCAACAAATCAATGAACAACAACAGACCTTACAAGGGCAAACAACTAGATTTGAAGTGTCACCATTGCCATAATATTGGTCATTCTATTAGGAGGTGTTGGATCCTTCATCAAGAATTGAAGCCAAACTTTGAAAAAGAGAAGAGATCTCAAAGGGACTATGAGCATAAGGGTCATGTTGCTGCCGCTGCTCACTTCAACAATACTCCTTCCAATAATGTTGAGAATTTTTCTACTAACCCATCTGCTCCTCTCAATGACTTCGCTACCTATCTTAAGGAAAAAGGTGACTCTGCCATGACAGCATCTATCTCTGATTCTATAACACTTCTTGGTAAGTTTGCGGGCTTTCTGCAAACTCTGCCCACATCCCGCAAGAAAACACAGAAGGTATTTTCATTGTATTTAAAAGTGCCTTGATAGCTAGTACTGTGCATAATTTTTAGGTCATTGATTCAGGTGCCACTGATTATATAACTAATAAAATGACCAACCTATATGATTTCAAGGGATTTTCCTCTCCAACTCATGTGTTTATTGCCAATGGGAAAAATGTTTTTGTCAAGGGTAAAGGAAAGATTAAATTACTGTATAATAATATAGAATCTTCAGTCCTATATGTTCCCTCCTTTCCGTTTCAATTACTTTCCATTGGTAAAATCTCTCGAACTCTAAATTGTCATGTTATTTTTTACTGTCAACAAGTTCTCTTTCAGGACCTCGCCACCAAGAAGATGATTGGTGAAGATTTCTTTTTCAAAGGGCTTTATTATTTTTCGAGTCATCCCTAGAATAACAAGTATTGTCAAGTTTCTGCTTTTTCTTCATTTCATCAAGAGCAATATTTGTGGCACCAACGCCTATATCATCCCTCAAACATTGTCCAATTAATGCCCAATTTGGATATAAAAAATAGTCCATGTGATACATGTCATTTATCTAAGTCTACTAGACTTCCTTTCATGCTTTCATTGTCTAAGGCTAATAAGATGTTTGATCTTGTTTATTTTGATGGTTGGGGACCAATTATTGAATCTTTTGATGGCTACAAATATTTTGTCTCATTTGTTGATGACTTTTCTCGTGTTACTTGGGTTTATCTCTTGAAATCCAAGAGTGAAGTTGTGTATGTCTTTCAGAATTTTCACATGCTGGTCATAACTCAATTTTCTACGAAAATTAAAATTCTCCGATATGATAATGGCACTAAATACATGTCCAAAAATATGATGCAATATCTAGCTTTTCATGGCATTTTACACCAGTCCAGCTGTGTTGGAACACCTCAACAAAATAGGGGCAGTTGAACGTAAAAACATAGACTTATTAGAAAAAACTAGAGCCTTAATGATACACATGCATGTTCCTAAAACATTTTGGTCTCATGGAGTATTATCTATTGCATATCTAATCAATTGGCTACCTAGCCGAATATTACACTTTAAATCTCCTCTTGAAGTCTTGCAGAAACAGCCGTCAAATCTATCTCATCTACAAGTGTTTGGTTGCATTTGTTTTGTTCATATACAAACCTCACATCGGGACAAACTTGATCCAAGAGCCGCTAAGTGTGTTTTCTTGGGATACTCTGCAACCCAAAAAGGATATAAATGCTACCATCCTCCTTCAAAAAAATTGTTTATATCAAGAGATGTCTGATTTGAAGAAAGCTCTATATACTTTAAAGACAGGAATCAGCAAGATAACATGGCAAAATAGTTTCCTCTACCAAATGTTGCTACAGACTTGACACCATCTGCAGATACACTTGCTGCTGAAGATGATTTTTCCACCTTTTCTGATGGTTTGACCATTAATGAAGGGAATATCAGTCCCATTAATACACACTCTGAACACAGTTCTGCAGACTCTAAAGCTGATGACAACCATAACAGGAACTTGTCTACCACAATGGCAGATATACATACGGATTCAAGAGCTATCACAAACTCTGAGAATGATTCAGCTAATTAGTCTCTTCAGCCTCTTCTACAGCACCCTCCTGTCATTTCCATTACCACAGATTCTGAGGGAGATTTTGAGGGTGATTCAGCTAATCAATCTGATTCTGCCAATCACTCTCCTCTGCTATAGCCTCGTAGGAATCCAACTCATCACCGTGTTCCTCCAACAAAGGTACAAGACTTCATCACCTATGCTGATAGACATCCCATGTCTAATTATCTTACATATCAACATCTCTCAGCTGAACATATTGCCTTTCTTACTGCTATCTCTAATGTGTATGAACCATGAAATTTTCAAGAGGCTAATTCAAATGATGAATAGCGACAAGCTATGCATGATGAGCTACAAGCCCTTGATCAAAATCAGACCTGGAGTGTTGTTAAACTTCCCAAAGATAAACATGTTGTGGACAGTCGCTAGGTGTATAAAATCAAGTTCAACTCAGATGGGTCTATTGACAGATACAAGGCGCGTCTTGTGGCTCAGGGCTATACTCAAACTCTTGGCGTAGATTATAAAGAAACCTTCGCACCTATTGTGAAGATTAACATAGTTCGTGTTCTGCTTTCAGTGGCTGTGAACAACAGATGGTTGATGTGTCAAATGGATGTCAAGAACGCCTTTATGCATGGAAATCTTGAAGAAGAAGTCTATATGAAGCTACCTCTTAGTCACCCTCAAGGTTCAGACCCTAACTTAGTATATCGGCTTCACAAATCTATTTATGGGCTGAAGCAATCTCCACGAGCTTGGCATGCACAATTGAGTGTTGTTCTTGAAGAAAGTAGCTTCAAACGAAGCAATGCAGATTCCTCTTTATTTATTCATCTTGGACTAACGACCAAAGTAATGTTCCTTGTTAGGGGTGATCAAAAAAACTGAAAAACTGAGAAAACCAGAAAAAAAAACAGAAAAAACCGAACCATGAAAAAAAACCGATTAAACCGATTAAAATTTTGAAAAAACCGGCCGGTTCAATTTGGTTTTGGTTTTATAAGCCTAAAACTGAATCGAACTGAACCGAATCCAAACCAAAAAAACCAAGCCAAACCAGTAAAAAATCAAGCCAAAACCAAAAAAACCAAGCCAAACAGGAAAAAACCGAGCCAACAAGAATAGAAACCGGTCGTTTTTACCGGTTTTGGTTTTTTTTTAATTTCGGTTTGGTTACTTTTTTTTGATAAAAACCGAACCGAAAATAATCACCTCTAGTCTACGTTGATGACCTTATCATTGTTGGGAATGATAGTGATGTTATATCTCATCTCAAGGCTACTCTGCAACAACGGTTTCCCATTAAAGATCTCGGCAATTTGAAATATTTTCTTGGGATTGAAATGGCCACTTCTCACAAAGGGCTATTCCTAAATTAACGCAGGTATGTCCTTGATCTGCTTAAGGATGCTAAGATGATAGATGCCAAAACTGCACCTACTCCTTTGGATAGTAAATTGAAACTTAAAACAACTAGTGAAGCTCTTGGTTCTGTCAATTACTATCAACATCTTGTTGGAAGACTCATTTATCTTACTATTCCAGGACCTAATATCACCTACGCAGTAAGTCTTGTTAGTCAATTCATGCATACTCCTACAGTTTTTCACCTGAATCTTGTTAAGCAAATTTTGCACTATTTAAAAGGTTCTGCTGGTCGTGGGATTGTTATGACTAATCATGGGCATACTCAGATTACTGGATATAGTGACTCTGATTGGGCTGGTAATGCGATTGATCGCAAATCAACCACTGGTTTCTGCATGTTTGTTGGTGGTAATCCAGTCTCCTAGCGTAGTAAAAAGCAACATGTTGTTGCACGTTCTAGTGCTGAAGCTGAATATCGTGCGATGGCATCCACGGCGTGTGAACTAATTTGGCTTAAAGGTGTTCTGTCAGAACTGGGATTTTCTAGCAGTATTCCAATGACTCTGTTTTGTGATAATCAAGCTGCTATGCATATTGCAGCAAATCCCGTATTTCATGAAAGAACTAAACAAATTGAAGTTGATTGCCACTTTATTTGTCAACAAGTTCAATCGCAGGTTATCAAGACATGCTACATCCGCAGTCACGACCAACTAGCCGATTTATTCACAAAGGTACTAACTTCAGCTCACTTCCATCATCTACTATCCAAGCTTGGCTCAATCAACCCCCTTGATCCAACTTGATGGGGAGTATTGAAGAAAAGCATTAGACTTCCACTCCAACACAGATTGCAAAGTCCACCTACAGTTCGGATGATAGAGTTTAAAGTGCAGGGTTTCAGTTTCACTCCAACACAAGTTGTATAACTCATTCCTAGTGTAATTTCTTTGCACTGCAATTGATAGGATAATATTTAATAATGATAGAGTCTGATATGAACACTATTATCATTCCTTACTTCATTGTAACCTGTTGTATATAAAGCTCTGTTACTGTAACAGTATTGATATGAATAATAAGAATCTTCTTCGCTTTTGTTTCTTCACATTCTCTGGCCTGAGTGCCTTAGATAACGACAATATCTCTCGGACAGCAGTTTTCTCTGAAGATCTTCATGAAGGACGATGAATATCTCGAAGGTAGTTAAAGTAAGCAATCTGATAGCACCAAGTGGGGAAATATTTAGTAGGATTTCTTTTTGGAATAGATTTTGTAGTTGTGATTGGTGGAGTGGCTGCCTTTTGTTTTGCCTTGTGGAGAACCACCGCTGCCAAGTCCCCCCAAAAGCAGCGTGGCTCCTCTACAATATGGCCGTTGAAATTTTGTATATATATATAGCGAGGGCTATATATAGCGAGGGCCAAGGTTCTTATTTATCAATCTTCGTCAACCCTTCTTCTATAGCTAACTTCCGTAGTTTAACAAAACTAACTGCTTAATTAGTATTCATGGTTTCAAAAAACAAACTATGTATTTAATTCCTATTTTTTAAAAAAATTATTCATGAATCAGCGAGTAGATTAGCTATCTCATGTGTGCTGCATGACAACTGCTTGCTGGAAATATCATACCCTCCCTCCCCTTGCTTCCCTCGCAACCTTGCTCACCGAAATCCCTGCCCTTGAAAATATAGTCTATGAGAAAAGAAGGAGCTAATAACAAAAAAACACTTCTGATATATTTAGCATTGACAAATTATTGTCTTGTTATCTGAAATCCACCAAAAACCAAGTGGGCGATGTTTGCTGATCTTTGCATTTGGTTTAGGAAAAGAAATAGGAACCCTAATTTCTGGGTTGCCAGGGCGTGGCCACTAATATATGTATATAATATATAAATAGTTACACCAAACTTGGAGCTTTGGCAAAATTTGCATGGTGATCCTATCTTCTTGGATAACCCATTCACTCCCTCTAAGGATCCCATAAATATATACTTTCTGTCCCGTTGCTCCCATCAGCCCTCACATTGTGTCTCCATTTCTGCTCTATTTCCAAGAGAAGAGAAGATAATGGAGCTTAACAAGTTCATCCTTCTCCTTATTTCCTCTTCTCTCCTCCCATTTTTGGCCGGGGCCACTTTTGAGGCTCCAGGGATTGCTGATGCCCTAGGGCCGGCCATGTCTTCCTTATCTGCGGCAACCACCCGATCCCCATTGCCACCTCCAGTTGTCTCCCCACCATTCGATCCCCATTTCCATCGCCAGTTTCCTCCCCATCACCGCCTGATTCTCCAGCACATTCATCCTCCACACTGCCATTACTATCCAACAATGCTGCACTGACGAAAATATGTGACGTAACCCGTTACCCAGCAGAATGTCTTGCCACCATTGCTCCTTTCCTAACTGGCGAAACCAATCCCATTTCAGTCCTTAAAATCGGGATACATGCTCTCCAAAAGAGTTTTGAAGAGGCCACGGCTGTTGCCACGAAAGTAATCAACGATCTCTCTACAACAGCAGCGGTTAAGGCCCCCCTTGACACATGCGTTGAGTCTTTTGATAGCGGAATCGCTGTTCTCAATGACGCTTTGACTGCAATTTCCGCTCACGACATAGGCAGGCTGAGCACTAAGTTAAGTGCCGCTTTAACATATTCTGACACATGTGAGGAAGCATTTGCCGAGCAACCAGACCTCGAATCACCATTGAAAGAGACGGATCAGCATCTGGATAAGTTGGCTAGCATCAACTTGGCCATTTCTGCATCTCTCCAATGGAGTTAAATTAATCATTAGTTGTTCTGTCATGTATATCATGCTTTGTGCAGAGGAATATTAGATCAGTAATGTGATGACGCCTTTTAACATGTCTTCATAGTTTCAAAATAATCCTCTTTGACTGAGAATAATATTGCGCTGCTCGACATTCTTTACTGGTCTTCTGCATAAATCTCGTACTGATCGTTTCCTCAACTTCATTGAATCTCCTCCCTCTCTCCCCCACCAAGAAAAAAAAAAAAAGTTCTACTGTTTTATCTTTCTTTAATGAAGCTTCGAAATACCTGGACACTCGCAAGCAACAACTTAATTTGTTGCCTTCGACAATACTTCATGGCATTGCTGATTGTGTTTCTTAATCATTTCAAACCAACACTTGACATAATCAAGAGGAAAAACAAGAGGGTGCAGTATCCTTCTGAAACAAGGAAGCATGAATACAAAATTAAATGATTTCGTAATATCTGTTAAAACGACTGCTTATGTTCTCTATTATGAGTTCATCCCATCCTCCCTTATAATCTCAAACACATCAAGAACTGATGAAAACATTGCAAGTAGACGAATAATTGTAATATAATAGGAGCCCCAACGAGTGTCACCATACCTTCTAAGAGAAGTTTTTTGATTCAAGCCTCGTCCACTAGAAATTTCTCCATTTTCAAGTCCTTCAATAATTCTAGCATATTGTTTTTCTATAATCACCTCCATCCTTTTGCATGATGCTCCAACTATGTTTATAATGCTAGAAATAAAATTGAAGACATTTCCAACTTCATTATGATTCTTTGTAACAACCACAAGAGTTAATTGAAGTATGTGAGCAAAACAATGTACATAATATGCACTTGGATTGCTATTTAGAATAAGTGCTTTCAAGCCATTGAATTCACCTCGCATGTTTCTATCTCCATCATATCCCTGACCACGCAATCTTAATATGGTTAGCCCATGTTTAGAAAACAAAGCTTCAATAGTTGCCTTGAGTGAACTAGCAGTTGTATCTCGCACATGTTGAATGCCAAGAAAACGTTCAATTATATGTCCATTGTTGTCTACATATCGTAGAACAACAACCATTTGTTCCTTGATTGATATGTCACGTGACTCATCAATTAAAATTGAAAATAATGAGTCACCTAGATCTTTGATAATCATATTTGTAATCTCCTCTGCAGTAGCTTGAGTAATGTCTTTTTGAATATTTGGAGAAGTCAATTTGTTATGTCTAGGAGCTTCACTGAAAGTAACTCTTTCAATAGCTTCATTATTTCTGGAAAGAAAATGCAAGAGCTCTAGATAATTTGCTTGGTTGCTTGAACATTCACATTCATCATGGCCACGAAATGGAAGTCCTTGGTGCAACAAAAAACAAGCACACTCTATTGAAGCATTCAATCGAGTTCGATAATCACTTTGACTCTTTACTGTCTGCTCAGATAACAAAGTCATGATATACTTTATTTTTCATTCATCAAATTCTCACATTTTATCCGAGCTGTATTGTGACTACTATTAGACTTTCCAATATGAAGAATAAATCTTTCCTTTTTTTCCAATTTAAAAACCCATCACCCACAAACGAATCAACACCCCCTTTTGAGTTGAAGAGATAACAATACAAGCAAAAGGCAACATCTTTGGCTATGCTATACTCTAACCATGTTGGGTATGCACCAAACCAAGCCGGATTAAAGCGTCGTAATGTTGATATATTCTCAAATTGTTTTTGAGGAAAATCACAGTGTGAAGGTTGACAAGGAACTTTTTGTAGATAAGCTCTTCGGATTGCATCCCTATCATTTATATGGTATTCATAAATTGGTCTTCTTAAGTCAGGGTCAGCAAGGAGAGTGTCGGGGTTGATTTCAATATGACTTTTCTTTGAACTTGATTGAGTTACATGACTTAAAGCTTTGATTGACTCTTCATCCTCAAAGGATTTATGCTTGAAATACTTTTCTAGTGACATGTTAATTTAATATGAACTTGCTGGATTTTTTTTTATCATCATTAGTGTCTACATAATAATTAACACAACTACATAATAATTCACTGTTAAATAAAAATCAGTTGAGTTACACAATAATTCTAAATCTTCCATATGAAATTCATAGCAAAATACACATCAATATATTCATCAAAATCAAAACCTATTTCAATTCATAACTATATACATATAATAAGTATGTTGATTAAATTATACTTAATTATTTTTAGATATTTAATTGAGGAGCAATGCCTAGTGTATGCGTAAGAGAAACAATTCTTGAAAAACATGCTTTCTACTTGATATTTTACTTACAAACAAGTCATATGAAAATATTAAATTTCAATAAACTACTCTGCCAATGCAAGAGATGTCAAGAATAGTGGTTTTGCATGAATATTAATTTATTCCTTTATAATAAGAAAAGAAACATTTCATTGATTAAATTAGTAGATTTAAACATTTATTTTGAACATATTTATATCAAAACCCATAAATTATCATAAACCCTAATATTTTTAATAACTAATTATAAAGAATAAAATTAAAATTAAACAATGAAATAAATGGAAAAAATAAAGAAAATTTACCTAAAATATAAAGCAAAAGACAAAAAAGATTAATTGCTTACCTATACTTGATGAGAAATTTGCATACGAGAGAGGTAGAGAACAACAGTTCATGAAAAGAACAAAGCGGCATAGCAACTCATGAAAAGAACAACGCGGCAAAGGCAGGGAACAAAAAATACTCTTTGTTAGTTAGGGAATTCCATATTTTAAAGCCGGTACCATCAATTTGATATAGAAACAAAAGGGAAAAAGAAAAAAAGTAGTGGAATGAGCTGTGTATATATATTATATTATAAGTCAACAATTATAAACAATGATAGCTTTCCTTTTTCCTTCCTTGCAGTAACAATTCCCTAAAGTAATATATTAATATTTTTTTTTTAAAGTTAAGGGGGCAATTGCCCCTTTTTTTCCTCACGTGGCTCCGCCACTGGTTGCTGTGCGAAAATCTCAAGGGATTACAAACCTACACTATTTTTGTTATGAATTGTTTAACAATATCATTAACATGCAACTTACTGAGTTGGATGATCGTTTTACTGAGATGAGTACAGAGTTACTTCTTTGTGTGGCATTTTTAAACCCAAGTGACTCTTTCTCTACTTTCAACAAAGAAAAGCTTCTTTTCCTTGCTCTTTTTTATCCCAGTGAATTCTCTATAGTGGACCTTATGGTACCTGGTGACCAACTTGATACGTATATTATTGATCTATGTGGTGATGATGAGTTCTCTGGTATTGAAGGTATTGCTAGTCTTGCAGAGAAAATGGTAAAAACAAAGAAGAATTTGATATTTCCATTAGTATATATGCTTATCAAATTATCATTACTTCTACCAGTTGCAATTGCTACAGTAGAGAAAGTTTTTTGTTGCTATGCATATTGTCAAGAGTAGATTGCGGAATAGGATGGGAGATAAGTGGATGAATGATAGTTTAGTTGTATACATTGAGAAAGATATCATCGATAAGATTGATAATGAAGCTATTATGAAGTGGTTTCACAATATGAAAATTATCATTACTTCTATCAGTTGCAATTGCTACAGTAGAGAAAGTTTTTTCTGCTATGCATATTGTCAAGAGTAGATTGCAGAATAGGATGGGAGATAAGTGGATGAATGATAGTTTAGTTGTATACATTGAGAAAGATATCATCGATAAGATTGATAATGAAGCTATTATAAAGCGGTTTCACAATATGAAAACTCGAAGAGAACAATTATAATGTAAGTTTTTCCATTTTGAAAGTATTTTTTAATTAATTTTACTTGATATGAATTAGTATATATGCTTTGAATTGATTTCTAATGCATATCTATATAATATAGTATTTGTTAATAATTTGCCCCCTCATTGAAAAAACTCTGGCTCCGCCACTGGGTGCATAGGCAGTAGCCGAAGAAAACAAAAGTAGGGGGAGAAAATAAAAGATCAAGATACAAGCAAAACTTAACTTGCCATTAAGAGATTCCTAGAAATGATCTTACATTATTCTACTTATGATCCAATTAGATGGCTAGAGAAGCATGGATTATCAAGAAGGTTACATAAAAATACTTCTAAGACCAAACAGAAAGAAAATGCTCTTTTCCCAAAGCAATAATCCAATCTCCAGTTAGCCGAGTATACTATTATTTTATTTTTGATAGTAATCGAGAATATTATAAATAAAGCAACCCCATTAAGAAGATGAGGCTGCCATAAAGAAGATTACAGGGGGTAATTAAAACATAATGAGAGTGAGGAATTTATAGCCCCGACTAGTTAGCCTAGTTCATGATACATTCAGGATTTCTATAAAGATCGGAGCTTGTATAGCTGAAATTTTTTTACAGAGGACTTCAACTAAAAGGCCAACCGATGAAAGGTGAGGTAAACAATCGCATCCAAATTGACCAGTATAATCCTTTACAGAAAAGGGTAATTGCCTAACGCTGAAATTTTCCTTTTAATAGACCGAACCATTCCTGAAGGTTATGATTTGGGCCTTTTGGCAGACAACCTACATACCCAAACCAACTAAAGAGTCTACCCTATAGAGACCATGATGTAGGACAGAGATGGAAGAGATGATGTATAGTCTCAATCTCCTTGCAGCAGAAGGGACAAAGAGCTTCCTTATAATTGATGATTCTCCTCTTAGCTAAGAATCCTTTTGTGCAGATACTACCGTTTAGAAGCCATATGAACACATCTATTTTCAGAGGCGCAAACCCTTTCCAAAGCAGATCAGGGGAGTGAAGGTTTGTTGAAACAATAAAACCATCAAGAAGATGGCACCCTAAAGAGACTGAGTAAACGTTGGAGCTGTGGGATTTCCAAATCTTGTCTTCACCATCAGAGAAGACTAGACCACGTTCCACTTCTGCTATCAAGCTTTCCCACATGCAGAGCTCACGGGATCGAAGGGGTCTTCTCCAAGAAAGATTGATTGAGTTATCAGTTGGGTTATGAACTTTTGCTATGCTTGATGATTGCTGCAGGGAAAGGTTGTAAAGCCTAGGAAACATGAACTGGAGAGGGGTTGCGTAGCCCAGCCAGGAATCAGACCACAACCTGATGTTTCTCCCATCACCCACCTTGAACCTGACATTTGATTGGAGGGGAGCAACTATGCTGTGATGTAAGGAAATTGCAGATACCATGCCACGCCAAGTTGGAGATAAAGAAACTGCAAACACAGGAAGGCCATTTACGAAGTATGGCCAATACTTTCATAGGATAAGTTTTTGCCAACCTCCTACCACTCCTAATTGAACATCAAACTTTTAATTTCTTTAATTTCACCCCTGGTTTTTGTCAATTAAGCCCCTCAATTGTGGCGTCTTTTGCAGATTGGTCCTTGGATGCAAATTTCTTCAATCCAACCCCCTAATTGACCCCAAAACTTCAATTTTCTTGCAATTTGGCCCCTGATTTCAATCAATTAAATTGGTAAAAATTAAATTTGGTCTCTTAAAATTTCAATCTCCTCAATTAAACCTAAATTAGGCTCCCAAACTTAATATTTCACCAATTAAGCCTCAAATAAAATTAATTTTACTCATTTAAAGTATAATTAAGTCCTTGCACTTAATTAAATCCTTCAATTGGACCCAAATTAATTCTTAAACATAATTAAAATTTAATTTGATCCATGATTAAATCAAATTGGCCTATTAAAAAATTAATTATGTCATTGGACTTAATTTTTATGCAAATTCGTCCAATAATCATTTAATTTAACCTTGAATTTACTTTTTTTTTTAATTTTTGGGCATAATGAGATACAATTAGACCTTGAAATTCCTCTGAAAATTGCAGCTTGATATTTGCCTATTTTTGTAGTCTTTCTTGATTAGCTTTTTCCGCATTGCCAGCCTTTATTTTATTTTTTGATTTTGAAAAAGAAATTGATTTTGGGGAATAACCCAAAATTGGGTTATGACACTAACCTCTCAAAGCTCAGAGTTTAGATTCTTAAGCTTTGTTTTTTCAGTCTCAGATAGGAGGTGCACCTCACTTATATATTCGATGGATGTGATGGAGTTCTGAATGTCTTCAAGTTTTGAATTTTGATTTGAATTTTGATTACCGAAGGTGGATTTGTTCCATTGTATCAGTTTTTTCCCCAAAGTTCCTAGTTTCTTGACCAATCTATACTATTAGAAATCCATTTCCAGGAGCAAGCGCGCGATTGTATCGGTATCTTGTTACCTGAAACCTGACCACAAACCAAGTGGGGATAGCCGATGTTTGTGAATTTGGCCTTGGAAAAAAACTAGGAAGCCAATTTCTGGCTATCCTGTTCACAACAAGGAAGAACGAGACATCATTTAGAGGCAAGGAAAAAATTATAAAAGCTTTGCTGTCATCCTTAGCTACTCTGCACTTTATGAAACTATTATTGGAAAAACCAACCTGGAAATTCTTGATGCGATGACTGATGACCTTCGTAATACATAAATGCAATTCAGCAGGCAGCCGAGTTTGTAAGAAAAACTGTAGAGAGACTTAAGTCACACTATCCCAAGACCACGACAAAAAGAAAACAAGCTGACAGAACATGAGATGAACCAACACACATTCTCACAATACATAAAAAAGGTTAGAAAATAAATACTCCTGGCTCCAGGAAACTAGAACAAACCAAAAGACTCTTGAACTACTAAACATAAGAAAACTACTAGATGCCATGCCCGCACGATGCCACGGGCTTGTGGCATGCTTGTGTATTTTTGTAGGTTTGTGGAAAAAATAAATAAAAAATCATGTGGAAAAAAACTGTTGCAATCCATAATGTTTTGAAGAAAAAAACTACAAAACTAAATTCTCAACCAGCTTAATATTAAAAAAAAATGACAGATAATTTTGGAAAAAATCATAAAAAAAGCAAAAGGAAAAAAAACCATGCAGGGAAACACTATAGCAATCTATAGTGTTTAATGAGGAAATCTACAGTTATAATTCTCAACCAACTCAATATTAAAAATAATAAAATCGATAGAGACAATTTAAAAAAAATCACAACAAAAAAAATTGTGGGGGAACACTGTAGCAATCCACAGTGTTTTAAAGAAAAAAACTACGAAGCTAAATTCTCAACCAGCTCAGTATGAAAAAAAAATACGATCGACAAAGACAATTTTGGAAAAAAAAACAAAAACAATCATAAAAAAACATGTGGGGAAACACTGTAGCAATCCAAAGTGTTTTAAAGAAAAAAAACTACAAATCTAAATTCTCAACCAGCTTAATATAAAAAAAATAAAATTGACAAAAACAATTCTGAAAAAAAAAACACAAAAAATGAAAAAAAGAAGACAATTTTGGAAAAAAAAGCAAAAAAAAAAAGAAAAAAAAACATACGGGGAAAGTTAAAGCTAAATTCTCAACCAGCTCAATATTTTAAAAAAGTTCGACAAAGATAATTTTGAAAAAACACATGTGGGGAAACACTGTAGCAAAACAAAAACCATGTGGAGAAACATTGTAGCAATTCACAGTGTTTTAAAGAAAAAAACTACAAAACAAAATTTTCAACCAGCTCAATATGAAAAAATAAAATCGATAAAGACCAGTTTGAAATAAAAAAAGAGAAAAAATTCATAAAAAGAAAGAAAAAAAACCTTGTTAGGAAACATTGTAGCAATCCATAATGTTCTAAAGAAAAAAACTACAAAACTAAATTCTCAACCAGTTCAATATTAAAAACAAAATCGACAAAGATAATTTAAAAAACACAAAAAAAAGAATAAGAAAAAAAGAAGACAATCTTGGGAAAAAAAGAAAAGAAAAAGAAAAAAAAACATGTAAAACCGAAAAAAAAAGGAAAAAAAATAAATGTGGGGCAAAAAAGAAGAAGAAGAAGACAATCTTGAGGAAAAAAAGAAAGAAAAAAACATGTAAAGCAAAAAAAAAAATGGAATGAAAAAAAAAAGAATAACAAAACAAAAAAAATATGGGGAAAGCTACAGTACTTTTCCCACACCTTTTAAAGTATTACTTAATAAAACATAAATAGCAGAAACTTTTTTTTAAAAATATCTTTAATTTAGGCTCTTAAAAGATATTTTTTCAAAACAAGTCCAAGATTGGATCGAATCAACTCAAAGGAACCTTTAGCGAGAGACTAATTTTGATAGCCCTCGCAAATTTCACCCCAACAAAGCTGGATAGATTGGGAAGTCCTATACTAACTTTTCTACACCATAACTTTTCTACTCGTATTAAGATTTCTAAGACGAGTATGCCATAAAGAAGCATTTTGATGGCTACACATCTTCTCAGCATAAGAAGATGAAGAAGATGATAACATGTATAAATCATCCATTCTCTTGCCAGGATGAACAATATCAACTTCTAACACTTGCGGCCTTTTTGTTGTATAACCTTTGCCAATTTCGCTTGCGGATTTGCAGTGAAGAACATGCTCGAACAAAGCATGAGAAATTGACCTTAAATTGGCCTTTTCAAGACAAATTCTTCCTTAGCATTGTTTTGTGTCCACTGCTCAAGAGAATCAACATTTTGAGCATTATTTTGAGGAGCTGCAGTATCATCTCCGCTAACAACTTCCCATAAATCTTCGCCAATGAGATAGGACTCCAAACAAGCCCTCCAAACTTTATAATTGGAACCTATCAAAAGCTCTATACCAAGTCCAATTACACGACCATTCAATTCCACACATGAGAGGGGAGAGCAGAGTCAACAAAACCTGGAGGTTGTTTCATATAGACCTCCTAATCAAGAATGTCATTGAGGAAGGCATTATGGATATCAACCTGATGAATCTTCCAATCACATGAAACGACAATGGAGAACACTAGTCTGACGGTTGCCTGTTTGATAGCAGGACTAAAGGTTTCAGAGTAATCAATACCTTCTTACTCATTGAAACCTCTAGCAACTAAACGTGCCTTATACCTCTCAATACTGCCATCAGATCGACGTTTAATCTTCTACACCCACCGACTACCAATAATATTCATCGAAGGGTGAAACGACACTAAGGTCCAAGTTTCGTTAGCGCTTTAGGCCTGAATTTCCTTGCGCATAGCATGATGCCACGCTTTATACCTGTTAGCATCATTAAAAACAAGGGGCTCATGAGTAGAAAAAGAAACTACCTGATTGAAAGAGGCAGTAAAAGCGGTGGCAGTTGTTGTGGACAATGCTGTCTTGGGCTGCCGAGGACCGAGAATCATGGGATGTTGGGGAGTAGCTGGGCGTGGAGAAGGAGAGCCAGACTGGGAAGTTGCTGGAGAGGATATGAGGAAAGGTCTACATAGAGCTATAGGCCAGCTAGAGAGGCGGTGGAGGGACTGGTCTGTGCAGCAGACACCGGCGAAGTAACTGCAGAACTGGTTGTTCTGCAGCATCAGACCTGCGAGCAAGAGCATCCGCTGGAGTTGCTGTGGAGATAGGAGAGGTTGCTGGCGATGTTGAGGTGGAGATATCACCGGGGAAGGCCGGTCTGTGGTTCTGGTGTTGCTTCTTCATTATTGTCGGTGTAAGGGCCTCGGGAAGACTAAGATAAGAGATGGATGATGGAGAGGCTGGGAGGAGATGGTGGTTGTTGGTGGAAGAGAGGGGATGGTCTGCTGAGGGAACGGGAAAATCTGTGAAAATAGGGGAAAGATCGGCCGTGGCCTCTGCTTTTGGGAGCCTCACCATCAAAATGGCAGGGTGGCGACCCTGCCTCTCTTGAAAGAGATGAAGGATTCTTTATGTTGCCCTAAGTTTTTTTTCTAAAAATTGTCCCCCTTTTTATGTATGCTGTGACCTCTATTTATAGGCAAAGTAGTTTGGTCCCCAAAACACATTAGTTTTTTAATTTCTTTATTTTTTTGCAATTTTGATTTTTTGATTTTTTGTATTTTTTAAAAACAAGTAATGTTAACGTTGACTCAAGGAGCAAAATCGGTGATTTTAAAAATGATGCGTTAAAAGTCGAATGCGTTCGAAAGACCTTTAAAAATTAAATTCTTTTTAAGACGATGCTGAAAATGCTAAAAACGATGCAAATATATCAAAAAAGCATTTTTTGGAGTTTTCAATGTTTTTTGCTATTTTTTGTTTTTTCTGAAAATTAATCAAAAACACGGGTAAAAAATTGGGTAGGAATAGATGCCCCCTCTTTACAATGCTTAAGAAGCAAAACTCCTCAATGTTTTGCATAGTAAGCTCGGTAAAGAAAACCTGTCTTCTTGTCTTCCTAACTTGCTTCATGATTGACTCATCTAAGGACTTTGCTTTTCTTTTTTCTTTCTCTCTTCTCCTTTTTTTTTCTTTTTCTTCTTTTCTCTTTCTTTTCTGGTTAACCTGAGATCTCATCTGTGTTTTTTGGGTGTTTAATCTGTTTTTTATTTTAGTTTTGTTTTTGGGTTGTTTTTGAGTTAAACCAAGATTCATGGTTCGGTTTATGGTCGAATAAAAATCTTAGGTCAACTTGATCAGGTCAAATTGGGTCAACGATTAAAGACCCTGTTTGGTTTGCCATATTTTTATTAAAGGAGTTTTTTGGTTCAAGATTGTATTTGGCAAACACCCTTTAGGCCTATTTTTAGTAGTTTTATTATAAAGAAAATTGGGTTTTTGCTAAACAAAGTCTAAAAAATAAAAAATA
>Ga0325414_1001008_pt1 | contig 25945 bp, 14 predicted proteins | sample PopdelMetagenome_8_FD_206183 | JGI IMG/M metagenome (GOLD analysis project Ga0325414, IMG submission 206183) | Populus deltoides microbial communities from Bellville, Georgia, United States - Leaf-PdKOR-R3 | ecosystem: Host-associated > Plants > Phyllosphere > Phylloplane/Leaf | place: USA... | reverse complement strand
ACTTCATTTTCTTTTCTTTTTAATTTTCTTTTTTTTGACAAGTCATTTTATGTGCGGTAGACAACTTGTAGTATCATGCATAATTTAGAGTTTTTTAACCCTAAAATCCTATTTCTAATTTGTTTTCATATAAAAATAGTCTCTAATATTTCTAAAAATAAAAATTAAACGAAAAAAACTTTAAGGATTCTATTCTAATTTCTGTGACATAGTTAGTGAATAATACCACCTTTATTGAATTTTACTCGAAAAAACAAACCAATTACCATCAAAATCATCTATTTTTGTAGCAATAATGAATAATTTATTTAATTACTTTACTCCACTTCGTTTTTTAATTTCTCTTTTTTTTTGTATTATATATATAGGAGGATTATGTACTTCCCTTTTAAAAACTCGTGGCTTGTAAAAATAGCCTTGAGGGAAAATAATTTTTTTATTGAACTAAATTATATTAAATTTTAAAATTATTATCAATTTTTTTTTAAAAAAACCCTTTAAGAAAAAAATCAATTCTCTGAGTAAGAATTGTAAATGTTAATTAGGTAAAAAAGAAGAAGCTATATTTTCATTATTTTTAAGAAGTGGATTTTTTTTCACCCATTAGTATTAAATTATATATTTCTCAATTTTTTAGGAACGGACGGGTTGGATATTGACTTTTCAAGCCAACTTGATGAAGACATGGCTCCACTTATAAATGAAGACAATATGCTTGAAGCCACTTTTGAATTGGGATTTAATTCGCTTGATGAAGCATATGCCTTTTTCATTTTGTAATATTATACCTCTGTTTAGAGTGTGGTTATGATTATTTTTTAAAATATTTTTTATATTAAAATAATATTTTTTTTTATTTTAAAAAAATTATTTTTGAAATCAACGCATCAAAATAATCCAAAATATATATAAAAAATAATTTTTAATAAAAAATTTAAAATTTTAAAAACACGGATACAATTGCATTTCTAAACGCTATGATTTGATTTGGCACTTCAAAGTTTGCTAATTGTCACTCAAAAATATCTACTGAATTTCTTGGTGCAAATCTTGCAATTCCAAGAGTTTTTTTAAATATAAAGTGTAGATATTGTTTATGACATTTTTGAGAAAAAATTCCGAAAATGATTGGACAAGTCTTGGAGGGAAGAATAATTTGAGTATAGTTTTTGGAGAAAAATTTGCAAGCAATTGGTGCCTACTTTCATGAAAAAGAAAATCTTCGGAGCTACGTCCACGATTCATTGATCTAAAAATATAAATTCTCATTTTTTGGGATAACACGTGTTAAAAAAAAAAAAACATCTAAGTAGTTTCTAGAGACAGGAAAGAGAAAAGGAAGTCTTTCCTCCTGATTTTAACGTGGCACGGGAATCCATCTTTGAAGTCTCCATAACCTTTTCGAAAAACAGTTGTTAGGTGTGTCAAGTGTGTTTCTTTTTGTGGCGTAGTTGATTTTTTTTTAAATATTTATTTATATTTTAAATTAATTTTTTAATATTTTTTTATTGTTTTAATAAGATGATGTCAAAAATTAATTTTAACAAATAAAAAATATTATTTTAATATATTTTTAAATAAAAAAATACTTGAAAAAATAATATAAAAAAAGACACTGAAAAGTTAAACAAAAGATTAATATGAAATTGGCTAGACTAAATTCGATTAACATGAAAAGTTAACTATGATTCTGTTAATCTAATCTATATTTTAGTATTTTTATTTTAAAATAAAATAGTATTATATTAATAAAATATAATTAACTCGAGTTGATTTACTTAACTGTTTGGAATCCAACCCTTTTTTGGTCGGATTTCAAATCTGTTACATTAATAAAAACTAATAAAAGTTGAAGGGCAGACACTACCTATATTAACAGTGAATCTCCTGCCATTTTTTTTAATATTTTTTTAATTGCAATTTTTACTATTTAATTATATAAAATTAAGTTTTAAATTAAAATATGGAGGAAATACATCACTCATCTTAAATTCACAATAATTTTTATTTTAATTCAAAAATTTATTTTATTTATTTTTCAGTTATTGACTTAGAGAGATAAGAGAAAATTATGAAAAAAAAAAGGTTAATTATCATAATACCAATAATAAAAATGATTAAATTTATCGTCTACTAGTTCTATTCAATGAAGAAGAGTTTCATTGTGGTGAGTATTAAGTTTTGTTTTTATTTTTTTATGTTCAATTGATTTTGGTTTTTTTTAATGATTTTAAAGTTAATATGTGAATTAAAAAGATTCTTATGGTATTTATTAGATATTTTAAGATGAAAAATAGTTGGAAATTAATTATCAACCGAAAATTTATATTTCACAATTTTCCAACCACCAAATAAAAGCCGAATTTTAAGCTGTCGTCTGCGACAATTCGCCTCATTTATTTTTATAAAAAAAAATTACACAAGTTCAAAAAATACTTGGCCCAACCTGTAGCGCTGCAAAAGAAGTAAAATAGTAATAACCAAAATAAATGTCACGAAGACTCAAACCTGCTTCACCAAAGAAAGCAACTACATATACATCCAATCGTTAGGCTACACCTGTTATATAAACACCCTTTCATTACTAGTAAAAGAAAAAGAAAAATCGATTTTGGCTAATTAGCTAAAAACAATACAATTTCTCATAAAGCAAGACCAAAGCACTCCAAAGAACATTGCTCATAAGCTGACAATGGTTCAATAACAGCAGATATTCACTCCCAGATCATGTGCCGGGAGCACCATGATGCTTATGAGGATGGATATCTGTAGATTCTGTACAGCTTAACAAGGCAAAGTTTCTGTAATAACAGAACACCAAGGGGCGCATATCTTATTGGATCTCTGACATTAATTCGAAGACAACAAAGAACGAAGCTGGATTTAGAAGGTGGAACCATTCCACCCAAAGTGGGTGCCCTGCAAAATAAAGCACATATCAGTATCATTGATGGTGGCAACAAGAACCACACAAAATGGCTGCTAATGAGGACACAATCTGAGAAATAAGTATAGGTTGAAGTGTTGAACCCTAAGGCACGTTTAATTTAACTTAATAACAATGCTCACAGTTTAAAGGAAAAAAAAAAGGATTAATTTACAGGATTTGATGCAGATATCAAGCATGCAAACATCATGCATATTCTTGGCTATGAAAGGCCTAAACAAACAGAATAGAATAAAAATAGAATCATAGAATTTAAGGAAGAGCCGTGGCAATTATCCACGTTCTCGATGACAATTAAGAGTTGAGATGGCTTGCCTGAGAATCATAGAATTTAAGGAAGAGCCGTGACTTGGGTACTGACAACTTCTTCTCCAGAATTGATGCAACTACAGAGCTCAGAGTCTTGTTCACATCAGGGCTAAGGCCACCAATAGATACCAACTCCCCATAAGCTGCTGGCTCCTCAGTTCCTCCTAATGAGATTGGAATTGATCCCTTCAATACAATCATCACATACTGCAAGACAACAAACATAAATTAGTCAAGAACGCACATTCCATAGCTAGAATTCACCAAACAAATTAATAACTGACAAGAAAAACTCATGAGTATCTGGCCCAGGTATTGTTTACAATGGCTTGTATTCTAACAAAGCACGGAAAGGAGGTTGGAAGTCGAGGTGTAAAGAACATAATTCTTGTCCAATGTATTGATAAGTGAGTAAAGAAATCACTGTAATCTAGCAAAATCTATTTCAATTTTCTAATGGTACAGGCCATAGAAAACACCATCACAACTCAGGCGAACATAACCATAGCTATCCATATCAGAATTGAATAATCCAGATCCCAGTGCTGTGGATTCTTCATCAAGTGATGTTAGATTCATAAAAAAAAATAAAAAACCAAACTTCTAAGATCCAACCAAGACACCAACCAAATTTTAAGTGATCATAAAAACTAACAATCCTACCAGACAACACCTGCCAGACAAATTTTTCAGATCAAATATAAAACAACACTTACTTTCTCAGGTTTGCCGATAACCTTGGCAACCTCAGAGGTTGCTTCTGAGAGGATGGAGGAGGTGTCAACTCCATCAAGGCTGACGTTCGTGGAGATGATCAAAGCAGGCATCTTCACTCTCTATGTATATAAAAGTTTTTCTGTGTTTTTGGTGTCTCTCTTTGCTATAATTGTTACAGCTGCCAATAAAATAAAGAGGGGAAAGCTTACCAAACTTCATTGTATCTTGGCTTTTCCGTATCCACCATTTATAAATGGCAAAGGAAATGCTAGTTACCATACAGCCCTTAGTTGAGTGGCTGTATATTATTGTGGAAAAAAATAAAAAAAAATGGCTACGCTTTTTGGTCAATTTGATATTGCTGGGCGGGGACCACAGCATTCCCACCTTGTCCGAATAATTTTGAGTTCAGACCTCAATGTTAGAAAACAATAAAAGAAGAGAAAAAAGAAAAATTCTCTTTTGATTTCACAATCCATGGACTTTTTGGCATCGGATTCAACGAGACTCTCAAGTTCCATGTGTTGAATTCATGAATTTAACTTTGAGGGTTAACCTCGTAGTTAAAAATTATGGTTTCTTATTTTATTTTTTTATTAAAAATATCATTTTAAAAATTTATTAAATTTATCTATATATAGATATATATTTTTAAAATTAATTGAGAAAAATATATTTTTGATTAATATATAGATTATTCTGATAATATCTCTTTCTATGAAATAAAAAGTTTATGAATTCAAGAATTATTGATTCAATGGTATTATTGGATATATTTGATTGTTTGGCTTTAAATAAAAGTTTAGAGATTTATTTATTTAATTTTCAAGAGTTTAATCCAAATTGGCATTGGCTTTATATTCTTTTCAGGTGACATCACATATGTGTACGCCTGTCACTCCCGCGGTATCTTACCTGTTTACTGGGCTTACAGGATGTTCAGTAGACCCGGAGAATAATCGTGGTGTGTGCAAGTTGACCCGGACACCCCGGGTTATAAAAAAATAAAATAAATAAAAATTTAAAAGAAAATTTGTATTTTAAAGTAGTAAATTTAGTGATTTTATCCGAGGGAGTGTCCTGCTATTGTATTAGTCAACTTTAAAAGATAAAAATGGTTATGAGATTTTATGGTATTACCACTATTTTTTTTTTTTTGCAATTATGTATATGGAATAATCTCTTTTCCAAATAAGTAAACTAATTTCTTTTATTAGAGTCATATTAGAGCCAATCAAGTACGTATATATATGATCATATAAAATTAACTCCGATAGAAGAAATTAGTGTACTTATTTGGAATAGAGATTATTCCATATACTCAATTGCACAATATATATATATATATATATATATATATATATAGAGGTTTGGTTTGGGTTTTGGTTTTTGGTTTCTTGACATGGATGGTTTTGGCCTTTTGGATTTAATGGTGGGATAAATGAGATTGTGATGAGTGTTAGAGTTTGTGCATTTCATGTTTCTATGATTTTTGTGCTTGGCTTGGATATATAGAGCTAGTGTTGATTTTTAGAGATGGTTTCTCATGGGATTTTTGTACTTGCTGTGTGTTTTGTCTTTAAGTTCATTTTCTTGAATTCTTAGTTTTTTCCAGTGTTTTAAAATCCGGACCAGCCCGGCGGGTCGACCCGGGACCCGAGCCTGGGACCGGTCCGGGTGGAGGCAAAAACCTGCTCGGGAATTGGCCCGGAAAAACCCGGTCGACCCGGTCAAACCCAGGTGAGACTCAGTTAATTTTTTTTTTTATTTTGACTGTCATTAAATGACATCATTTTTGGCTTTCTAAAATGCCAAAACGCTGAAGATTAAAGAGTGAAGAAGAACGAAGCAAAATTAGTAACCTAATTAATCTTTGAAACCTAGCTGAGGAGCAGAGAGGGACGTCTGACTATTGATCGCTGTTGTTTCTCTGTGAAAAAGGTTTGAATCTCCTTCTTTCACTCTGTTTTTTGTGGCCTCTAGCCTTCTACCCCTCTCTTGACGTCGAGCTGCTTCGCCCCTTAGTCCAGAGAAGCTCGACGGAGATGATTCGAATCAAGCGAAAGCAAAGGCATTCGTTGGCACTCGAGATGCTAAGGATCGAACGATTAGGAAATGAAGGAAGTCTTGCAGCTCATCTTGATTGAGACAAGTGCAAATTGCTTCCCGTTTTCTTTTTTTCTTCCCGCCCTAGGAGCACAAAAAGAGGGATTATTATTATTGACCCAATGATAATCCACTAACACCTGGGGCTCCGCGCACTGGGAAAACAACGACCCCATCTTAGCAAGAAAAGGGCTAGGTTGCTGCTGGTTTTGCGCGAGTATCTTTCTTTTCAGACGAAGACAGATGAAAGACCAGGAAAAACTATGGATCTAACTGGGAGCTATGGAGATGCACTTTGCAAGCATGAAGGAGGATTTAACCCGGGTCAACCCATCTAACCCGTGACCCGATCACTTGACTGGGTCGATGACCGGGTCGGGTTTCAAAACTATGGTTTTTTCTATGAGAAATGCATGCTAATTGAATGATTTTGATTTTAAATTCATTGCTGGATGAATGAGGATATATACGATGAATATTGTGTTTGTACTTGTGCATTTCATGTTTCTATGATTTTTGTGCTTGGATTGGACATGCGACTAGCCTTTAGATCTCTTTTTTATTAATTTTTTTTATTTTTATCTCTTTAGTTTTGTTAGATGAATGCCTTTAACTAAGGGTTTTTTTTTAATTTTTATTTTTACCTGTAACGCATAAGATGTTTGGCAATGAATGACTTATGTATAAAAAGACTTATTTTAATACTAATGATCTTGATTATGTTGTTTATAATGTGGCTGTTTCTCTGTTGTAGGAATTTGATCTGAAAATATTCTTAATGGTTCACAACCATTAAGAGGAATCAAACATCAAATAGATCTTGTATCCGGAGCTGCAATCCCTAATTGACCAGCCTACCAAAGTAATCTTGATGAGATAAAAGAACATCAAAGGTAAGTGGAAGAGTTGATGACATTGGTGTACATTCACGAGAGCATGAATCCATATGTTATTCTTGTTTTATTTGTGCATAATAAGGATGAAACTTGGATGATATTTGTTGATCATTGTGCCATCAATAAAATAACACTAAAATATAGACATCCTATACATAGGCTAGATAAGTGGATACTATCAGATTATGATGAAAGAAGGTGATTTGCATTTAAAACTAAATATAGTTTGTATGAATGATTAATCATTCTTTTTGGACTTACAAATGCACTTCGTATATTTATAAGATTGATGAATCATATGTTACGTGCATTCATAGGTAAATTCATAGTTGTGTATTTTGATAATATCTAGATCTATAGTAAGAGCTTGAATGATCATATTGATCATTTGTTTAATGTACTTGATGTGTTGTATAAAGTACAATTGTAAGCTAGTCTTCAGAAGTGTAACTATTACATTGAGAAAATTATGTTTTTCGGATATGTTGTAACTACATAAGGTAGTAAGATGGATGAGAAGAAGGTTAAGGTCATCCGAGATTGGTCAACACTTAAATATATGAAAAAGTAAATGTTTTGTTAAGGACTTTAACACGTTAGCCATACTATTAATTGAAATTGTAAAAAAGTCTGTTGTTTTTAAATGTGATAATAAACATAAAGATGCTTTTAAATTGTTAAATTAAAGATTATATTCTGCACCTGTTTTACATTTACCTGACTTTACAAAAGCTTTTGAGATTGAGTATATATGATGCGTTTGGTATAGGTATTGAAGTCATTTTAATGTAGGATAAAATGCCTATTACCTATTTTCATGAAAATCTAAATGGAGCAACCTTGAACTACTCCATATATGACAAAGAGCTTTACATATTGGTGAGGACATTAGAGACGTGGCAGCACTACCTTTGGCCCAAGGAGTTTGTCATTCATTCTAATAATGAGTCCTTGAAACACTTGAAGGGACAAGATAAGTTGAATCAGTGACATGCCAAATAAGTGGAGTTTATTGAGAACTTTTTGTATGTGATAAAATACAAACAAGACAAAGCAAAACATTGTGGGTGACGCGCTGTCGTGAATGTATGTTCTTTCATCTACTTTGATTATATACTAGGATGCTAGGATTTGAATACGTAAAGAGAATTTATAATGATGATGATTTTGCTAATGTTTTTAATGCATATAAGAATCCAGCTTTTGGCAAATTTTATAGACTTTATGGATATTTGCTCAAAGAAAATAATTTATGTGTGCATTGAGTTCTATACATGAATTACTTATATGTAAAGTACATGACAGTGGTTTAATGAGGGAATTCTGGTGATGCTAAGACTTTGGATGTGTTATATGAATATTTTTATTAGCCTAAAATGAAAATGAATGTGCAACACATATGTGATAAATGCATTACATGTAGGAAAGCAAAGTCTAACCATATGGTTTGTACACTCCTTTGCCTGTTCCTAAGGAATATTGGGTAGACATTTCTATGGACTTCGTATTAGGTTTGCATAGATCAAAAAAGGATAGGGATTCGATATTTGTAATTGTTGATAGGTTTTTGAAGATAACACATTTTATAGCATGTCATACAACTAAAATAGTTGATTTGTTATTTAGAGAGATAGTACAACTCCACGAGGTTCTTAGGAGTATATTTTAGGATATAGATGTTAAGTTTATTAGCTACCTTTGGAAGGTATTGTGGGGAAAATTAGGAACTAAATAGTTGTTTTCTACTACTTGTCATTCCCAAACAGATGAACAAACTGAAGAAGTTAATAGGACTTTAACCACACTTTTACGCACTGTCATACAAAAGAACTTGTTTATAATTATAGTGTGTATTCTACTACTATTTTTTCACAATTTGAGATTGTTTATGGTTTTTATCCTTTGGTTAATCTTCTTTTTTTAAACAAGGTCAAAGACTAAGAGAGAGACGAGACTCGCTATCTTTGTTTAACCCCTCATTATTTCCAATTGTCCCTTTCTTAACACTAATGTCGTTTTGAAAAAGAAATTAAAAAAATTTAACATTGAGTTCATCAAGTCAATTCGGGTTACGAGCCAACTTGAGTTCTTATTCAGGTCATCTAGATCAATTCCTTCCCTTATTTTTCTTTAATCTGGAATAGTCCAGGCCTCAGCTCGGTTAAGTCTGGGATCAACCCACCAATCTCAAGTCTTATAACTTGATGAAGACTACTTTGTGCATACAAATTTTCAACATACTATAGTTACATATATAATTCATTTACTTTAAAATATCATCTTATTTTAGCACATGAAACAAACCATCATATTATCTTATTTTTAGCACATGAAACAAACCATCCAAGAGAAATTCACTCTTATCCTTACAAGTGAAAATTAAGAAAGAAAAGAGAAGGAAAAGGAAATACAAGATAATATTTATTTACTATGATTAACAAATCAGAAAACACCTTAATAATTAGAAATCAACTTCTACACAGTCTATTCTTTAAATGTTGACCTTTGTTTTGCCACCTCGCAAAATAATTCTTAACCACCCATTCATACTTCCTTGTGTTCATAACACATCCAAGAATCACTCCTATTAACAATCCAGTTGCATAACCTATCACCACCACCTTCCAACCAAATTCAAGTGGATATCCCGAGCCCTCATCTTCTTTGGGAGCTGGCAAGGGGTCCTCGCCATTTCTACATTTTTTTGACAAAGGCTCCCCACACAATCCTGAATTCGCATCAAATGAAGTGTTGTCAAATGCTCCGAATTGGTTTCCTCGTGGTATCGGACCTGAGAGAAAATTGTGAGACACATTAAAGATCTCGAGGAAGGTGAGCTGTGCAAGTTGGACAGGAATCTCTCCAGAGAGTTTGTTCTGAGAAAGGTCTAAAGCTTCAAGCTCTTTCAAGTTGGACAACGATGGAGGGATGCGACCACTGAGAAAGTTGTTGGAGAGATTGAGCAAATGAAGTGCTTTGAGATCTCCAAGGACCTCTGGAATTCCTCCTTCAAAACCATTACTTGAGAGGTCGATTGCAGTGAGACTATCTTGGATCTTTTCATACAATATCATCACACCTTTGTTTGTCATTGTCATCGAGTACGGATACGGATTGGTTACTGAAGCTCTCGATATGTCGATACTTGTGTCTGCTTGCATGTAAATCAGTGGCTCATTGTGGACATTTTTCATGGCAGTCCAATTTCGGAAATATTCAAGTGGCAACTTACCCTTAAAACTATTGTTGGAGAGGTCAACAATCTGTAACCTGGGAAATTCAACATTGGTTTCAGGTTTCCCAATCACACCATGTAGCCCATTAGATCTCAAAATGAGAACCTTCAAATCAGGAAGCATACCCAACCAAGAAGGAAAGACATCATTTATATTATTTTGTTCAAGATTGAGAATCTCTAGCTCGGTGCAATTGGCTAATGATTTTGGTATCTTCCCCTCCAATTTGTTTTGACTTAAATCGACGACCCTCAATGAGCAGCCACTTGTGAATGTCTCAGGAATATCACCGCTAAAACTATTGTTGCGCAGATTCAGAACTGAAGCGGCGCTGCTTTTATTTCCCAAGCACGGCGGAAGTTTGCCGCTCAAATTGTTATTTGACAAATCAAGGACAGAAAGCGAAGTCAGATTGCAAATAACTTCTGGGATTTCTCCATTTAATTTGTTGTTCGAGACTTTATATTCATAGATTGCTGCTGGTGGAATTGGAAGGGATCCTTGGAACTTGTTTGAATTAAGAGACAGTGAACGTAGATTATTCCATGGAAGAACGTCAAAGGATTGCTCAAAACCTGTCAGAAGGTTGCCAGCCAGAGATAGAGCCACGAGGGTTATGGTGCTCATGTTCATAAACCATTTGGGTATGTGTCCCTCAAGTTTGTTATCTCCAATTTCTAAAATCTCCAGTTGGGTTTGATCACGCAAGAAACTGGGAAGTTCACCTAAATTGCATCCCTCTAAATTTAAGAGTTGAAGTTTTGGCAGAGGAAAGGTAGCATTGTGGCTAGTAAGCAAAGACAGATTGTTATACGATAACAGGAGAGAAGAAAGGTTTCTAAAACGGTTCAATTCCAAAGAACCACTAAAGAAATTATTAGATAGGTCAAGTATTTCAAGATTTTGAAGCCTATAAATAGACTCAGGAATTGCACCATGAAGTTTGTTGTCACTAAGGAATAGTCCGAATAATTGGGTAAGATTACCAAGTGAAGATGGTACCACCCCTGAAAAATAACATTTTGCCACATGAAATTCTTTCAATGATTTGAGGTTTCCAAGAGACTCCGGTAGGTGACCAGAGAATTTTGTTCCTGTGAGCATCAAAGTTTCAAGTTTGCTGCCCGACTGAAATTCCGGCAAATATCCAGTGAGATATGGATTATACCGGATACTGAATATGCGAAGGTTGGGTAATTGGAATATTCCCATGGGGAACTCTCCCTGCAACCCACAATCCCTGAGAGATAGAGATGACAAAGAGGATAAGTTTGTCATGATTTGAGGTATCTTGGCTGATATGTTCACTCCACTGAGATGGAGTACCTCCAAGTTGGTTAACGCTTCAACTAAATGTTGCAGACCAGGATTTTGGAGCTTCAAAGGATTTAATCCGAGAGCAAGGGAAACCAAGTCGGAAAGCTCCAAGATCTCTTCTGGAATTTGACCAGAAAAGCCATCCATTGTGAGATTTAGATAAACCAGCCTTGAGAGATTTCGAATCCCAGAAGGGATTTTAGAGTTGTTGAAGTCGTTGTCAGCGAGATTCAGCCTTCTGAGCTGAACAAGGTGGAAGAGGCTGCTATTAGAGTCGATGGAGCCATAAAGACAGCTGCTACTGAGGTCAAGGCCGATCACATGACCAGAGTCCCCATCGCATTCAACACCATCCCATGAGCAGCAATTACCTCTTTCTCCATCAGCTTTCCATGATGCAACCTTAGGATAGGCAGAAGGATCATAAGAAGCAGACTCATTAATGACAAGGCTTTCCTTGAACTGCAACAAGTCATTACTCTCATCATCATGGCATAGAGGCTGCATGGAAGGAGAAGAGTGACAAGCTCTAAGATGAAAAAACGAGATAAAAAGAGCAAAAGCATCCGCATAGACAAGAACGGCATATTTTTTGGTAGATAATCTTTATTTTTCTTAATAAGAAATGAAGTGAAATCAAGCTGTTTATATAGACAAAAATATTCAGTCTGGTGGAGAAGTAATTAACTAAGTAATATATAAATATATATTAGTATGGTGGAAAAGTAAACATGCAGTGCACATGAATAGTCTCATCTCCAAAGACTTTATGCTCGACAGCCAATTTCATTCAAATTCTGAGTCGTTGTCATCTTTTCCAGAGCACGAAGTAATTTGCTAGACAACCAGTTCCAATATTCCACTGCGATTGTCAAAGTTAATTGGCCGTTATCACAAACTTGCGTATGTCGTGGTCTGAATGAAGTTGGCCTTGAGCGTTTAACTTACTCTGAAGGCTTCTATTATCACCACAATCATCCTTGTATTCAATGACTTATAACATTAGCAGAGACTTTACCCCTATTTTGAAGGGAAGAGGAAAGCTCCCAGGTGACTAAGAGAGCGGTGGGAGATGGGTTGAAGACTTTAAACAGAATGGTTTTTAGATGTTATTATAACATATGCATTACTATCACAAATAACTTCTTGTGAAGGAAACAAGATTTGATTGAAAATAATGGGGATTTTTCGTTGATGTATTTATTTAGATTGTTCAGTGTACAAAGAATGTGCGGTTGCAAATAATTTAGAGTTCTTAAGTCCTCTCTGAAAAAGAAAAAAGAATGTGCGGTTGCAAATAATTTAGAGTTCTTAAGTCCTCTCTGAAAAAACTTCAATTTCTTTCGTAAAGAAAAAGTTCAGTTTTCATTACACTAATTTCCTTATTGCAAAGATCATGCAGTGTATGAAAGAAATGAATATTCGGATCGATGCTAAATATATAATGGGATCAATTTAAAATATTATCAAGCAATTGGTTTAAAATAATGAATGAATGAATTTCATAAAAATATAGGAGAGTTTCTCCCTTTTAGCAATATGCATCTCCATCAGTTGGGATCAAACATCATAGTTTGATTCAGTGAGAATGATTCCTGCATTAAAAACACCCTCTGATTGAACAATAGCAGGAACTGATTTCATCCCAGAAGATTCAATATTTTTTTCACTCATTTTTATTCACTGAAAGGGAGAAAAGAATAGTAACTAGAAGGAAGAAAAGAACGATAATAATAATAATTACGTAAGGCAGGGGTTCCTATATCAATGGCAGAGGTTTAAGAAAAAAAATTGCAGAGGCAGAGATTTTTCAAACCATGCTGATAACATGTTTGTTTTCAGAATTGTATTTTTATTGTATTGATTGAATAGGAATGATACAATTTAAAGGATACAAACCTATATCACAACAGGAAACTAAATATACAAGGAAATCTGGAAACTAATTATTGAAATCAATTTTCCTAATTCAAGGAACAAATATAGAATCTTACACCTATACAATCTCTGATGATTAGATGAGATAAAATCTCAACAGGTTTGTTTGTAGGATTTTTTGGGTTCTGGTCTTGATTGAACTAGTGATGTAATTGAACTTCCATTTTGAACATTGCTCATCTGGTGTAAAACTTTTGCTCCATCAAAGCCAGCAAAGCAGAAATCTATTCTAAGTTGACTTTTACAGTGACAGAACACAAGCAATGTTACCAGAGTATGCTAAGCATATTTCAGAAAACAGAGGATAAAATGCATCAAAGTGCAAATAGAGAATGTTTCTTGTAATTTTTCCTACACACCCTTCAATCTAGGTTCGAGGATTCATCATGCAATAACAATTATGTATTCTCAGCTTCACAGTTGGTTTGTAAATCTCGATATTCAATTCAACTAAAATTTCTATGCCATAAAAAAAATGCATCGAACCATTCTCGGACAAGTCAATGTGGAAGCAAGGTGAGTGTATTACCCACAAGTCAATGTGGCAACAATCTTCAGCATGTTCAATCACATGGTTTATACTCCACACATGTATGGGTTGTAATCTGAGAAATAAGTATAGGTTGAATCCTAAGTCACATTTAATTTAATTAACTTTAATAAATAGGCTCACAGTTTAAGGGAAAAAATTCATTTACAGGATTTAGTACAGATATCAAGAGAAATGTGATTGTGAAGGGCATAAACAAACAGAAAGAATGCAATATGAAGAAAAATGTACATTGCAATAATCCATGTTCTTGATGACAATAAGATGGTTTGCCTGAGAATCATAGAATATAAGGAAGAGCCGTGTACAGAATTGGCAACTTCTTCTCCAGATTTTACTTGCATCGATCAGTGCTAAGGCCACCAATGGTACCAACTCCCTATAAGCTTCCCTTCAATACAATCATAAATTAGTCAAGAACGCACATTCCATACTCATACTTATCGTTCATTATAATAGTAAGTTGTGCGTGTAAATTTCCGATTTATACTGTATTGATTTAAATTTCAATTTATTTTTCATTAATTTTATTTTTTCATTTTCATTCGTTTTTTTTTCCTTTTCTTTTTTATTACTTATTCATTTTTTTATTTTTTTATCATCACTTATTATTTTTTTATTTTTTATAAAAAAATAAAATAAGATAAAATAAAAATAAAAAATTGACTTATGACATTTACTACATACAGTCAAAAGAAAACAAAATTTTTCAATTTCTTTACATTGTAAATATTATAAAAAGAGGGTAATTTTCATAACCTAATTTTTAAATTTTTAAATAATAATAATAATAAATAACTAAAAAATAAAAAATAAATTAAAAAAATAATTTGAGAATTTGGTTAAGACAACACAAATTGAAAGTTTGAGGATTAATAAAAATAAAATTGTAAATTTGAGAGTCAATCTGATAAAAAATTAAAAAAATTAATAAATTTAAGAACTTAATTAAAATTCAATTTAATTAATTGATGTAATCAAGGGTTTAATAAAAAAAAATACAAAAGTTCTAGTGTTTTACCAAGCCCATCAAAGATGTATGGAAATAGGCTAAGAATCGGGTCCATGACCATTATGTGTTTTGTGCTAAAAATGATATATCTTACTTTTGAACTAAAAGATTTGATGCAATTAAGGATTTAATTAAAAAAATATCAAAGTTCGTAGTTGATTTGGGTTGAAAATTACAAGAAATTAAAGTTTAAGGGCCAAATTGAAATGATAGGGGTACTTTAGGGAGTTTAGTTGATTTTTCTAGTGGTAATTTTGAAAGAATTAAAAGTTGAAAAGTCAATTAAGGACTAAATTGAATAATCCAGAAATCAAAGACTGTTTTGTAAATGGCACTATAATCCAAAGGTTCAATTGCAATTGATCCAGGGGCAAAATTAAAAATTGATTTTCATTGATTAGGGACCCAATTGATAAATATCAGAACTTCATGGTGCAAATTGAAGATAGCCATTTCAATCAAACAACGACGCCGTTTCTACTGTTCATCACGTTCTTCAGGAGACCGATTCAACAAGAAGAAATGGCACCAAACCCAGACAACGTCTCCTGCTCACGATCCCGTTTCCAGATCGATGAGCAGGACTGTTAAGGACTTCATTTACTCTCTCTGGCCTTATAAAAGGCTAGAGAAAGTCGAACAGAGGAGAAAAACAGAAAACACCAAGGACGAGAGGATAGACTGAAAGAAAAAGCAAAGAAAAAAAAAACAGACAGAGAGAGAGTCAAAGGAGCAGAGAGGAGAAAAAGAAGAAGAACATAGAAACAGAGAGAAAACCGGCGCTCAGAACAAGTGAAGATACGAAGAAACAGAAGCAGAGGGGAACATTGGTTAACCAGCCCTCCCTCATCAACATCTTCGTCTTCAAGCAGCGGCTCCAGGAGAGGCGAACACAGAGAGAACAGAGAAAGTGAAAACAGGGAGAGAGCGAGCAGACGAAGAAGAAGAACGAAGAAGGTGAATGTAAACGGAGAAATAACAAAAAAAAAAAAAAAAGAGAGAAGGAAGACTAGAGGAGGCATATATAAAAACAGAGGAAGAGAAAACAGTATTAGCCGGCCAACCCTCCATCACGTCTTCATCACCAGAGCTACCAGGTAAGCTCTCTTCCCCGCTTTGCAAATTCAATTCACATGTTACTGTGCAAAGATAATAAAATTACCTTGTTACTGTTGCAAGCAGACGTGAATAATTCACTCATACTTGCAACCTGTCCAGCCAGGTCACTGGTTTGGACCAGTGACCAGACCAGGCTGACTGAGTCCAACTAAAAAACAGAAAAGTTGAGGTTGGGTTCGGCCTGAACCTAGCCAATTAGGAGACAAGATTTGATTGAAAACAATGGGGATTTTTCATAACATATGCATTACTAACACAAATAACTTCTTGTGAAGGAGACAAGATTTGAAAGAACTGAATATTCGGATGCTAAATAATGGGATCAGTTTAAAATATTATCAAGCAATTGGTTTACAATAATATAATGAATAAATTAAAGAAAGTGAAGACCGCATTGATTGTATGGAAGGTTTTTTGTTTTTTTTAATAAAAAGTAAAAAGAAAACTCTTCCTTTCTCAGGTTTGTTGATAATCTTGGCACATTCAGAGGTTGAAGGAGTTGTCAACTCTCTATTGAAAATTAGTCAACAACGTACAGGAAAAGTATTCAACACTAAAATATATTCAGTCTGGTAGAAAAGTAAACAAAGTACGCAGTGCTGTTATCCGAAGACTTGGGCGCTACAGCAAGTCTTCATTGATGGAATATATGTTTTTTTTTCAAATAAGTAAACTAATTTCTTCTGTTTAGAATAAATTAATAAAACTAACTCTCTATTCAACATACCATCTTATTTTTAGTATATGAAATTAATTAACAGACCATCCAAGAGAAAATCACTGTTATCCTTACAAGTGAAAATTAACAAAGAGAAGACAAGGAAAAGAAAATACAATCTTAACATGATTCACAAACTAGAAAACACCTTAATAATTAGAAATCAACTTCTACGCAGGCGAGTCTTCAAGTTTTGACCTTTGTATTGCCACCTCGCAAAATAATTCTTCACCAACCATTCATACTTCCTTGTGTTCATAGCGCATCCAAGAATCACTCCAATTACCAATCCACTTGCATAACCTATCACCACCACTTTCCAGCCAAATTCAAGTTGAGATCCCGAGCCTTCATCTTCTTTGGGTGGTGGCAAGGAGTCCTCATCATTTCCACATTTGTTTGACAAAGGGTCCCCACACAATCCTGAATTCGAATCAAATGAAGTGTTGTCAAATGCTCCGAATTGGTTTCCTCGTGGTATCGGACCTGAGAGAAGATTGTGAGACACATTAAAGACCTCGAGGAAGGTGAGCTGTGCAAGTTGGACAGGAATCTCTCCCGAGAGTTTGTTCTGAGAAAGGTCCAAAGCTTCAAGCTCTTTCAAGTTGGACAAGGATGGAGGGATGCCACCACTGAGAAAGTTTTTGGAGAGATTGAGCAAATGAAGTTCTTTGAGATCTCCGAGGACCTCTGGAATTCCTCCTCCAAAACCATTGCTTGAGAGATCTATAGCAGTGAGACTATCTTGGATCTTCTCATATAGTCTCATCACACCTTTGTTTGTCATTGTCATTGAGTACTCATACTTATGGTTCATTGTATAATGCGACATTTGAAATCTTGTGTTCGCTTGCATGTAAATCAAATGTTTCTTAAGGACTGTTTTCATGGCAGTCCAATTTCGGAAATATTCAAGTGGCAACTTACCCTTAAAACTGTTGTTGGAGAGGTCAACAATCTGTAACCTCGGAAATTCAACGTTGGTTTTAGGTTTCCCAATCACACCATGGAGCCCATTAGATCTCAATATCAGAACCCTCAAATGAGGAAGAGCACCCAACCAAGAAGGAAAGACATCATTTATGTTATTTTGTTCAAGATTGAGAATCTCTAGCTCGGTGCAATTGGCTAATGATTTTGGTATCTTCCCCTCCAGTTTGTTTTGACTGAAATCAACGACTTTCAATGAGCAGCCACTTGTGAATGTTTCAGGAATATCACCGCTGAAACTATTGTTGCGCAGATTCAGAACTAAAGCAGTGCTGCTTTTATTGCCCAAGCACGGCGGAAGTTTGCCGCTCAAATTGTTATTTGACAATTCAAGGACAGAAAGCGAAGTCAGATCGCAAATAACTTTTGGTATTTCTCCGGTTAATTTGTTGTTCCAGACTTCATATTCGAAGATTGCTGGTGGTGGAATTGGAAGGGATCCTTGGAGCTTGTTCGAATAAAGTCGCAGTGAGCGTAGATTCTTCCATGGAAGAACCTCAAAGGATTGCTCAAATCCAGTCAGAAGGTTGCCAGCCAGACCTAGAAACTCAAGTGTTGTGGTACTCATCTTCATAAACCATTTGGGTATGTGTCCCTCCAGTTTGTTATCGGCAAGATCTAAAAGCTCCAAATGGTTTTGATCACGCAAGAAACTGGGAAATTCACCTAGATTGTATCCACTTAACGTCAAGAGTTCAAGTTTGGCCTGAGGAATCGTAGCATTGTTGCTATTAAGCAGAGACAGATTGTTATCCGATAACTGGAGTGAAACAAGGTTTCTGAACTTAAGAAGAAGGTTCAAATCCAAAGTACCACTAAAGAAATTAGATGCTAGGTCAAGATATTCAAGATTTTGAAGCCTATAAATAGACTCAGGAATCGGACCGTGCAGTTCGTTGACACCAAGGTACAGTGAGATTAATTGGGTACGGTTTCCTATCCAGGGTGGAATTTGACCAGTTAATTTATTTCCATGAAGCCTTAAGACGGTGAGCTGAGTCAAGTTTCTAAGAGAGGATGGAATGTTACCATATGAATTGGTTTGTATCACGTCTACAAAACTGAGTTTGGTTAGATTACCAATCCAATCTATGGTACCAGATCTGAAATTGTTGAAAGAAAGCGACAGGTAAGTAAGTTGAAGAAGGTTGACCAAAGAAGGAGGGATTTTCCCAGAGAAAAAGTTATAAGAAAGGTCTAGATAGTTCAGTTTTGTGAGATTACCAAGTGAAGATGGTATCACCCCTGAAAAATAACATCCTGCCACATCAAGTTTTTTCAATGATTTGAGGTTCCCAAAGGATTCCGGTAGATGACTGGAGAAACTTGTTCTTGCGAGCAACAATAATTCAAGTTTGTTGCCCGACTGAAATTGCGGCAAATATCCAGTGAGATATGGATTATACCGGATACTGAGAAAGCGAAGGTTGGGTAATTGGAATATTCCCACGGGGAACTCTCCTTGCAATCCACAATCCCTGAGAAACAGAGATGACAGAGAGGATAAGTTTGCCATGATTTGAGGTACCTTGGCTGATATGTTCACTTTAGTGAGATGGAGCACCTCCAAGTTGGTTAATGCTTCAACTAAATCTTGCAGACCAGGCTTTTGGAGCTTCAAAGGATTTAATCCCAGATCAAGGGAAACCAACTTTGAAAGCTCTAAGACCTCTTCTGGGATTTGACCAGAAAAGGAAGAATATGAGAGATTTAGGTCAAACAGCCTTGAGAGATTTCGAATCTCAGAAGGGATTTCAGAGTTGTCGAAGTCGTTGTCAGCAAGATTCAGCCTTCTGAGCTGAACAAGGTGGAAGAGGCTGCTATTGGAGTCGATGGAGCCATAAAGGCAGCTGCTACTGAGGTCAAGGCCGATCACATGACCAGAGTCCCGATCGCATTCAACACCATCCCAAGAGCAGCAATCACCGCTTTCTCCATCAACTCTCCATGATGCAACCTTGGGATAAGCAGAAGGATCAGAAGAAGCGGACTCATTAATGACAAGGCTTTCCTTGAGCTGCAACAAGGCATGACTCTCGTCATCATGGCATAGAGGCTGCATGGAAGGAGAAGAATAACAAGCTCTAAGATGAAGCAAAGACAGCAAAAAGAGGAAAAGCATCCGCATGGTTAAGAAACACACAGGTGATGTTTTTGTTAACGATATTTCTCTAGAAGTAAATTAATCCTTGGTTTTCTTAATGAGCAAATAAGTGAAGCAATGGAGTTTATATAGGGCGCCCCATCCAATTTCAGAGTCCAAGTCTTCCACCACACATCTGCATAATCATGTTATCCACGACTAAAATAAACGTGAGACATAAAAAAGTTGTATAATTATATATTTGATTCAAAACAGTGAGATTAAATTGAACTACAAATTAAATATTCAAATACTAAATTAACAAAAACCATCTTTCATGTTATATAGAATTGCTCTGTCTATTTTTCATACAATTGATTGTCGCCTTCTTCTGCAGCGCAGTTACAAGGCAGCAGCATACATACATTTTGATTTCTCATCTAATTTACCACATTCAAGATCATGCATTTAATTTACTTTAGTTGCTTAAACAATTTTTCTTATAGAATGCCCATCGCTAACGAGTCATTAAAAACTATTTCTATATTTTTAGTTTTCATTTCAAATATTTTTTATCATTTTTTCTAAAAATATTCTCTTTAGTTTTCAAGTTTCTCAAAATATTTTTTTAGTTATTTTTATTTTTTTGATTCAGTTTAATAATTTTATTTTTTATTTAAAGAAAGTAATTTTTCTTTTTTATTCATTATTATTAGAATTTTCTATTTTTTTTATATAAAATTAAGATTGTTATAATTTTATGGAAAATAAGATTTAGACAAATAAAAATAAAATATTTTAGGTGACTCTCCCTCCATAGTTATGATATTTATATTCCTTAAAAGTTTTGAGTTATAAAAACTTAGTTATTCCTCGTTTCTACATATGTTATTAAAAAAAAGTTATTTTTAAATAAGATATATCTTTTTTATTATTGATATTAGCCTAGAAAAAAAAGTACTTTTGTCAATATTATTTTGATATATATTAAAAAAAATACACTTTAAAAAACAATGATACCACAAGTATATACCCGTATAGCTATAATTCTGTCTTGTTTCATTAAATTCAAAGTCTAAGTCTTTGTCTTCTAAAAATGTAATTTGCTAGACAACCAGTTCTACTTTTCCGCTGCTATTGTCACAGTTAATTGGCGAATCTCACAAACTTGTGATCTGGTCTTTAAGAAATGAATGAAAAACCTTTGTCGTCGTCTGAATCAAGAAAAACGAGGGAGACAGTGATTAAGAAAAACGCGGGAGACATTTCCAATATTTAATGAGATTTCAGACTTGTTTCCAACTAATCTGATTTTGGGTGCAATGATATGGTTTGATTGTTGATATTTGTGTTGAAAAACAGGAACTGTTCAGATTGCAAGTATTTAGAAGAAGAATAATTCTTATTGAATGATAGAAGCAATGACTGCTTAAGTAGCCTTACAAAGAGTAAAAGAAGGAAAAACAACCTATTACGTGGTAATAGACTAAGTCAAAACAAACAAATACTCCCTCAATAGTAGGGATTTATTAACAAAGCAGTAACACACAATCAAACAAATGTTTTGAACATGAAAAACATGCAAAATTGTTAAGGAAAAATCAATAACTTAAGGGCTTGAGTGGCCGGCCATGTAAGGGTTGAATAAAAAAAAAAAAAAATTCTAAAATTGTGTTTATAAACTCTTATAGTATGTGTATGATGTGAATAATGAGTAAATGAGAAAGAAAAATTGACTAGAAAGAAAAAGGGAACCCTTAGTTCCCTTAGGCCAAGTTCAGCCAAGAACCAATTGAGGGGAGGGAAGAGGAATTCTGGTATATTGTGTGCTCTTGATGCATGGATTAATTATAGAGGAAAGCTCACTAATAGGGAAAAAGCATGAAAACTTGCGAAGAATCGGCTTGGCAATTTTTTCATTTCTGTTTGCTTTTGATTTGTTGGAAGTCGTCACCTAATATTTAATTGAGGGCTACTAGAAAACCCAGATGTACTGGTCTTGTCAGAGATTCATGGGTAAGGGACTGGTTGTGGTTAGGAAAGGTATTAGCACCCCTAACGCACCCTACCTGAGGTAAGCTGCTTCGTGGCTTTGATGTGTTAAAAAAGTTTTGAAAATTTTGTTCTTTCATCGGATATTAAAAATACGACTTACATGTAAGTTTATAATCCTTTACCGTGAACAAATCAAAATATTAAATTCTTCTTTATTCTTTGCAATTTTATCATAGAAAAAACATTCATAAACAAAATACAAACAACACTTCCACTTCCACTGTACTTTTTCTTTTTTTTCCTTTTCTTTTCTTTCCTTTTTCATTTTTCATTTTTTTTTTACATCCACAATACAAAATATAAATTCAAATCAACTAAACAAAAATTACACTAAAAAATTCAAAACTAAACAAAAATTACATTAAATAATTTTAAAATTTACAAAATAGCCCCTAAAACTCCAAGAATTGTAGGGAAGGCCGTCTGCACCCGCAGGAACAGTGGCGGCGCGTGGGTTCATGCTCCGCCGCAAAAAGACGGGAATGGGTGGGTCTGCTCAACTTCTTCTCCTTTTCCCTTCCCGCACCGGCGTTGATAACCACTGTCACCTGCAAAAAGCACAAAACGCAACAACAAGCTGTCCCCTTTCCATCTCGGTTTTTTTAAATCTGCATCCTACAGATCCGATTTTTTGGGCTTCGCTTTCTTCTCTGTTTCAAGTCGCCGGCAAGGAAGAGGACACGGACCAGAGGGGCGTCGCTGCTAGATACTCTGAACACAACTATCAAGTTGAAATTGTTTTCTGAACAATTATATTATTCACATATAGTACTAGTTACGTATATAGAAAGTTGGTACGGTGAATAAATAATCCTCAAATGATCGCCGCACTCATAATAATATGAAGGGGGTGTAGGTGTCATGGGTCTGTTAGGACGTGGACTTAGATGATCCAGACATGGGTCTTGGAAACGTGGGATTTTTATGCAGTTAATTATTTGGTTGTTATGTTAAAATGTTTTATGCAGTTGTTATTAATTTTGGGTTATTAAGGTGACTTGAACGTGGGTCTTGAAAAAATAAAACTGTTATGTAATTAATTATTTGGTTGTTATGTTAGAGAATGTTACATATTAGTATTAATTATTGGTTGTTAATTATTGCTTAATTTCAGTGATTATTCTATTATTTAAGTTGTTATTTTAAATAAAAAGATATCTAAAATTTTATCCATACAGAAAACACGGAGAATTTAGCTCCCTCAAAGTAGCTATTTATTTATTCTCTATTAACAAGAATATAACAAGTGGTATCAGTTCAATCCATGGCTAATAGGTACAATACACGTTATTCACAACTTGCGGAATCTTTAGCTTCAGTTCGGCAAACTCAAGAAATTCAACACCAAAATCAGGAAGCCTTGCAACAGGCAATTGAAGGCTTGACGACCCAATTACAACTTGTGGTTGCTAATGTGGACACCTTGGTCCATACCCAGAGGAAGCAAACAAAGGATATTCTATCTGGGTCAAGGTCTCACGTGCGAAATCCTTTATTTGAAGAACATGGTGGAATTCAAACACGGGCTATTTGTCTCAACTTTCCTAAGTTCAATGGTGAAGAACCCAATGGTTGGATTTATCGAGCTAATCAATTTTTTACTTATCATCAAACCAACCCTCATCATCGAGTCCTCTTTGCTTCTTTTCACATGGAGGGTAAAGCCCTCACTTGGTTTTAGGATTTAGAGGCCTCGAATAGCATCACTAGTTGGGATGGTTTCACAATCCTTACTTACCAGGTTTGGCTTTTCCATTTTGGATGATCCAATGGAGACTCTTACAAGGCTACGACAAACCACAACAGTGGAGATTTACAAGTCCCAATTTGAGATCTTATCTAATCAACTTAAATGGTTAGGAGAACTACGAGTTCAGTTGTTTATTAAGTGGATTATGAGAGGATATTCGTTTATGGTTCGTATGTTAAATCCCTCTAACCTCATAGTGGCTTTTGGAATGGAAAAAATGCAAGAGGAAAATGTGGCCGCCTTCAGGCGAAGTTCACGGTTGGGATCTACTTCCCCATGCCCATTTCCCAACTTCCAGACATCAGATATGAAGGCACTTGTTTCAATCCAACGCTTATCCCCATTACAAATGAAAGAGAGGAGGGCAAGGGGATTATGTAACCATTGTGATGAAAAGTGGGGGCGGGCCACAAATGCAAATCAACTCATTTGTTTATAATGGAATGTGAGGATTCGGAAGGGGAAGAGTTGCAACCCATTCAACAGCCTCGACTTTTGGTAGAAGCCGATAGTCCTTCAGGAGGAAGTGAGGTGAATCTGGAAACAACACTCGAGATTTCCATTCATGCTTTGGCAGGTTCTCCGAGCCCCAAAACCATGTGCATTCTTGGATATGTCAATGGTTGTGCCGTGGTAATCCTCATCGATACCGGAAGCACCATAATTTCATGAACCCCTCAATTCAGCAACGAGTGCATCTTTAACTCATAATCAACAGCAGGACTCTTGGTGAGAGTAGCTAGTGGGGACAGTTTGTGCAGTATAGGGAAATGCGTGGATATTCCGTTCCAAATGCAGGGTAACACTTATCACATAGATTTTTATGTTTTTGACTTTGGGTGGTTGTGATATTGTGTTAGGAGTTCAATGGCTTAGTACCTTAAGGCCTATTTTATGGGATTTGAATTTAATCTCTTGGATTCTAGGCATGTTTTACAGGGCATTACACCCATAGAAGTTTCCTTAATGAATGGGGAGCAGTTTGGAAGGGCTATGAATCAAGACAAGCGGGATTTGGTATTACGGTTACTTCCACCTGATGCATTTTGCATTTCTACTCTTGAAACTGACCCTTTATTTGCTAATTTACCTGACCAATTCCAGGAAGTTTTTATTCCTGCAGCACGTCCTCCACTTCGTCTTCAGTAGCAGCTCCAGGTCTCCATCTTCAGAAGCAACTGCACCAGAAACAGGACCAGGGAGCACACAACAGAGACAGAACATAGAGAAGACAGAGAGACTTGTGACCGTCCCCCAGCAAAAAGGGAACTTCAACTTCCCCTCACCGCAGGTTGTTGATCCAAACAACCATATACAAACCCAGAGAAAAACCCAGACACAGACACGGAAACGAAAGAAAGCTAAAAGACAAAAACACTGAGAAAATCAGAGAAGGACAAGCGGAGAGAAATAAACAGACAACAGAAAGAGGAGTGAGGAAGAGAACCAGAAAAAAAAAACAGAGAGGGTGACAGAGAAAGAACAACAACAGGAAAAAAAAAAGAGACAAAAGGAGAGGAGGGTCGTCGCAGGGGCGCCACCCGCTCAGCCGCCAGCCTCCATCGCCATCCGCCTCGCTTCCAGCAGCAGCACGCCCAGGTAAGCTCGTTTCCCTCCCATTTGCATTTTAATTACATAGGCACTGTGCATCTTCAATTTTAATTAACTCCTTCCTGTACCAAGCCTGCGTGAAATGGCCTTCCTGTAGCAAGCGTGCGTGAACATTTCACGCACGGCTGCTGCCAACTTTTAGCCAGGTCACTGCTTGGTAAATGATCAGGTTGGGCTGGCTAGGTCTAGCTCAACTTGTATAAGTTAAATTGGATTTAATTTAAAATAAAATAAATAAAAAAAAGTTGTGGTTAGCATGAGAATTAGTTAAAATTTTAAATTTATTTTTTAATTAATGGGTTTGTTATCAGGCCAACTCAATTTTTGTATTAGAAAATTTCAAAGAAATTGTGAACATTTTTGAATTTATTTATAGGTTTCTCGTGTGTGTTTTTTTAGGTATTTTATTATATAATTAATCTATTGATTTTTACTGTAAAATGTAAATTCAGGATAAGATATTTTTTTTTTTAAAAAATATATATGCATTGATTTAACTCAATTTTACTAGTTTATTCACTGACATAAGAGTCAAAAATACCATACTTTTTTTTATTATGTAATATTTATTAACGTTAGAGTTAAAAATAT